>ERZ831773.1734-NODE-1734-length-21056-cov-54.854816_pt1 | contig 21056 bp, 10 predicted proteins | sample MGYA00519696_ERZ831773 | MGnify/ENA primary metagenome ERZ831773 (study PRJEB31850, sample SAMEA3708720) | human gut metagenome | biome: human gut; feature: human-associated habitat; material: faeces | place: China | collected 2014 ...
GTGTGACAATGCTTGAAGGGCAGTTACAGAAAGTACTTGATGATATTAAAAGCGGCAGACTTGTAAGCACAGCAGGTATGGCGGGTGGCGCTGCGGGAGGCCAGGCAGCAGTACAGCAGCAGACTCCAAAGAAGCCTGTAGTTAAGCGTGTATATGACGCTGTTCCGGAAGATGTTAAGGCAATTGCGGCAGGCTGGAAGGATATCATTGCAACGATAGATGATCCGGTTAATCAGACATTTTTACAGGCTGCACATGTTACATTAGCAGAAGATGGAATTAGTCTTGAAATTATGGTAGAATCACTTAGTGCCTATAATTCACTCAGCAGACAGGAAGTTATGGAGAGCATAGAGAATGTAATTGAGGAGAGAACAGGAGTAAGGGTTTCAATTAAAGTGACTAAGCTTAACGATGATGAGGATTTCCACAGCAGATTCGTGGATCTTAAGGAACTCGTAGGCATAGATATAGAAGTAGATGATAAGGAGGAACTTATATAATGGCTAAAAGAGGTGGTTTTCCAGGAGGAATGCCTGGTAATATGAATAATCTGATGAAGCAGGCACAGAGAATGCAGCGTCAGATGGAGGAGCAGCAGGCAGAGCTTGAGAATAAGGAATTCAGTGCGACAGCAGGCGGCGGAGTAGTTGAGGTAACTGTTACAGGTAAGAGAGAAGTATCTAAGGTTAAGATTGACCCTGAAGCAGTTGATCCAGATGATGTAGAGATGCTTGAGGACTTAATCGTAGCAGCTACTAATGAAGCTTTAAGAAAATGCGAAGAAGAGTCACAGGCACAGATGGCTAAGATTACTGGAGGACTTGGAGGATTAGGCGGAGGCTTATTCTAATGGACATCTACAGTGGTCATATTAACAGATTAATTGAAGAATTGTCGAGATTACCAGGGGTTGGGGCGAAGAGCGCCCAGCGCCTGGCATTTCACATTATAAACATGCCTGAGTCTGAGGTTAAGAGCCTTGCAGACACAATGATTGATGCAAAGCAGCATATTCACTACTGTAAGGAGTGTTTTACACTTACAGATGAAGAACTGTGTCCGATATGCCGCGACCAGAAAAGAGACCATAAGACAATTATGGTAGTTGAACATACAAGAGATATGGCGGCATATGAAAAGACAGGAAAGTACGAGGGCGTATATCATGTTCTTCATGGAGCAATAAGCCCGATGCTTGGAATCGGACCGGCTGATATCAGATTAAAGGAGCTTATGGTAAGGCTTCAGGGAGATGTTGACGAGGTTATTATCGCAACTAATTCCAATCTGGAGGGTGAGACAACAGCAATGTACATAAGCAAAATGATAAAGCCAACAGGAATTAAGGTGACAAGAATTGCAAGCGGAGTTCCTGTCGGCGGCGATCTTGAATATATCGATGAGGTTACACTTTTAAGAGCATTAGACGGAAGAACCGAGCTTTAAATTTGGTGAAGAACCAAGCTTTAAGCTTAATGTCCTGGCGCACCGGGCGTTAAGACAATATGTGTAAAATGCGTGCGCAGAAATGAAGAATACTATGGCAGAGAATATGACAGGTGATATCATATCGGATCACCGTGAACGAATGCTTAATCTGAAGAAATATTATCCTTTCTTCAGACTGATAGACACATCATTTTCTAATTTCAAGGATGGCAAATACGAAATCCTTGATATGGGCTATATAGTTATGGCGGTTCTCCGTTTCTTTATAGAGGAGAATAATTTTAAGGAAAAGGATGTTACATATCCCGAATATCTCGATTTCTTAAGGCTGATACTTAAGAGAGATTTCGGGCTTGATTTGAATGAACAGGACAGCAAGGAGATTGCTGATTATATATTTGACAAGATAAAGAATGATGGCAGGCCATTTGAATTCTCGTATTTTGATCCGGTGGACAGGAAAAAGAGAGTATCAAGAATGAAGATAATCGAGAGTTCGATAAGAGACAATACTGTGTGGTATTCGATAAGCCCTGATGCTATTGAATTCTATCTTGATACCAAGGAAATCAAGGACGAGAGCAGGATAAGCGTATCCCAGCTTCTTCTTGAGAAAATGATTAATTCACAGAACTTCCGTGGCGGAGTTGAAGTGGTTGAAAGAATCAACGAAGAGGTCAACCGCCTTAAGTTAAAGAAGAATGAAGTGCTGACAATTCTGTCGGGCGATGTATTTGCAGGAATAGAGGCTTATGAGGAATTCGTCAAGACAGGAATGAAATGGTTTGATGATGAGGAAAAGCTTTTTAAGAAGAACCGTGACCTTATTGCAAAATCAATTGAGAAGCTTAATGCATCGGGCAGCACAGGCGAAGGCTATTACAGGACGATGAACGAAATATACAGTCTCGAGACTCAGCTTAAGCAGGCAATGAACAGGCATAGCGAGTTGTTAAAGGATTGTACAGAAATGCAGAAGATGACCGATGACGCAGTAAGACGCGCCAAGCTTGGCAGATTAAGAAGCCATATGGATTTCACATCGGCACTTTCAGATATGATTAAGAGGGACAATGCAGATATATTAGTCACAATGTTAAGTCCGCTTCTAAAGCCGAACATAAGAAAGACATTTGACCTGATAAGCATTGATGATGCGCTTATGGTGAAGCCTCCAAGATATGAGGAGAAAGAGCTTATAAGCAACGAAAGACCGGAAGATATTGAATTCGCAGATGAGATTGAAGAAAAGAGAATTAAGGATAATTACGTATTCCTTATGAAAAATCTCATTGTGTGTTTGAAAAAATCGGACATTATAACACTAGGTCAGTTTGCAGATGCAATGAAGAGGGCGTATGGTGAGCAGGTTTTAAGAAATGCAGATTTCTTCTCTTTCTTTGTTAATCTGTGCCAGAAGGATGAGTACCAACTTGGCGGTGATGCGGGAGAAGATACATTTCTTGATGCATACTTAGGGGAAGGCTTTAAAGATATGGAAAGCTTTACATTTGCAATAAGAAAAGGTCTTGGCGGGCAGGTTATATTGTCGGATAACTGTATGATGGCAGATGTTGAATTGGTACGAAAGGAAGCACATGGAGAATAGAAATCTAGATAAGGCGCTGGACATAGTTTCCAAGCTTATCACAGGGGAAAATGTGTCTGAGAGGGGCGAGAATGCAGCTCTTTATCAGGAATACAATAATAATGCAGAAGTGTATGACATAGTTCACATGTCACTTAAGAAACTTAATCTTAACATATATGAATATAACAATGGTCTGTATGTGAGTGCAGGTGATAATAACAGGGTGTTTGGATATTCCAACGAGGAATTAAGAAATGTACTTGGATTAAGAGTTAATAAAGAATTATATCTTGCGTATTTCATAATCTACAACATAATAACAGAGTTTTATTCAGATACAATGAGTTCAACTTATGCTGAGTTCATAAGACTTGAGGACATCATTAAAAATGTTGATAAGACAACAGGTGGTATTGTCGATAAGAGCGCAGGGCTTGTGCTTGATGAGGTTGAGGAGAACAGCTTTAAGCAGATAGCACTTACATGGGACGAGCTTCCGGTGACAACAGTAGAGGATCAGACAGGAGCGAGAGCAGCAAGAAATTCAAAGTCGGGTATGGTAAAGCTTGTGCTTAATTTCTGCGTTGCGCAGGAACTTTTAGTTGAGAGTCAGGACAGATATTATCCGACAGACAGATTCAGAAGTCTTATAGAGAATTATTTTGATGATTACAGAGGACGATTTGCCGAACTTATGAATGGAGGACGCGATGCCACAGATTAACAGAATCAGAGTTAATAATGTTAAATATAATTTCGGTACACAGGTGTACGACGATTTCGTGATGCGCTTCAACTGCCAGAATACTATATATGACCTTGCCAATGGCGGTGGTAAGAGTCTGCTTATGCTGCTTCTTATGCAGAATATGCTTCCTAACTGCACACTTGATGACAAGCAGCCTATTGAGAAGCTTTTCAGACAGGGAAGCGGTAATACATGTATTCATTCTTTGGTTGAGTGGAAGTTAGATCCATGTTATCAGAAGGATGGTTTCAGGTTCATGACAACTGGTTTCTGTGCAAGAAAGGGAAGAGGCACAGACGATGAGAATCAGGATGGACAGGAACAGACAGCTGCACCGACAGCAAGTGTTGAATACTTTAATTACTGCATATTCTACAGGGAGTTTGGCGATAACGATATTAAGAATCTTCCACTTGTAAGTAATGGAGAGAGAATTACATATAACGGACTTAAGGCTTATCTTCGTGACCTTGAGAAGGGCGGGTACAAATATGTTGTTAAGATATTTGACAGAAAAGGTGATTACCAGAGCTTCATAAGCAACTACGGAATATATGAGAGTGCATGGGAAATTGTGCGTGGAATTAACAAGACAGAGGGACATGTGAGAACATATTTCGAGTCAAATTATAAGACAAGCCGTAAGGTTGTTGAGGATCTGCTTATAGAAGAGATTATCCAGAAATCCTTCAATAACAAGCTGTCAGTTGACAATGACGAGGGCATGATGGCGCAGACTCTTATGGATATTAAGGACAAGTTAGTGGAGCTTTCAAAGAAACACTCACAGCTTGGAGCATATGACAGCCAGATTGCAGCTATCGACAGTTTTAAAGAATATCTGTCGACATATGAAGCATTTTACAACAGAAAAGAAGAAATAGAGAAGCAGCTATATGACCTGCTTCTTGTTGCTATGCGGGAAAGTGATAAGAAGGATAAGGAACTTAAGAGTCAGGATGACCTTATCACTAAGATGTATGATGAGCTTGCACACGAGAAGGAAGCTATAGCAGTTGCAGAGGTTATGTCTGAAAAGAATTCGATGGCAGGAGTTGAGAGCCTTGTTAATGAGACAAGAAAGGCACTTGAACTCAAGAACGCTGCAATTGAAGAGGCAAGAGGAAAGCTTTCTTTGATGGAGTCTGCGGGTGATTATAAAGATTATGCAGAATACGAGAAGTCTTATAAAGGACTTCAGATTGCGATAGATAACAGATTAAGAGAAGATACGGATATAACAGCAGAGTTAAAGATACTTGCTGCAGGTTACAGAAAATTCTATGAGACAGAGACCAGAAGACTTAAGGAAAAGCTTGATATAGCAGCTAACCGTGTTAAGGCTCTGGAAGTCAGATTATCAGAGTCTAAGGATAACCTTAGAAATGCTGACAAAGAGGCGGCAGGTCTTGGTAGTCTTTCTGATAATCTTGAGAATGAGATACAGGAATTACAGGCACAGCTTGGAGCATCTTTATCAGAGGCAGGAACTGTCGTATGTGAAAATGCGTCTGAAGAATATGATAAGTCATTCAGGGATAAAGAACTGTTAAAGAATGAAGAGACAAGAATGTCCGAAAAATTCAATGATGTGCAGCAGCAGTTAATGTCACTTAATGAGACAATATCTGCCAATAAAGCACTTATTGATATATTTACAGAGCAGTCAGAAAAGCTTGAAAAGGCTGATGAAGCTGGAAATGCTGATAACGAGCGCATGGGCAAAATCCGTGAAATATACAGTGCAGATAATGACGAGGCAATGCTTTCGGTTATTCTTGAGACTTACCAGAAGATGCGCAGTGAATATACAGAAGAGTGTAAGGCAGCCCAGGAACTTGATAGCTTTATTGACAATGCAAGAAAGGGAGCATATATCTGTAAGAGTTCTGAAAGAGACAGGCTTAAGGAATACCTTGAGAGCCAGTATGGTTCAGATGTTGTTGAGGGTCATGAGTGGTTCGCAGCCCTGAATGCAGGACAGAAAAGAGATGTATTAAAGAGAACACCTTTCGTTGAGTACGCATTTATAATAAAGAACGATTTCGAGAGAATCAAAGCAGATGAGATGCTTAAGGATTTTGGCAAGGGTGCGGTTGCTTATCCTGTTATAAGCGAGCAGGTGCTTATTGATACTAAGTTAGAGATTAACAAAGACCTGATTGTATTCGCATTAAAGGATATGTCGTTCCTGCGTGATGAGGCAAAGCTTGAGACACAGATTAAGCTTGCACAGGAGGAGCTTGAGTCGCATAAGGCGCAGGCAGGAAAGCTGGCCGACAGAATGGAGCTTGTGTGGAATGATTATACATTTGCACTTGTATATAATGCTGTGTCTGGAAAGGTGGATGTGTCCGAGGCAGAAGCAATCAGATTAAAGATTGCTGACAGCGAGGCTGCAATTATTGAGGCTGAGAAGAAGAGAAGTGTGTTAAATGAGGTTAAAGAGCAGCTTTCAAGGAACCTCGCACAGACAAGAGATGATATAGAAGAGAAGGAAACAGCATGCAGCCGGCTCTCGCGTATTATGGAGATGAATACTTCTATAGATAAAAAGTATGAGCGCTTAAAGGGACTGAAGGCTGATGTGGACAGTGCAAGAAACCGCATATATGAGTGCGAGGAGGCAGCAGCTTCTGCTAATTCTGAGTATGATACCGCGAGAGATCTCGAGGACAGTACAAGAAAGGCATATGATGAAATCATTAAGTCATGGGAGGAGCAGTACGCACCTTATTATGATGAAAATGTTTCAATAGAAATCGATGACGATACATACCGTCTTGATAAGGATGAAATAGAGAGCAGATTCACCGGATTAAAGACAGCACTTTCACAGAAGAACAGTGACTTTGCAGATAAGCAGGCGCTGATGAACCATCTGTCTGCATCTATGAACAAATGTCGTGATGCAATAGAGTACAGAGGTTATACATTTGACGATATTAAGGCAAAGTATGAAGCCGGTGAGATTATGGCAGCAGGTTCACAGCAGTTAAGGAATGCCAAGGATGCTCTTAATAATCTTGTGAAGAGCAGTGATTCTGTAAGGGAAGAGCTTGAGTCACAGGAAGCACTTCTTAATAGACTTGAGGGAAGTATCGCACATGGTATTAACCAGATTGAGAATAATTATGGAAGCTTTAATGAATTCCCATGCGATGACCCGGATGAATTCATTACACAGCACAAGGTACTTATTAAGAAGTTAGAGGATAACACCAAGGTTCAGGAAAAGACACGCAGACAGATGTCTGATTCATTAAAAGACATTCTTGTATGCAGAAAAGACCTTGAAAGAATCGTGTCTGATGCGGGCATGCATGTTCCAGAAGAATTCCGTCCTGAGGATGCACAGGGAATTACAGCTAATCTTACAGAATATGAGGCTGTTCATAAAGAATATGCTTCAATTACCAGATTAGAGTATAAGAAGGTTGATGAATTTAATAAGAATAAATCTAAGCTTATTGACCTGCTTAACGGATTTAATGCAGTCGAGCTTGCTGATGAAGTAAGGATATCACTTAATGTTCCTGAAAATGTGGCTAAGACCAGAAGTATGATTGAATCGTTAAATGAGACGAACACATTTATACAGTTAGAAAAAGACCGCATTGCCAAGGGTATAGAGGATATGCAGATGATTAAGGATAACTTTGAAAATCGGTGTATCCAGACATGCAGTAATATTAAGACTGAGCTTGACCGTCTGCCACAGTTGTCTAATATCAATCTTGACGGAGAACAGATTGCAATAATCAGTTTGCAGATTCCTTATATAAAGGAAGAATTATATAAGGAAAAGATGTCTGAATATATTGATGAAACTGTTTTTATGGCGGAAAGTTTTAAAGAGCCTGCGGAAAGACTCAAGTATATAAGAAACAGACTGTCATGGAAGAGACTTTTCTCAGTTATTGTCACAGATATGAATTCAATCAGAATTAATCTGTATAAGAGAGAGAGGATCAAGGACCAGAGCCGTTATTTAAGATATGAGGAAGCGGTTGGCTCAACAGGACAGTCACAGGGTATATATATCCAGTTCCTTATTGCGATTATCAACTACATATCTAATATGAATTCTTCAGGTAATGAAGGTGTTGAGGGTAAGACAATATTCATAGATAACCCATTCGGTGCGGCAAAGGATATATACATATGGGAGCCAATATTCAAGCTGCTTGCAACTAATCACGTCCAGCTTATTGTTCCGGCAAGAGGTGCAACTCCTGCTATTACAGGAAGATTCGATGTTAATTACATACTTGGTCAGAAACTGGTTGATTCAAGGCAGCAGACTGTGGTTGTTGATTATTACAGCAGCACGAAGGAATCAGAATTGGAATACACGAGAATGGATTACGAACAGGCTACATTTGATTTTTTGTAACATATTTGTAACAATTCTGTGAACTTGGTTTACAATGAACTTAGGCTGTGCTAAACTTTAATGAGTTGTAAAATGCGATAAATAAATTATTCACAACATTCATCAAGTAAGCATTGGAATGAGGAATATATAATCATGAATAAATACGAATTAGGAATTAAGATAGACCAGATTAAGAAGTTGGCAGCGAAAAAGGAATACACAGAAGCGGCAGCCATAGCTAAGGATATTAACTGGACTAAGGTTAAAGACTGGCAGGCACTTGCCACAGCCATTAATGTACAGGAAGCAGTCGGGGACTATGAAGAAGCAAGAGACATGGCAATTCTTGCTTATAACAGAAACCTTGGCGGAAGAAAGCTGGTTTATAAGCTTACTGAATTCTTTATTAAAGTTGGAGATTTTGATAATGCTAACGAGCTTTATGAAGAATACAGCAAATCTTCACAGCATGATGTGAGCAGATTCATCCTGTATTATGATCTTAGAAAGGCACAGAATGCATCAGATAATGAACTTGTAGGAATCTTAGAGGATTACAGGGAGCATGAGATTGATGAGAAGTATATGTATGAGCTTGCAAAGCTGTATTATAAGACTGGAAGAAAAGAAGAATGTATTAAGACATGTGATAATATCGTTCTGTGGTTTCAGGATGGTATATACGTTGAGAAAGCAGTACAGTTAAAGGAAAAGCTTGGTGTTGTTCTTACTAAGACACAGAAAGGTATCTTAGAAGATGTAAGAAAAAGAAAGGAAGATATAGAGGCAACTAAGGAAGAGCTTTTTGCAAAGCAGAAGGAACTTGCTAATCTTAAGAGAGATGAAGTTGAAGATGTTTTCCGTGAAGAAGATGAGAAAGAACAGAAATCAACTGGAAAACAGCCAGTGCCAGAGGTAAGTCTGAATGTTCCTGAGTTTGCTAAGGAACAGGAGGAAGGACCTCTTTCAATAGACCTTGTACAGAACGACCAGAATGATGATATCAAAGCATTTTTAATGAAAGCTCTGAATAAGGATGAAGATGCAGATAATACTAAGGACAGCTCTGTTGTTATGTCTAAGATAGAGACTCCTCAGGTGGAGAAGCCAGAGGTTTCTGAGACACTTAGCAAAGATGGAGAGAAGAATTTCTCAAGCGAGATTAATAAGGCAAATGTCTCACTTAAGGAGCTTATTGAGAATGCAAAGCAGAAGTTAGCTGATAACTATGAGCAGATCAATAAAGAAGACGAAGCTGAACAGAGAAAAGAAGCTGAGGAAAGAATCAATAAGGAAGCAGAGAATATAGATATTAATGTTCCTGTACCTGAATATAACAATTTATATGATACAAGAAATCTTCAGGAAGAGCTTGCTGCCAAGATGAGTGACTTGTTCGGTGATGAGGAAGAAGATGCTGATGTTAAGACATTTGTACCAGCTTCTAAGAATAAGGAAGAACAGCCTGCAGAGGAGGTTAAGACTCCGGCTCCTGTAGCTGAACAGGTTGTTAATGATGATGCAGAAGCTCAGGAAGATGATGACCAGATTGAAGGCCAGATGGATATAACAGAGTGGATGCAGTCTGTAAGAGAAGAAAAGTATGGCAAGCAGGATACTAAGGAATTCTCCAAGTCAGAGCTTGAGCGTTATCTTGATGAGAAAGACGAGAAAAGTGCAGCTTATGAAAAGCTGGTAGAGCAGAAGAAAGCAGAAGCACTGGCTGATGGTAAGGAGATTGATAAGGAAGGAGCAAAGAGAGCAGCTCTTGCACAGATGGCAGTTGATTCTGCGAGAATGGATCTTGCAATAAGAACAGGTAAGGCTGCAGCGAGACTAGAGCAGGCAGCAACTGCTATAGAGAATGAAGATATTCCTTTAGTTACAGCACAGATACCAACTGTGTCAGAATCAATGATTTCAGATATCAATTCAATTATGAATGAAGATATTGATAATAAAGACAATAAAGAAGAAGGTGAGGAGGCTGTTGTACTAGATGAGGTAGCTGCAGGTGTTGAGCCGGAAGAAACAGTAATTCCATTCACCAGACAGGAAGAAGAACAGCCATTGACTATGGAAGAAGAGATTGAAGAAACTGAGCAGATAGAGAAGAAGCTTACAGGGGAGCTGGCAAAGATATTCAGAAAGTACAGAGATATGCCAGGACTTGAGGAACAGTTAGCTGATCTTTTCGATACAATTGACGATGAAATGCAGATGAATTCATCAGCATCAGGAAATATTCTTATTTCTGGTAATTCAAGTTCTGATAAGACAGACCTTGCAAGAACTATAATAAGAGCTATTAATACTTTATATCCAGACCAGCCAAAGAAGATTGCTAAGACATCAGGAGAGAGTATTAACCAGAGAGGTATTGCCAAGGCAATGGGAAGACTTAAGGGAACAGCTCTTATCGTTGAAGGCGCAGGAACAATCCAGCCTAAGAGAATTAATGAACTGCTTAACTGTCTTGAACAGGATACAGGAAGAATGATTGTCATATTTGAAGATTCAGATACAGACATGAATGTTCTTATCAACTTTAATCCTGAGCTTACCAAGACATTCAATCACAGAATTGTTCTTAAGCAGTACACAGTTAATGAGCTTGTTGAGATGGCGAAGAGATTCGCAAGAAAGAGACAGTATGAGGTTGATGATGATGCATTACTGGAACTGTATCTTAAGATTGACAAACTTCATAATGTGAATGATAATATTAAACTTGATGATATCAAGGAAATAATCAATCAGGCAATTGTCAACTCTGAAAGAAGAGCATCAAGAAGATTCTTTGGTGGACTTAAGAAGAAGAGAAGCGAGAATGGTGATGTTATATTCTTGACAGAGGCAGATTTTAAAGACAGATAACTTATAATATTATGCACAGATGTGCTTACACAGGGAGGAAACTATGACTAACATCGATGAAATGTCAATTAATGCAATCAGGGTATTGTCAGCAGATGCAATCCAGAAGGCTAATTCAGGACATCCTGGACTTCCGCTTGGAACTGCACCAACAGCTTATGAATTGTGGACTAACCATATGAATTACAATCCGGCTGATCCTAAGTGGGAGAACAGAGACAGATTCGTTCTTTCTGGCGGACATGGTTCAATGCTTCTTTATTCATTGTTCCATTTACTTGGAATTGGTAATCTTTCATTAGATGATGTAAAGAATTTCAGACAGATGGGTTCTAAGACACCTGGACATCCAGAGTATGGTCATACAGTTGGTGTTGAAGCAACAACAGGACCTCTTGGACAGGGTATGGCTATGGCAGTAGGTATGGCTATGGCAGAAGCACATCTTGCGTCAGTATTCAATAAAGACGGATACAATGTAGTTGACCATTACACATATGTACTTGGTGGGGACGGATGTATGATGGAAGGTATTTCATCAGAGTGTTTCTCACTTGCAGGAACATTAGGTCTTTCAAAGCTTATTGTATTCTATGATTCTAACAACATATCAATTGAGGGAAGCACAGATATTGCATTTACAGAAAATGTAATGAAGAGATTTGAAGCATTTGGCTTCCAGACAATCGAGGTTGCTGATGGCAATGATATTGAAGCTATCGGTAAAGCTATTGAGGAGGCTAAGGCTGATAAGGAAAGACCTTCACTTATCAAGGTTAATACACTTATCGGATACGGCTGTCCTGCAAAGCAGGGTAAGGCAAGCGCACACGGTGAGCCTCTTGGTATTGATAATGTTGCAGCACTTAAGGAAAATCTTAACTGGCCATGCAAGGGTGATTTTGAAGTACCACAGGAAGTATATGACCATTATAAAGAGATAGCTGCAAGAATGGCTGAACCGGAAGAAGAATGGAATAAGCTTTTTGCTGAATACTGTGAGAAGTTTCCTGAGATGAAGGAACTCTGGGATAAGTACTACAATGGATGTGATATGTCCGATTTATTCAATTCTGAGGAATACCTTGCAAAGCCAGAGAAGGCAGAAGCAACAAGAAGTTCAAGTGGAACAATTCTTAACATGATTAAGAATGTAATGCCTAACCTTATCGGTGGTTCGGCAGATTTAGCACCATCTAATAAGACTAATATGAAGGATGCAGGAGATTTCTCTAAGGAGAATTACGCAGGAACTAACCTTCACTTTGGTGTAAGAGAGCAGGCTATGGCAGCAATTGGTAACGGACTTGCACTTCATGGTGGATTAAGACCATTCGTTGCAACATTCTTCGTATTCAGTGATTATACAAAGCCAATGGCAAGACTTACATCACTTATGAAACTGCCACTTATATATGTATTCACACATGACAGTATCGGAGTTGGTGAGGACGGACCTACACATGAGCCAATTGAGCAGCTTGCAGCATTCCGCTCAATACCTAACTTCACAGTATTCAGACCATGTGACAGAACAGAGACAGCACTTGCATGGGAATATGCCATTGAATCTAAGGATGAGCCAACAGCATTAGTTCTTACAAGACAGAATCTTCCACAGATGGCAGGTTCATCTAAGGAAGCACTTAAGGGTGCATATATTCTTGAGGATTCTGATAAAGAGACTCCAGATGGAATTATTATTGCAAGTGGTTCTGAAGTTAACCTGGCTGTATCTGCAAAGGCAGAGCTTAAGAATGCAGGAATAGATGTAAGAGTAGTTAGTATGCCATCTATGGATGTATTCGAGAAGCAGTCAGAGGAATACAAGGAATCAGTCCTTCCTAAGAGTGTAAGAAAGAGAGTTGCAGTTGAGGCACTTTCAGACTTCGGCTGGTACAGATATGTAGGACTTGACGGAAAGGTTATCTGCATGAAGGGCTTCGGAGCTTCAGGTCCGGCTAACCAGTTATTCGAGCATTTCGGATTCACTGTAGAGAATGTAGTTAACACTGTTAAGAGCCTTTTCTAAGATGATAGAATAATAAAGAATATTAATATAAAAAATCAGGGATTTCGGTTATTAAATATAACTGGAATCCCTGATTTCTTTATATTATAAAGAGTTGTTAATAAAATAATTTGACATATGTATACAATAGGTATAAAATCAATATGACTTTTTACAATTTAAAGGAGGGGAATTTTGTGAAAGCAATAAAAAGAATTTCAGTGCTTGTGTTGGCACTGGTGATGGTGTTTACATTGTGTATGTCATCACAGACTGCGTATGCAGCCAACAAAGTAACAATAACATTTAAGGACTCAATAGTGTATGAACAGGTGGTAAGTAATTTAAGTAATATGGATATTACTACCGATGATGACAAGATGCAGATTACTATGAATGAAGAAGATATTAAGTCTGTAAAGTCACTTAGAATAAAGGCACCATATGGTAAGTATGAGTTCATAAAAGACATATCAGGGCTTGAGAACTTTACAGGTCTTACAGAGCTGATTATCTGGGATTCATATTACAATGATGGACAAGTACCAGAAGGTACTTTTTCTGATCTGTCACCATTAAAAGGACTTACAGGACTTACAAAACTTGAAATACGTGGAACACATGCTTCAAGTGTAGATGATATTGCCGGACTCACTAATCTGACATCATTAAAAATAGAAAGTCCAAAGCATCTTGATTTATCAGCAATTGGTAATCTGACTAACCTGAAAACATTAAGTCTTGAAGCATGTGGTATAGACAATGAAGGATTTAACTACATAACTGATAAGCTTACAGGGTTGACATCATTAGAACTTGGTTATCTCAATTATGAGGGAAATGATATATCGGATATATCTTCAATTACTAAACTTACAAAGCTTCAGACATTATATTTAGATAATAATAATATTGCAGATATTACACCACTTTCAGAGTTGACAGATTTAGAATTTTTATCTATTCGTTGTAATCTGGTAACAGATATCTCTGCACTTGGAAATCTTACTAATCTTGAAACTTTATATCTTGGAAGAGATACTCTAGGGGGAGTTCCAATTAACGGAAATATCTCTGCACTTGGAAATCTTACCAAGCTTAGGAACTTATATGCAGCAGGTTGTGGCATAACAGACATAAAAGCATTAGAACCAATAGTTTCTAATCTTCAGGCACTTGATTTAACAGAAAACAGTATTACAGATTTTTCGTTACTTCAGGAAAAATATACTAATAACCAGACGTGGTTAAAAATTAATAATCAGGTATATAATCTTAAAGCCAATTCAGAGGATACAGTTGAACTGCCTCAGATTGTATTAGATGCAATATATGATAATACATCATTTGTATATACAGAACAGCTTGAAAAGAATTTGAATTTCTCAACTGTAGTGAGATTAGATGGTTGTAAATTTTCAGAAGATGGTAAAAGTGTTATTATTGATAAGAATGTAGCAACAGCTAAAGCAGATATAGGATATCATTGTCATGGTTACAAATATTCGGCAAAAATTGTATATAATGTAACAGATGTTAGTGCGCCTGAAGTGGAAACATACTATTCTACAAAAAAATTAACAAATAAAGATGTTACGGTTACACTTGTTGCTGATGAAGATATTCAGGCTGTTGCTGGATATGATAAAGTAACTGACAGGGAATATCGTAAGGTATATACAGCCAATGCTAATGAAAGCGTAGATGTCTATGATATAGCAGGAAACAAGACAGTAGTAACAGTAGATATTTCTAATATTGACAGGACAGCACCAGAGGTTACAGCTACATACAGTACTAAAGAGCTGACTAATGGAAATGTAGAGGTAACACTTACAACCGATGAAGATGTACGGTCAATAGAAGGCTTCACAAAGGTAGATGACAGAACTTATAAGAAGACATATACATCAAATGCAAAAGAAGATGTAACAGTCTATGATAAAGCAGGAAACAAGACAGTAGTAACAGTAGAAGTAACTAATATTGATAAGACAGCACCGGAGGTTAAAGTTACATACAGCACAAAAGAAATAACATATGATGCCGTAGAAGTAACACTTACAGCCAATGAAAATGTACAGGCAATAGAAGGCTTCACAAAGGTAGATGACAGAACATACAAGAAAACATTTGCAAAGAATACAGACATTAATGTTGATGTATTCGATATAGCTGGCAATAAGACAGTAGTTAATATCTCTATAACAAATATTACTGAAAAACCAACAGTACCAGAAGAACCAGAAACTCCTGTAACACCACCAACAGAACCGGTAACACCAGAGAGTCCTTCAGCAGTAGAAGAACCAGCAGTTGCTCCTAAGACTGGTGACAACAGCATGGCAGCAATGTATGCAATAATCGCAGGAATCAGTGGCGCAGTTGTTTTACTTTCTGCAAAAAAGAAGAAGTATAACAGATAATATGAACCAATAATTATAATAGCTTGGATATGAAACCAAAAAGTTGATTATCCAAGCTATTTTTTTATATTGTCAAGTGCAGAATATGCCATATATTACCGAATGCGCCAAAAGTGAAAGTCAAGTGCAGAATATGCCATATATTACCGAATGTGCCAAAAATAAAAGTCAAGTGCAGAATGCGCCAAAAGGTGAATTGATATTGTTGGGGAAAACGATTATAATTATATATAATAATTGTGAAATTGTGGAGTACAGTTACAAAAGGGGGATTTTATGAGAAAGATTACAGCAGGGTTAATTGTTATAATGTCAGTTTTGCTTGTGTCGTGTAAGGGGAAAACGGGTAATACGATAACCGTAGGAAGTGATAAGCTTGATAATACGCAGTCATACTTTTCTGAAAGCATGCATATGGTGGCAAGATGTGATACAGGATATTATTATCTTGATAAATGTAGCGCATCAGATGATAATCTTATGTTTTATGATGATAAGTCGGAAGAAAGTATTGTGTTATGTAATAAACCACAATGTGGGCATGATGGAGAAGAGTGCATGGCATATATTTCAGGAAGTGAGTTTAAAAGTGAGTTGTATTACTATAATTCGTACATATATATGATAAGTTCCAAGGGAAATCTTGTACAGATAAGTGCTGACGGAACACAGAGAACAGACCTTGGAAGCATATGCATCCTGAGTGGACAGGATAGTGTGTCAATGTGCTTCAATGATGGATATGCATATGTATCTCAAGAGATAACGGGAGATATAGAAGGTAATGTAACAGTAAGGCTGTACAGATTTAATCTTGATACGGGTTCGAGCGATAAAATATATGAAGAAACGGGATATGGTATAGGAATTAATTCACTTAAAACATATGGCAGTGACACATTTTTTTTAAAGACATCTGTTTCAAAAGATGATAAGGGATTATATTCATTGGAAGGAAAAGGAATATTCAGAATTACAGGGGAAGATACTGAATGTCTGCTTGACAAGAATGTGTATAGTTACTGTATAGATGCAGACAATAACAAGCTGTATTACAGTGGGCTTGGAGATGGAATAATATATGAATATGATCTTGGCAGCGGTAAGTCAGAAAGCATATATGAAAGTGATAATGATACAGGATATTTTTATATAACATTTGACGGAAATTATATCTGGATGGATGATGAAGGATATAAGAATATGGCAATGTATTTTAACAAACAGAGCAGTTCACTTGATTATACATTATATCAGTTAGACAGAGATGGAAAGCTTGCAGCAAAGAGAACGATTCCAGACGAGGAAAAGATATTTTCAATTATGCATGGGGATAGCAGGAGAATGTTTATGTTCTCATTTGTGAATAACAAAATTGTATATATTGATAAGAGTAACATTGAAAAAGGGGATATTAAGGAACTTAGGTAGATGAAAGAACTGGGGAGACTGCTTAATAGAAAAACAATATTGCTAATTCTGGCTGCGGCATGTATATGTGTCGTGGCTGTTTTTGCAGGGGACTTTTCAGACTGTGGAATAGATAATTATAAGATTAAAGTAAGAGAGTACAACTGGCTGATTAATGGGCATACAGATGAACAGATACAGCAGCATGCTGACGAACTGGCACAGGATGATAGAAGAATATTTAAGAGACTTGCAAAGGAATACAAGGAAAAGTCTGATTATATTGATGGATATACAGAAAGTGTTAAAGCAGTTATTACAAATGCCTCGAATATGAAAAAATTCAGTGTGTTCGGTACATCAGAATCAATAGCCAATATCAATAAAACGGAAAATGATTATAAAAGGATTGAAAATGTACAGGTTAGGGAATTAAACAGCAGGGCAGTTGAGCAGTTTCTGAAGAATGATATTTCTATCTATATCGTTCTTGCGTTGATGATATATATTATTTATAACATTTACGAATACAGGGATAATGGAATGTGGCAGATTATCTATACTGCTGTCAATGGAAGAATGAGACTTGCAGTTAAGGATACTGCAGCAGTCGGATTGGGTGCTTTATTTGTATCACTGATTATGCAGTTATGCGGTCTTGTCTCTATGCTTGTGGTGTATGGTGGCTGGGATTCCCTTACAGCACCTGTACAGTGTCTGAAAGGGTATAATAATTTTACTTATCCGATAAGCGTAATGACATATCTTTTTATAAGATATATGATTATATCTTTGATAGTTATTGCAATAGTGCTTGTTATATCACTCGTATTTGCGTTATGCAGGAAAAGAATCAGTTCGATTGTGCTGGTGGGTATAATTGCCGGAGCGGAAGCATTTGCATACCAGAATATATCAATGCAGGGCAGATTAAGAATTTTCAAGAAGATTAATATAATAAATGTGATGAATGTAAGCAATATACTTAGGAAGTATGATAATATCATGATAGCAGGTGTTCCTGTGAGCATGGTAAATGTGCTGTGCATGGTGTGTATTATTATAGCTGTAATATCAGCAATATTTCTTGCGTTACTTGGAAAGGTTATCCGTCCGGGAAGAAGTGCTGGCTTTATAGGAAAAATGATTGAAAAAATCGGACATGTAGTTCAAAGGATTTTGTCCAGAATTCCGCATTTCTGGAAAGAAATGTACAAATTTTTAATAACAGCAAGAGGCTGGATTGTAATATGTGTTGTTGTGTTTATAACAATATTTATATGTAATAACCAGAAAATAGCATATTCTGAAGATGAAAAGAAACGTGATGAATATTATCAGCAGTATGGTGGCAGGGATTACAGTGGATTTACCAGTCTTATAGAGCAGAGACAAAATGATGTTTATGAGGCACAGGCAAAGCTGGATACTGCAAGAGAACAGTATGAGCGGGGAGAATTTAGTGAGGATGATGTAAGCAGATATGTGTACAACCTCATGGATGCTGAGAGACTGCTTGATAACATGAGCGAATATATGCAGCAGATTGAATATGTTTCACAGATAAAAGAGCAGTACGGAATAGATGCGTATGTTATGTCACAACGGGGATACGACCAGATATTTGGCAGTAAAGGAACAACGAGAAAACTGCTTATATATATTATATTAGGATTTGGAGTTGTTCTTATTGCAGAGACTGAAAACTCAGTGGAATATAAGAACGGAATGAATATGCTTATTGGCTCGTCTAAGAAAGGGAGAAGATGGGAACATACAGTTAAGGCAGCTGCTGTATGCATATTGGTAGGGGTAAGTGCATTTTTACTGTATATAATCGAAATGATAATAATGTATAAGGCTTATGGTATGCCATATATTAATGCACCGCTTATAAGCCTTACTTATATGAATACAGCAAAGGTATTCAGGAATATAACAATAAGCCAGTATATGCTTATTCTGATGGCAGAGGAGATACTATTCGCAGTAGCAGTCGGACTTGAAACAGTATTCGCTTCAAGGCACATTTTTAAAAAGAATTCGGGGAAAGGAATACCTCTGATTATAGTTATTAATACTGCTATATTATGTATTATTATGTGAGGGGGATGTATGAGAATTAAACAGTTTGTGATAATGATGATGATTATATGTGGCTGTGTATCAGTTGGATGTAAGAATAAAGAAGTACAGGAGAGTGACAAGACAGCAAGTGAAAGCAGCCGTTTAGCCAGACAGGAGGTGGAGTATCCCGAAAAAGAAGATACATATGGAGACTGGGCACAAGTGGGTGAATTCAAGATAAACAGCAGGTCTGTAGAACAGGATGTACATGACACAGATACATCATATCTTTATATAATGGGATTTTCGTGGCCAGTGCTGTATGATAAAGAGTCTGTAAAGTTTATAGAATACACTGCGTATAATGCACGTGTGCAGTTTGAAAAGAGAGAGGTGCAGCTTAAGGAATTCCTTGATAAAAAGGTTATTAAGACGCAAAGTAAAAAGATATCGGGAGCAGAGCAGGAAGAACTGGATTTAATATTGTATATGGAATTTCCAACAAGTACACACTCATGGTATATGAATAAACAATCACCAGATACGGTACGCAGGGAAAGAAATGACATGCTTAACGCCATACTTATAGAGGCAGAAGTTATATATGATGATGGAACAGAGGAGACTTGTTATTATAAGATTCAGACTGGAACAGCAGACAATTATGTGTTGTTTGAGAGAAACTTGTAGTTGAAAATAAAAACTTTTTTGAAATGCTTTTCGCATTCTGGCAGTGTCAAATAGCATATGAAACCAGTGCATAAGTTGGTAAAAAGCCTACTAATGCTGCTAAATGAGATGAAATAGTAGGTCTTTTGAGAATAAATTTTGATGGTAATTAAGGTGGCTAAAGAAAATTGCCTACTAAAGTTGTGATTTATGCGAGAATAGTAGGTTTTTTAGCTGACAAGATGTGACTAATATTACAGATGTATCAGGAAAAGACCTACTAAAGTGTGAGATGTGACATATTTAGTAGGTATTTAAGATGGAAAGAAGCATTATAAACCAACTGACAATGTAAAAAAGACCTACCAGATTGTGAAAATTGATGAAATAGTAGGTTTACCGGGTAACTTTGGAAAGCGGTAAGAGTACCCCCCTTAGGGTAATAGGCTGTGTGGTGAGATGACAGGATAATTACTATTAGTTATGGTAGGATGGAAAGAAGCATCATAAAAATATATAAATGTTCATGGAATATTTACAAAAAATTATAATAAAATTTACTTGAATTATTATACGGGCAAGCATATAATAAAAGCATAGGGTTTGTTTATAATTTAACAATCAAATATTTATGTACGGAGGTTTTATTATGGTTCGATTTACTTTACCAAGAGATTTGTATCATGGAAAGGGTTCTTTGGAAGCCCTCAAGACACTTGAAGGAAAGAAAGCTATCATCTGCGTTGGTGGCGGATCTATGAAGCGTAACGGTTTCCTTCAGAAAGCAGAGGATTACCTCAAGGAAGCAGGAATGGAAGTTAAGCTTTTCGAGGGTATCGAGTCTGATCCATCAGTTGAGACTGTTATGAAGGGCGCTGCTGTTATGACAGAGTTCGAGCCAGACTGGATTGTTGCTATCGGCGGCGGTTCTCCTATTGATGCTGCTAAGGCAATGTGGATTAAGTATGAATATCCTGATACAACATTTGAAGATATGTGCAAGGTATTCGGTCTTCCTAAGCTTCGTAAGAAAGCTCATTTCTGTGCAGTTTCATCTACATCAGGAACAGCTACAGAGGTAACAGCATTCTCTATTATTACAGATTATGAGAAAGGTATTAAGTATCCTATAGCAGATTTCGAGATTACTCCTGATGTTGCTATTGTTGATCCTGAGCTTGCAGAGACTATGCCGGTTAAGCTTGTAGCACATACAGGTATGGACGCCATGACACATGCAATTGAGGCTTATGTATCAACTGCTAACTGTGATTACACAGATCCACTGGCACTTCATGCTATGGAGATGATTCAGGCTAACCTCGTTAAATCATACAACGGAGATATGGCAGCAAGAGATTCAATGCATAATGCACAGTGTCTTGCAGGTATGGCATTCTCTAATGCATTACTTGGTATCGTTCATT
>ERZ831773.1736-NODE-1736-length-21025-cov-5.882928_pt1 | contig 21025 bp, 26 predicted proteins | sample MGYA00519696_ERZ831773 | MGnify/ENA primary metagenome ERZ831773 (study PRJEB31850, sample SAMEA3708720) | human gut metagenome | biome: human gut; feature: human-associated habitat; material: faeces | place: China | collected 2014 ...
ATTCACAAATCTTATATCAGTTTTTAACGTTTACACAAAACTTGAAACGGTCTCTGTCCTTGACAAAGGGTACACTTTAATTTGGTTATTTCTCGGTACACATTTGTGCGTTTTATTCTTCATATTCATCATATTTTGCATTTTTGTGTACCTCGCCCCAAATTTTTAGAGCCAAAATGGAGCCAATTAAATTGCTGAATCACTCATCACTTTTTCTCTGGTTCTTCCTGAAGCGCTTGAATGACTTGGGTAAATCCTTTCATCTCCCGTTTTGAATTTATAGCAAATGCTTGTGCTAAAAGAACCGCTTGTGTCACCTCATCTTTTCCAGATAATTCCTTTAAAATCAATGAAGATGTCTCTGTCCTTTGCTCAAGGGGAATCGAAAGAATATAGGATATTCTTTCCGATGATTTTTTATTTTCCTCAATAATCCTCTTATATTCGTCATTTTCCATAGACAATGGTGTCCCTAACTCATAATACGGTATCCCATTATCCGCTACAATCCATAATAATCCAAACACTCTTTCTTTCTCAAGAGTCAATAATGAATCACTAAACACTGTATTCCAAAGAAGCGCATAAAATTCATGAACTGATAATTTCTGGCTAACCACTTTTCTTCTAACAGAATTTATTGCTTCATCAACGTATTTTCCATAAAGCTCTTTTAGACTATCCACTTCCCCCTCAGTAAAGTATCTTTCCACTTTTACACTTTCGTCAGAATCAACTTCCCCAATTTTTTCACAGATAAACTGAAAACACTGAATTCTTTTTTCTGCATTTTCTTTCATAAGCATACTATATAATTCATAACATAAATCCTCTAGTTCTCCGCTCCATGTCTCCAATATTTTAATGTAATTATCCATCTTGTCCTCCATTTCAATTATCAATATATTTAGTCACCCAACTACAATACAAGTCGCTAGGCAAACTGATTAGTAAAGCTAATATAGTTAAGATATCATTTCCTTTACTTCCTAAAACAATAAAATTCCAAAACATTCCAGCCAATATAATCATAAAAAGGAATACTATTACCACTGCCAAACCTGATATAATCCTAAATTTATCTTTCTCATGATTTACTTTATATAAATTACCATATAGATCTGCCAAAGCAATTATAACACCCAACAAACCAATAATTTGTATTCCCTTGCTTTGTTCATCTTTCAGTAATAGTCGAATAATCAAAACTATTAACAAAAACACAAACACTGCCCATTTATCTAACTGTTTATCTTTCATGACAACTTTATTAACCTTGCTCTTTTTAATTCAAATACATCTGCATATTTTTCTTGTATCCCTATATAATCATCTTTAAATATACAATCTAAATATTTCTGTATTTCCTCAATAGTTTCATTTTTAGAATTCGCTATTTCTATTTGTATATGTCTCTTTCTCAAAAATATATAGTATTTTTTTTCATAACCTTCAACAACATCAGGCAAGCCTTTTAACTTATAATACTTCTTTGTCCTTAACAAGATTTGAATAAGTGAAATATATTTAGGAGTAGTAATGTTAATCACCATTTTCATTACCTCCTACAATATTCGTTATGCCGCCCAAAAAATACAATGGATTTTTTCTGTATGGAGCCTGTTTTTCTATGTAAAAATTTAAATTTTCAAATTCATCAATTATTTCATTTGTTATATTATCCTGATTCCAATCTTTCGTTTTTTTTCTAAGTTCTTCAATTAATTCATGCGAAAACCCTAATTCTTCTGCCTCTGAAAGCAATCTTTCTCTTTTTTCCTCTCTCATATACATCCGAAGACCAACATCTTTTCTATCTTCTAATGTATTCTTTTCAAGATTTTCCAATTCTTCCATACGTTGTTTTAATTGTAATTTTTCTTGTTGTATTTTCCCCAATTGGTTATCATATTCTTCCAATGGGTTTTTCTTCCATATTCCCACAAGGATACTCTCCATATCTTTTAGTATAGCATTTTTAGTATATCACACTAGAGTTTCAAACGCAATTTTAAAATACACTATCGTTGTTGTGTAGGATTACAATACATGTGTTACAACTGAATATAAAAAAAGCAGAGATGCTTCTTTTGTGTTATATTTTAGTCACCACAACAAAAAAACAAAAAAGGAGTTCTCTGCTATGGCTACTATAACACAAGATATGCGGTATCGTCTATCCTTAATCAAATACGCTGAAAGGTTTGGTGTCACCAAGGCTGCTATCAAATATAAAACCAACCGTCAATACATTTATCGTTGGAAACGACGTTATGACGGTTCTATTGAGTCCCTTCGTGACCGCTCTCGCAGACCCCATCATCATCCAAACCAACATACCCCTGAAGAGATCAAGCTGATCTTTGATATGCGCAGACGCAATCCCAATGCCGGTCTTGTTGTCTTTTGGGTTAAACTCAAGCAGCGTGGTTACTCCCGTTCCATCCCTGGACTATACAGATTTCTCCGTAAGCAGGGAATTATGACAGTTCATCCGCCAAATCCTAAATATATTCCAAAGCCTTACGAACAGATGGATTATCCGGGACAACGCATACAGGTTGATGTAAAATTTGTTCCTTCTGCATGCCTCAAAAACCCCAAGGTCATCGGCAAACAATTCTTTCAGTATACTGCCATTGACGAGTATTCCAGATGGCGTTTCGTAGAGTCTTTTGAAGAACACAACACGTATTCTTCTGCTATGCTTATAGAGCATCTGGTGAAAGCCTTTCCGTTACCCATTCAATGAATCCAAACTGATAATGGAGCAGAATTTACAAATCGTTTTACCACTCACCGTGACAAACCCACACTATTTCAAGTGCATCTGAAGCAGCATGGGATCCGCCATAAAGTTATACGACCTTTTACACCACGACATAACGGGGAAGTTGAAAGAAGCCACCGAAAGGATAATGAGCGTTTTTATGCAACTCATACTTTTTATTCTTTTGAGGACTTTGCCAAACAGTTGAAAGTGTATAATCGCAGGGATTATAACAACTTTCCTATGCGTCCATTAGGATGGAAATCTCCAAATCAGGTACTAAAGGATTATCTGGCATCTGTGTAACATATGTTTGACAAACCTACAAAATAAAAATTATTGATTATCCCTCTACGTCGCAAAATACTATTTAGCATCGGTTACAATCGGAAAGTTCATTTCAACAATAAACTCTTTTTTTTCTATTTTTGCTTCAATCTCTCCTTCCATCCGACTAACCAACTCCTTTGCAATAGATAGTCCCAATCCAGTAGATGTTTTACTTCTGGCAACATCTGCTTTATAAAATCGCTCAAATACCTGATCTATATTAATCTGTTCTGGATGTGTAACCTGATTGCTGATTCTAAGCACCGCCTGATTTTGATCACGTTCCAACACAATGCTAATCTTCTTTTCTCCATGATCCAGCCCATTTTTTATCACATTCTGGATAACACGGCGGAGTCCCTGCCTGTTTCCATGTATATACAACTGTTCTTCCGTAATCTGAATATCCGGCTGAATTTCCATTCTTACCCATTCATCATAGTATGAAAAAACTGTTTCTTTCAAAATCCGGTTCATACAGCACAATGTCAATTCCAAACTGTAAGATTCGTTTTTTAACTTTGTAAACATAAAAAGTTCTTCCAACATTTCATTCAGACTATGAATTCTTTCGTGGATAATGCTTAAATAACGTTTCTGATCCTCTATATTTTCACATTCTTCCATTAGCTGAAAATATCCGTCCAAAGATGTCAATGGTGTGCGGATATCATGAGAAAGATTTGTATAAGTGTCAGCAATCAGAGCTTCTTTCTCCTGATAATGCTGCTTCTCTTTTCTTCGCAATTCCAGAAGCTCATTCAACTTGTCAGAAAGCTTTCCTATTCCACCCACATCAAATTCATGGTTAATCAACATGTTACTGTCATGTTTCATCATAAACGCCAATTGGCGGCAGATGTTTTTCACCTGCCGCTGGTATTTCCACATAATAATAAATTGTAAGATAATAATTCCTGCTAATATCCCAATTACGATATACATCCGTTAAATATCCCTCTTTTGAAAAACAACGCTGCTTACTGATATCATCATAACGATGAACACTATTGCCACACCAAATGCCGCCAAACACTCATTTCCACTCGGATCCATAGGAAGCAGTGATAATTTTCCTGTTATCGTATACTTATAAATCTGGAAATTCTGAATTCCTATTTTTTGAATAACACTATTGATCACCCCATACACAATGGTCATTACATTCATGCTAAGACAGACAGCAATGACCATGCTGATTAAATTATTTTTCAAAATAATTGCAATCGCCATACAAATCAGCACAAGTGCATAATGAAGAGCCAGTTCAGTCACAAAATAAGATAAAATTGCCTTTGTATTTCCCCATTCCAATTCCCCGAAAACAATACCATTCGCCGCTGCCTGAAATAAGAATGCACCTGCCATTGTCAGTACCGTAAAGACAGCCAAGGCAATTGCCCTGGAAAAAATCAGAGTTCCTCTATTTCTAACCTGACCTCCTATATTCTTAATATATCCGCTACTGATATCCGCTGTTGAAAACAGAACAGTAAAAATTACCAAAAGCAGTGCATACAATTTTCCTTGGGAATTGGCAAAAAAGATATCATATACCGTCACCTTTTCTCCCGGCTCCGTAGGCAGCGTTACCATCATTCCCACATTAATATTATCCACAGTAGGTTCAGTAACCTGCTCCTGTTTCATGGCATCCTTTTCAGTCAAAAGCTCATAATCTGTTTTGCAAAAAGATGTTGTAATCAATAATATTGCTGCCAGTACGATCCAGATTACATACATACTTTTGGTTTTAAGCATCCGGTATAAATCCATTTTTATTATATTAAGCATGATCCGCACCTCCCGTCAGATTCAGAAAATAAGTTTCCAGTTCTTCACTGGTTATGGAAATTCCTTTTACCGGAATTCCTGACTTTGCAAGTTCCATATTCAACGCTGCACTTTCATTCAATCGTTCAAAAATATGAATATGCTCTTTATCTGTTACCTGATAGTTAGTAAATCCCATAGAATCCATCACCGGAATCGCCTGTTTCGGATGATCCAATGTCAACTCTATCCGTTCACTGCATTTTCTTATTAATTCTTCTCTTGTAATTTCCTGTAATAAACTTCCATTATGAATAATTCCATAATCAGTAGCAATCTTCGATAATTCCTCAAGAATATGACTGGAAATGCATATTGTCATATTCTTCTCTTTCTGAAGTCTCTGAATCGTATCTCGGATCTCTGCAATACCCTGTGGATCCAATCCATTGATTGGCTCATCAAGAACTAATAAATCTGGTTCTCCAACCAAAGCAAGACCAATTCCCAAACGCTGTTTCATTCCAAGTGAAAAATGTTTTGTTTTTTTCTTTCCCACATCCTCCAGACCGATAATTCTCAATATTTCTTCAATATAACTTTTTTTCTTTATTCCAAACAGCTTGCATTTGATATTCAGATTTTCATATGCAGTCATATCTCCATAAAGTCCCGGCGCCTCAATCAGACATCCTATCCGTGATCGAACTTTTTGCAAATCCTTTCCCTTGTATCCGAACATCTCGATTTCTCCACAAGTTGGCTTGGAAAGTCCACTGATCATCTTCAGACAAGTTGTCTTCCCAGCTCCATTCCGACCGATAAAACCATAAATAGCACCTTTTTTAATATGCATATTGACACTGTCCACAGCTTTATGGTGTCCATATTGCTTAGTCAAGTTTCTTGTTTCCAATAACATTTCGCTCAAGTTTTTCATCTCCTTTTTCTTATCTGCATTTATCATAAAGGAATAATCCTAATCAAACGCAAATAAATAGTAAAAAAAGAGTAAAGATTATAGATGAAGACGATAACCGATTCCCCAGACTGTTTCAATATATTCCTCAGATGTAACATTTTTTATCTTTTTACGAATATTGCTTATATGTACATCCAGAGTTTTTGTTTCACCCATATATGGTTCGTCCCACGCATATTCAAAAATGTCCTCTTTACTGAAAACCTGCTTCGGATTTCTGAGCAGTAATTCTAAAATCGCAAACTCCTGTCTTGTTATCTTAGGAAGTATTTTTCCACCAATGCTGACCTGAAAAGTAGCTTTGTTCAATACCATCTCTCTGAACGAAAGGTTAGATTCTTTTATTTCCTTTTCTTCTGTATGACGAAGCTGTACCTGAATTCTTGCCAGTACCTCTCTGATTTCAAAAGGTTTCGTTATATAATCATCAGCCCCACTAGTTAAAACCTTTACCTTTTCATCCAAGCTATCTTTCGCAGTCAAAACAATAACCGGAAGATTTCCCTTTTTCCGTATTTCCTCCAGAACTGCTTCTCCTGTAATTCCCGGCAACATCAAATCCAGCAACACCAGTGCATAGCTATGCTCCTGCATATTCAAAAGCAGCTTTGCCTCAGTTCCGGAAAACGCCTGCTCACAGGAATAGCCTGCTTTGGATAATGCTTCCTGAAGCAGATTATTGATATTTGTATCATCTTCTACAATCAGTATTTTCTGCATGATAGTTCTCTCCTCTATTTTACACTGTGAAAACATTATTTTCTTGCATTATACGCTTTTTCCTTTTTTCCCGCAAATCCCCCCACAGATCCCCGGAATTCTCCAGTACATAACTTACTTTTTGTTCCAGCTGAACTTATAATTTTCAGTATTGCTGTGCTTCCAAGATGCATATATCACTTTTTCCTTACCATTATGCCTTTATTTCTCCATCAGTGCTTTCGCAACCCTTATCCCGCCCACAAATAGAGCCAAACTAGAGCCATTTGATAAAATAAATGCCGGAAACCCGCATAAATACAGGCTTTCGGCATTTTAATCCGTTATTCAAACTCCCTATATATTTAACATAAATGTTAAGTGCATTCGAATTTGTATTATCTTATACTACCATTTTTATTTATTTTTCACGCTATATTTTTATTTTCATGGACAACAGGTATCATATAGGTATCACGCTTGTATCACCACAACGAATTTCTCTTGATTCCTTTCCATCACCCATGGACACTCTGAAAATTTGTTTTTTCGCTATTTTTATATTATATTGTAGCGAAATGGTTTGAGTATTCATCAGTAAGATATACTTCTACTTCATCTATAAAGCTAAACCACTATCCATTTCTGACAATTTTTTCGTCGCTTTTTTCGTCGCTTTTCCGTCGCTTTTTTGGCGACGAATTATTTTAACTTATACATTTTTGCTTTTCAAAGTGATAGTTCTGTGAATAAATATCACTTTCTTAAACTTTCTGATAATGAATTTTCAAAAGCAATAGTCGCAAACACTTTCTCTATAAAGTTTCTAATTTCGCGAACGCTCTCCAAATTTTTCATTTTTACATGTAGTCTCTCAATTATTTTTGGGTCAACAGTAATCTTATATTTTTTACAAATTTCATCTACAGCCAAATCACAAATTTGTATCTTAGAATCAATAGACAATTCTTCAAAATAAATAATCGCATTAAATCTATTGAAGATGGCTTCGCCAAGATTCTTTATAATCTCCTCACGAGACGTATAATTTGTCGTACAAATTATGATTGCGTCTTTTAATTCAAGATAGTAATTTGTATCTTCGTATATTCCATCATCAAATAACTGGTAAAATGCGCTATGAAATATTGGATTGGCCTTATCAAACTCATCTAACAAAATCACATCTGACTCACGTCCCAATAAATCTTTTGCAAAACTTTTTTCATGATGGTTTCCACCAAACAAATAATTTGAAAATTGGTTATTTTGAAACATAGAAAACTGTTGTCTGAACAGTTTTCCCCCGATTATCCCAGCTAAATATTTAGCTGTCTCAGTCTTGCCTATCCCAGGCTTTCCACAGAACAATAAAACCAACGGTTTATTACGATTTACAGAAATCGTCCTCGAATAAAGCAATGGCAATAATTCCTTCTTTACAATACCTTGTCCAATGACGTGTTCATCATATAACTGGTTAAACTTCTTGAGTTTTCCAAGAGTTATATGATTATATTTTTCATATTCAAGTTCAATAATGTTCTTTTCCGTAGGATAAAGTATTTCAAGCTGATTTCGAATCTGCTTTGGCGGATTCTGCAAAATTAAGGTATTAACATCAATTTCGCCGATAAAATTGGCAAAATTCATAATAACATGTTCTTGTACACCACTATATTCGCCCTCATCTGCAACAAGAATATCTGCAGATGGTTTCTTAGTGATATCCTCTACCATCTTGTCGGAATCACTATTCTTTGGAATATTTGCAATAAACATTACATTTTTGCGATTTCGCTCATCTAATTCATTTACTACTTCCGTTAAGCTTCGATATGACGAAGGACAATTTTTATCAAACCATTTCTTGCTCCCATAATAAATTTTAACCTTTTTCACGTATTACACCTGCCAATACAATATCATATACATCAAGTTCATTGCTCGATGACTGTTCTGGACTAGGTCCATTAATAATTTCATCTACAGAAATATCATCTTGCATTGCGCTTGTAGTTACTGTAAATTCATTTTCAATGGAGAGTTGTTCCTTTGTACATGTTCCAACTTTGACTCCATAATATACAAGATCCATTTTTGCAAGATCTGCTAGATGATATTGATTTTTAAATCCTACGATATTAAATCTCAACACATTTTTAGGTTCTTTTTCATCAAGCAAAAGCATTGCATAATATCCACGTTCACCAAGAACAGCATCATTTAATTTTTCCATATCTATTGGTATCTGATCTTTAGGCACGACATTCAAATAGGAACTATACATTCTATATAGTGCAATGGAATTGGGCGGTGCATATACACCGTCAACCCCAAATTTTTTTACATCAGGATCACTTCTTGCAGTAGAAATATAATCTGTTAAAAGCGTATTCTTTAACGTACTTCCAACAATATTTGACAGACTGCCTTGTGCATCAGTTTTAATTTCCCCAGATAATGCAGCTTTGATTACATTAAAAAGATTAAATCCACCTTTTGCTTTTGCATCTATCTCAGCTATTATTTTTGCTATCTTTTCTTTATTTTCTTCTGTTGTCCAATCAAGACGACCGCCATTTGTAATATCAATATAATCTTGAGCAGCATCTTCATCAAAATATACAACTTTCAGAAACTCTACTTTATCATCTTTACCATTTTCATTTACCATTATTAAGCCACCCCCAGTACTTTAAATACCGCATCCTTTACACCCTTATATGGGATCAGCTGAAATGCACTAATTAAATCTGGTGGAACCGTCGCAAAGTCCACCATGAATGTCTCTGGAATCAGTATTCTCTTTGCACCACTATCCTAACATACCCGCAGAGCATTGGTCAGTTCTTCCACCTTTATCATTGTTCCACTTAGTTTCTTATACCAAGTTCTTCCGACTTCGTATAATTCCAGAAAATGCTTGCTGTTTCAAAAGCACTATTATAACGATATTCTTGCAACTTTCCTTCTTTGAGCATCTCTTCTATACTCTTATATTGCTCCTTGAATTCTTCTACAGAATCAAACCCCAATATATAAACCATATTTTCCAAATGTTCCTTTGATATAAGTTTTTTTGAATATGTCGCAAACATTCCCTGATAAGGGTCTCCATTATATACATATGTTATCGGAAACCATGCCCAATCTTTCTCATAATTCTTAATAATCAAAGATGCACTATGGCAGAACAAATCTCCAGACACAAATTCTTCTTTGTTACAAATATCTATATTAAGATTTTCAATCCATAAAGAAGCGGTACCACTATAGTATTTTTTATCGTCTCTCTCACAAACTGCATTATTTAAATCCGCATTACAAGTGTAAAAACAATTATAACTGTCAGCATCCTCATTAAAACGAGAAGTTCCTGCAAAATATGTTTTATTAAGGATATATCTTAAAGCATCCTTTGTTTTTCTCTTCAAACAATAAGCCACTACATATATAAAACACTCATGCACCAAGGTCTTCTTTAAATTCACAAAATTCGTTTGTTGTTTTCTGATTCCATACATCAATTCTTCCATAAATGACGCAATCTGCTTATATCCTTCTTGCACATATTCTGAGCTTTTTACAAGAAAAAGGAACTCATCTCTAAAGGGTTTTAACTCGAGATAACGTGATATTATTTCAGTCTCCGTATATTCAAAATCCAACAGTTTGCTTTTCAAATCCTGCAAGTTCTCTTCAAATTTATTTTTCTTTACATCATCACTTGCCGTTCCCCGAAAAAAATCACCAGACACCCTAGATTTGTATGATACTTGCGGTACATCTTCAAGCCAAGCTGGAGGGGAACCTAAGTCAGGCTCCTTATAAGTATCAATGCCGTAAAGTGAACGCACCATTCGCTGATACTCTGTATCATATGTATCCGGCGTTGATAAATCGAAATGTAAAATGCCTTTTAAATACCGAGGTTTACACACATTTCCATCTATATCTCTTTCAAAAACAACCGGTATAAACTTCCTCTGTTCTACCTTATTGTATACTTCTGACGAAATAATCTGCGTTTCTGTCCCAACACCTCCAGCTCTTTCGTTTGCTTTCTTTGCATAAATAGGATCCATCAAAATCAAAACATTGGTAATGCTTTCATCCATAACACTTTTCTCCATAAAAGAGAACGTATCATTGCCTTCTTTTAGCTGCCATTTATCAAAAACGACATCCACTCCATCACCTTTAAGATTTGTCGCTAAAGCAATAACCTTCTCATCATGCTCCTGTGATCCCCACGCATAAGAAATAAAGACCTTAGGTTGTTCAATTCTACTCTTCATCTTTCTTTATCCCCCTGTATAACACTTATTCTTACTTAAACCTTATCTGCAAATTTAACTTAATAAACATCTCTCCATTTTTCTCATACAAACTCATATACTCATGCCTGCTTGTAGATGCTCTTTCAAGATATGTGTTATCCAACAAATATTGCTCGAAAAAGTTTCTGTTATATATGTGATATGCGAGTATCTCTCCATCCGCCTTCACAATAATGTATCCACCGTTTGCTTCATCTAATCCATCCCAAGGCTTTGCCGGTTTCATTCCCAATGCACAGGAACAAAGAAATTTTTTGAATTTATATGTATACATCATCGGATCGCCATACCCCAGAGGATCTCTGTCTCCAAGCATATCTACAAGCTTGTCACAGTCCTTCACATCCTCTGTATAGAAATATAGCAACATATTTCCGATAATCTCAGGCATACTGCTGTCTACCATTATCAGATTTCTTTTGAATCCGTCATGGTTCATTCCCCAATACTGAATTTTGCCACCAAGCTCAGCTATTTTTGACATTTTATCCTTAATCTTGGTTCTGGTATCTATAGCGTTAATTTCTTTCGCCTGTTCCATTGATATTCCTGTAACTTTGTAAATAAAGTTCGTTGTAAGTCCTGCATTTAGTAATGTAGGCGGATTGCCAACCTCTGACTTAATTGAAAATCCTACATTTCGAATAAAATTTGTATGTATGTCCTCTATCTGCATAGAAATATCTGTTGTATCAGCAGACGGAGCCTTTATCTTCGTAACTTTTATACCATTCGCAAAATTAGCTATTTCTTCTAATTCAAAACTTCCACTATGACCAGCTATTTCTTCTAAAAGTTCGTTTGCCTTGTTCGTCATTTCAGTTCGGTCTACAGATATAATCTTTTTAGACTGGATTTCAACGCTGATCTGACTATCCTGAATCACATAATCAACAACTTCACCCTTTGTTTCTTCTCTCATAATCTTCAAAATCGGATAATATACTTCATCAATTTTTTCAACCTTTTCATTTGCAGCATATACTCTCCCCTGCCCGAGAAGCTTCATAAATGCATATAATTCTGACCATTCTCCCTTGTTTCCCGACATTCTTCCATCTTTATTTGCCATTCTCCAACACCCTCCTTATCTCCTTAGCTATTGCCTCAATAACATTAACTGTTACACTGTTTCCTAACTGCTTATACAAATGTGTGTCTGCCAATTCAAGCTTAAAGTCATCTGGGAATCCCTGCAATCTTGCCCACTCTCTTGGCGTCATCTTTCTGATTCCCTCTCTGTTGACTTCCCCCTTTATGTGTGTAACAGGTGTAAAATCAGTCAGCCGATTATCAATAATCAAATTTCTTTCACGCCCCATTCCACCACATACAATTGCACCTGCCTTACCGTCAAGATCTCTTATCTCATATCCAAAACCGTTACCTTTTGCTTCATGACGTGCCTTATGTTTTTTCAAAGTATCAATATATACCGTTGAAAGATAATACTTCACACTAACCTCATTTTCTTCCATAATATCCCTGATACAGGTATCCGGATTTGTAGGCTCAGGGAACTTAAAGTCACTACTGTCGATATCATTTCGGAACGCAACAATATATATACGTTCTCTGTTCTGAGGAACACCAAAATCTTTACTGTTCAGTACCTTGTCATACACGGTATAACCTATTTGTTCAAAGGCTTTTTTGATAACCATAAATGTCCTTCCCTTGTCATGGATGGTAAGCCCCTTTACATTTTCACAAAAAATGACTTTAGGTTTATGAAAATCACATATTCTTACAACATCCTGGAACAAGGTTCCTCTGCACATGCCCTTGTAATCATCATCAAATCCCATACGCTTTCCGGCAAGCGAAAATGCCTGACACGGGAATCCGGCAAGGCAGATGTCAAATTCAGGAATGTCTTTTTCATCTATTTGGGTAATGTCACCTGCAATATCAAATTTATCACGATAATTCATCTTGTAAGTCTTCTGTGCAAATTCATCCCATTCGCTTACAAATACAGTCTTAATCTTCTTTCCAAACGCCTTGTCAAAACCTTTTCTAATTCCACCGATACCGGCAAATAAGTCTATTGATTTATACATGTCAAATCTCCTCTATTTCAATATCGTAATCATCATATTTCTGTTCTGATATAACTTCTTCTATTACCCGTACACACTCTTCTGTATTCTTCATAATATCCTTTCCCCAGAAACGTATAACAGTCCATCCTAAAAACTGAAGTTGCTTATTTATATCATCATCACGCTGTTGATTCTTTGATATCTTTTCAATCCAAAACTCTGCATTTTTTCCTTTTTCCAATTGTGGCTTTAGCACTTTCCAGTCTTTTCCATGGAAAAATTCACTATCACAGAAAATAACAATTTTATATTTAGTAAGTACAATATCCGGCTTACCTGGCAATCCTGCATAATTCTTTCTATACCGGTATCCACGTTTCCACAATTCCTTTCGAAGCTTCAACTCTATGGAAGTATCCTTCGACTTAATGTTCTTCATATTTTTATGACGTTGTTCTTTAGTCAGTCTGTCCACTTCACTCACTCCGATTCATCAGGAACAATTTCCAGAATATCTGCTACATCACATCCCAGTGCGACACATATCTTAAGCAGAATATCTGTATTAACATTTTCGTTTCGTCCAAGTTTAGCAATGGACGCATTGCTTATTCCTGCCTTTTCAGCAAGATCCTTTTTCATCATATCTCTGTCTATCAACAGTTTCCATAATTTCTTATAACTAATCTTCATTGTATCCTCCCAAACAAAACATATGTTCGTTTTTATATAATATCATACCACAAGCAACAAGGCAAGTATTTTTTGATAATTATTTGTGAGTTCTCACACTTTATTATCCGTTTAGCTAATCATAGAGGAAGACACACAGGACGCACACAGAATCCAACAGGGTCTATGGGTCTAATCATAATCTGTTTTTGCGTTAGACGTTCAGAGATTAAGATGTATCATCTGGCTATATCATCTAAATCGCCCACTCCTATACCCTATAAATTATCTGCTCCCTCACTATCTCCTCCGCTCTCATCCTTATATTATTCATCCGTCTAACCCACTCCATCTGGTCCGCAGCTTTAAGTTCTTCCGTCACGCTCTCAACTCTCGCCATCTGCTCCACCAACTGGTCAAATGCCTTCTCTGACCGTTCCTGAACCGCCAGCAGATGTTTCATAAGTGTGCCATTCAGCACCATACCTGTATAAATCCCCTTGTGCCATTCCTTCAGATAACTCTGTCTCATCAGTCCGAACTTTCTAAGCTCACCCTCCGGCTCTAGATTTGCCACAATATTCGGTATCAGATAATCTCCATTCTTCTCATACATTATGTTCATAAATACCTCTCTTTCTCCGACCATCCCGATCTGTCTGCTCATGCCTTGCTCTTGCCTCTGCATTCTTCCTGTCTATCCTTTCCTGCATAGTTTCCTGTTCCAGTTTTCTCGTCAGATTCAGAAACTCATGCAGCAGATCCTTCTCCGTCAGAAACTTCTTCATTTCTTTTATACGATTTGTGAATTTCTCCACCCGTGTTTTCAGATAATCCACGGTCTTCTCAAGCTCGGCTATCTTTGCCTCATACTTATCCAGCAGCTTGTTTCTTGTAAGTGCTTTCTCAAATGTCGCCACGATCCTGCTCCATTCGGACTTCTTGACCTTGACATACTCCTCGCCGCCGAATATGAATTTGACAGGCGTTGCCGCTGCCTTTACTATCTTGACCTCTGCTGACACTTCCTTTGATATCTTATCAATCCCATCGGCTCTGATGCCGTATTTATCTATTCTATCCTGTTGCACTTTCTCCTTTGCTTCGAGCTGCTCTATCTGTCCGGCAAGCTCTACCGCACGTTCCTCCAACTGTTCCACATCGGCATTTAGTTTCCGGGCTTCAACTTTCAACTGTATATTTTCATGCCTCTGCTCCATATTATTTTCCTTGATCTTATCTGCCTGATCTTCCAAACCTTCAACCTTCCGCATAGCCGCCTTGTACTCCGGCAAGGTCAGATTATCTCGGCTAATTCCGAGAACATCTATCTCTATTCCCTGCTCCCGGCAAAGTTCCGTCAGATATTCACGTTCCCGCTTCTGCCATGCAACGGTTTCATTCTCATTCCGGCTCTTTGCCTTATCAAATCCCATCTGCTGCAACGCCTTTGTCAGACTGTTCCGTGTCTCCATGCCGGACTTGTATCCGTACGCCACCGGGATATAATCCATGTGCAAATGCGGTGTCGCCTCATCCATGTGCAGCACACAGTTGAACAGATACAGGTTCGGATTTCTCTCCTGAAATGTCTGTGCGTATTTTTCAAGAACCTTCGCCGCCTTTACGGCTTCTTCTGTCATGCAGCCGTTTTTATCTGCAACTGCCGTATCATTTTTCGAACCAATCTGCACCACATTCTCATAAAATATTTTCTCTTTATTTTTGGAATTTCTGATCTCTGTAATATAGTCATGCTTCTGTCGGTCTTTTCGTTTCTGCCTGGCATTATAGTCATTTAGTGCCTGTCCAAAACAGGTATCGTAAGCTGATTCTATGCTCTCTTTCACATAAGTTCGGTTCCAGTCCGTCCGCTCCGGCACTACGTTATTGCTGATGAAATCTCTGTTGTTGTGGCTGATATGCCCTCTGCCTTTTACAAACGATATCGTCTTTCCCACTGCTTCTCACCTCCAATCTCTTACTCTCAAACTTGCCAAGGTCTTGTTACTTCTGACAGAAGTAACGCCTTATTAGTTTTGACACTACGCATCAAAACCAGGCGCTCTCCGAGGGCTCTCATGCGCCGAGGGCTTCTTATGGTATGTGTCTGCCTACACCTCTATTCATCTCTTCCGTCTACACATACACGGCTTTTCCTTAACCATATCTACGAGGGTGTGCCACGCCCCCGTTTTCTATAATTACGGAAATTCCATATCGGATAACCACCACGCTGCCAATGCACATGTAAGCGCACATCTGCCACCTGTGCCACGATTATCCAATGTCACTCCTTATACCCTTGCTCTGACATATTCCAGATCCCCGCAATAAGGAGTGCCAACGAGATACCAGTCATGACTGCCATCATCGTTCCAGCACATTTCCATGCGTGTCTGCACCCATTTGTCATCTACCATGACCTCAAGTCCCTCCCCGCAGTGAAATCCGCTGTGCTCCCACAGATCTGACACAAGCAGTCCATATCTGTCATTTACGCTGTTATATCCAAGTCGTCCTGTTGCCATATTGCATTACCTCCGTTTTACCATCTGAAACTGTCCCGCATTCCAATACAGTCAAGATATTCTTTTCGCGCCTGCTCCCGATCCTGTTCTGTTTGCGCTGTCTTGTATGTCGTGTAAAGCTGTCTTTTTACCATACTGTCAAGCTTGTTTTCCAAGCCTTTCTTTATAGCAGTCGCTTCTGATGGCATATCACACAAATGATATTTCACCAGTGCTATAAACAGCATTTCCGGTATCTGTACCTGTTTCATATCTGCCTCCTGTACGTCTCATATATCAAGACCGCAACATTGCAGTGTCTATATATATTGCAACCTTGCATGGTTCATCTCCGCAATTTCTATATAGATGCATTGTTGCGTTCTTGCCATGTTACTGATTCAAACTGCCAATCTCCCAGTACCAGGAATTATTGACTTTCCTTGCCCTGATTCCCAGCTCTTTCTTGGCATTTTCAAGTGTGCGCTTTGATATACCTTTATAGTCTGCCAGCTCAAATATCTCCTTGCTGGATACGGACTTTGTTTCTTTTGCAAGGTGACACAGCATCTGTTTTGCCTGTTCCAGCTTATTGACCTTCGGCACCAAACCGCCCAGTACATCATCGGCAGTGATGTCATAATCACCAATCCACTTAAAGCCATCGTCTGCAAATTCAAATGCTTTTGGATGTCCAAACGCAGCCAGATTATTCTTGATCTGCACAACTGCCCGCTTGTCCGGTTCTCCCTCAATTCTTCCAACCAGAAGTACACTTCTAGCCACCGCAAAGAAGTCGATAGATCCCATACCTCTGTATGCCGCTTTATTTCCCGAAGCCTTGTTCATATGTCCGATCAAAACGATTGCACATTTATACTTTTCTGCCAGTAAGCTAAGTTTTTTTGTCATTTCTCTGGTCTCATTTGCACGGTTGATATCTATACCACCGCCAAGGTATGCCTGAATAGGATCAAGAATCAGCAGTCTCGCCTTTGTCTGTATCAAAGCCGCCTCTATGCGTTCATCTGCCATAGAAAGCGACTTCCTGCTCTCGTCTATCACAAGTACACGCTCACAGTCCGCCTGAGCAGATTCCAATCTCGGCTTAACCGTATCCGACAAGCCATCCTCCGCTGTCTGATACACGACATTCACAGGCTCACTCACCTTCATATCTCTGTCAAAACCCTCTCCACGTGATAATCTGGCTGCAATGTTAAGCACAAGCGTTGTCTTTCCATCGCCCGGATCACCCTGTACGATTGTGAGCTTGCCATATGGAATAAACGGATACCACAGCCATTCGATTTCCTCTGATTCCACATCAGACATCTTGATTAACCTTAATTCTGTATTTGTATTCTCCAAATAATCTGTCCTCCTTAAAACGTCTTGTTAGATGGAGTAACCTTTGCTATACTTGTATTCGATATGAGGAATTGCAAAGGCTTTTCCAACATCTGCAGTCCTGTCAGTTGCCGCTGTCAGGGCTGTTTTTCTGCCACAGGTATCTTGCACCATCCAGCATCCAGATAACAGCATTGAGCAGATCCGTATATTCCATACTCAATTCTTCCATATCCTCACTTGTAACAGTTGCCGGATTATCTATGATCTGTTGAGCAAGTTCAGCCAAGTGTATGTCCATTTCTTTCAGCTTCTCTACGATTTTATAAACTGTCTCCTCTTTGCCAACAACGCACACACGATTGTATATGCATGATCGTGTAAAATAGTCTTTCTTACTCATGCCACTGACAAGTATCTTAGCCTCAATCTCCTGCCGCTCTCTTTCGCTAACACGAAAACTAATTGTCTTATTCCTGTGTTTTCCACTCAATTTCTACTCACTCCCCTCAAACTGTGCATTTAACATCTGCGCCATCTGTGTCTGTTCTGTAGGGAACATATGCGCATATCTGTATGTTATATCTACACTTTCATGTCCTACTCTGTTTCCTATCGACACCGCTGAAAATCCCATACTTATAAGCAAGGACACATGTGAGTGTCTAAGGTCATGTATGCGAATTTTCTTCACCCCCGCGAGCTCTGCTCCTCTGTACATTTCATGGTGGAGAAAGCTCTTTGTGAATGTAAAAATCCGATCATCCGGCATAAGGCCGTAGACTCTGGACAAATAATCCTTCAACTCCTGACACAAGAAGTCTGGCATTGATACCACTCTCTTACTCTTTGGTGTCTTAGGATCTGTTATTACATCCTCTCCTTTAAGTCTCTGATACGATTTGTTTACCTTGATTACCTTAGCTTCAAAGTCTATATCATTTGGTGTAAGTGCAAGCAATTCACCAAGGCGCAAACCACACCAGTACAAGATCTGAAATGCATGATATGAATACGGCTTATCCTTTACCTGCTCAATAAATTTTAAATATTCTTCCTTTGTCCAAAACAGCATCTCATCTGCTTTCCCTTTACCGAGAGGGCCTGCCTTTTTGACCGGATTATCTTTCAGATTATAAAATTTTACCGCATGATTAAACAGTGCACTTAATTCCGACTGCATAGTTTTCAAATATGTTGGCGCATGCGGTTTTCCCTTTGAATCCCGGTAAGAAATCTGTTCATTCTGCCACTGGATAATATCTTTCGGACTTATATCCCTCATCTTCTTCGCTCCGAAATATGGGAGCAGTTTTGACCTGATTATATGTTCCTTCGTCATCCACGTATTCAGCTTGAGCTTGGGCTTCATATCAATTTCATACTCTTCGACAAAATCCCTGAACGTCATATCCAGATTGGCAGCCTCTTTCATCCGAAAGTGCCGCTCCCACTCTACAGCTTCACGTCTCGTTTTAAATCCTCTTTTGAGCTTACGGCAATTCTTACCGGTCCAATCGTAATAGTGAAAAGAGACATACCAGGAATCTCTCTCCTTATCCTTATATACTGCCAAATCATCCAACCTCCTCTATTCTGTCTGTGCTATGCCATACAGCTTTTCCTCAAAATATTTTCTGCTCACTCTTCCCGCAATTGTGATAAAGCCTTTTGACTCCAGCTCATCATTCATCTGTCTCACCAGCTTATATGCAAATGGCTTTGACACACCTAACTCCTCTGCCACCTCACTGGCAGATAAAAATAAAGCACTTCCCATGTTCTCACCCCCCTTCTTTTGTACTTAGCATATTTGTTAAATGCTATATTTGCATTATATTCTCTATTCTCATTATCTGTCAATAGCTTTTTTGTTAAGTTTAACATTTTTATTAAATTTAGCATTTTTGATAAATTCAAATTGATGGATTATTTTGATTATGATATACTTATTTCTGATATCTTTATTATTCTGAAAGGAGAACGATACTTTATGACATTAGGTGAAAAGATAAAACGAATACGTACTTTTAGAGGTTTAACACAGCGTGATCTTGGACTAAAACTGGGATACGATGAAAAAAATGCTGATGTACGAATTGCACAATACGAATCCGGGTATCGTGTTCCTAAAAAAGACACACTCCTTGCGATGTCTGAAATCATGAATATCAACAGCATTCACCTGACCGGTACAAAATCCGGAACCGCTGAAGAGATCATGCTTACGTTCTTCTGGCTTGATGAGGATAACCGAAATATCTTCCACCTTTTCCAGCTTGTCAGGAATCCGGGAAAGACCAACGCATCTGACGACACTGTTGTCCGTTACAATGACAACGATAACTGGCCAGCACATCCACCAGTTGGTATGTGGATCAACTATGGTCTTGTAAATGACTTTATGCGTGAATGGTGTCTCAGAAAAGAGCAGCTCAGATCAGGTATCATCTCAGAGGATGAATATTTTGAATGGAAAATCAACTGGCCTGCCACAAGCAGCAGTGTTGATGCGAAGGGAAATGACAATAAAAACAACAGTTATCAATGGAGAATAAATAATGGATAATTTACAATATGACAGTTTTTATAAATTTATCGTTTCAGTTGGTGTAGTTTTAATTGTTGCGCCATTATTTTGCTTGCATTATTTAGTTTCTGGTTCATATGATATTATCATGACACAAGAAGAAGCAAACAATTTATCAGAAATCTCTTCTGACTTTTTAAGTATCAAAATACAATACATTCAAAATATTTTTAAATATCTACCGGGAATTTGTATTATGTTTATTTTTATTGGTGTAATTTTTATTTTCTGGGGATGTTTAAAATGGCTTCAAATACAAAAAACTTTAGATCAAATAACTAAATTGGATTTAGAAGAAAAAGAATTGCATATTCAAAGTATGTCTGCTCAAGAAATTGCTGAAAAGGTCATAAGTGAAGACATTGAAAACCACGAAAACTCAACCTCTAATTCTAAGGTTATCTCTTCTTATTCAACAGCCTCTTCTCGAATTAGAAAAGCTCTTGAAATAGAAGATGCTTGCTATGATTATCTGAAGAATAAACTCAAGCGAAAATATAATGTCCGCCAAAATGTCAAAGTTGGCAATTGCGATTATGATATTATAGCATCTTCAAAATATAATAATATCGATTTATTGTATGAGATTAAATACTGGAATAATCCTATTTCAAAGGCTACACTTGTCCGCTTAATTAATCAGATCGAAAAGCGTGGCATTTTATATGAAAATACTGCTCACAGAAATTTTCATTTTATAATCTTAATTATATCACAAAAAGATTGTTTTTCAGAAACTAAAGATTATTTAAACGACCTAATTTCACGCAAAAATCTATCGTTTATTTCTATTGAGTTTATGAAGGAAGAACAACTATCCTCTGAATAGGTATCAAAAAGGTATCACGTCACACACCAAGAGCCGAGAAACCCAGCATTTATGCGGGTTCCCGGCTCTCTGTTTACTATTCAAACTCTACAAAGACTAACGCTTTTTGTTTAGGAATTATTCTCTGTAATG
>ERZ831773.1738-NODE-1738-length-21005-cov-60.275036_pt1 | contig 21005 bp, 23 predicted proteins | sample MGYA00519696_ERZ831773 | MGnify/ENA primary metagenome ERZ831773 (study PRJEB31850, sample SAMEA3708720) | human gut metagenome | biome: human gut; feature: human-associated habitat; material: faeces | place: China | collected 2014 ...
CTCCCTTACAGCCACAGTCCGAGCGTTAGAAGCGTCGCAGGCAATGGGTAGGGCTGCGTGAGAACCACGCAGGAGTGAAATTCTCGTGGAGCTATGCTAATAGCCGTTCGATTAAAGCCCCTTTTATTCAAAAACATACCTTTGAGCCATTTTGAAAGGGGGTATTCCTATGGCTAAAAAGGAAACTACAAACCATGCCGCCCCTGTTTTGCCTATGCTGAAAACAGTAGAGCAAATGAGCAAGGTTAGCGGTATTGGAGAAAATAAATTACGCGAGCTTATGGATAACGGCGAACTGGAATACGTTCAAAACGGAAACCGCCGCTTGATTGCCGATACCGCTATATGGGATTGGTACGAGCGAACGAAAAACGCCGTAAAGCCCCCGGCAGAGCAAGGGGGTTAAGTTATGGCAATCTCAACAAGACAGGTAAAAAACAAACGCGACAGCAACGGCGTACTGACCGGACGACCCGGCACAGTCTACGACGTAAACATAAAGTACACCGCCCCGGACGGAAAAAAGAAGTCGTATGCAAAAAAGGGCTTTGCCACCAAAAAGGAAGCAGCACAGCATGAAGCGGAAATGAAAACGAAGCTCCAAAATCCGGGGCAAGTTGCTTCTATTACTTCACAGAGGAAACAGACTGTCGCTGCCTATCTCAATGACTGGGTGGAAAGCTATGCAAGAGTGAACTTGCGCCCCTCTACTTATGACGGGTATAAAAAGACGATTGCAAACTATATCAATCCGTATATCGGCGGCGTTGCCCTCAATCAGCTTACCCCTGCTATGGTAGACAAGATGTTTCAGCAGATTATAGACAAAGGCTTGAAGCCGTCCACCGCAGCCGGGGCAAAACGTGTTTTGAGTGTGGCGTTGAGCCATGCCCGCAAATACCGCTATATCGAAACCAACGCGGCAAAAGATACCCTTACGAAGTTTGGGAAAGGCGACAAGACCCCTGACCCTTACACGCCGGAACAGGTGAAAGCCTTAATGCAGCGCGTCGAGGGTACTGTTTGGGAAATGCCTGTTATCTTGGGCGGGCTTTACGGTATGCGCCGTTCTGAAATCTTAGGCTTGCGTTGGCGCAATGTGGATTTGGAGAACAACACCTTTGATGTTACCGAGCAGCTACCTTTCAAGGTACCGCCAAAAACAAAAGTCATTGAAGAAATGGCACCGCCGAAATCCAACGGCAGAAAGCTACCCATTACGGAGCTTGCCCGCCCGTTCTTCCTCAAACAGCTTGCCATGCAGGAAGTACAGAAAGAACAGGCAGCAAAAGACGGAAAGCCTTACTATGACAATGACCTTGTTGTAGCAAAGCCGGACGGCGCACCTATCGCCGCGTCGTGGGTGTCCTCTCAATTTGGAAAGCTGCTTGAAGATTTGGATATGCCGCACATTCGTTTTCACGATTTACGACATACGGCAGCGACCAATATGCACCAACTGACAGGCGACTTCTATACGGTTGGCGAAGTCTTGGGACATACGCTTGCGGGTATCGGCGCGTCGCTTGGGCTTTCCATGAACTTTGAAGCTGTTACCGCCCGTTATGTGGACGTGCGGCTTGAACGAAAAAAAGAAGTTTTGGACGCTTACCATAGCGCGGTGGAAAAAGCAGCCCCGGAGAAACCAAAGGAAGCCGAGCCGAAAAAAGGAAAACGGGCAGCAAAGAAAAAACACAGCGAAATAGACCTTTAACCGCTGTATCTCTTTACTGCTCTTTACAACCTTTTATATGCCCGCGTGGAATTTGGGCACCATTTGGGCACCATTTACGGAAAAAGCACCATGAAAACAGAGGGTAAAAGAAACGCCGACAACTCACAAAAACGTAGTGTTCATGCGGGTTTTCGGCGTTTTCCTATCCCTTAACGGGCTTCTATTCATCTTGTGCGAGAGAGAAAAATTCTACTATTTTTTAAACTTAATAAAAATCACCTCCTAAAAAAATAAGCCTCTCGCAGTAACGAGAGGCTTGCGGAGCTTATTAGAGGAATTTATAAATAATTCGAGGAATAAGTCCGATACCGATAAATACTGCCATGATGCCAATGCCGATCGGCACAAGGGTAGTTAATCCAGAGCTGATAGCTGTTGTAATAGGTGCTACCATATCGGATGTAATCTCAAAAGCCATATAAAACCTCCTTTATTATAAAAATTTTTGAAAAAATCTGTATAGCAATATGCAAACAAATACTGCACAAACACAGCCAAGAGAAAAAAGTAAAATATTGTTAGTCAAAACTTGTTGCTCATACATCTTATATGCCATATCGGAAGTAGATTCATTAGCCTGCTCAACTGCTGAAACAGGAAAACAGGCTAACAAAGCAACAAAGAGAGATAAAACAAATGGACTAATCTTCTTTATCTTTAACATCTTCGACATTAACAACCTCAGAAGACTTCTTAATCTTCAAAATGTTAGAAATAGTTTTACAAAATGCTATTACTCCATATATAGCAAAAGCAAAAAGCAAAGCTGTAAAAATATACTGCATATTTAAACCTCCTTAAAGTAATTCAATAGCAATTAGATTGCCTTTAGAATTAAAGTCAAGGTTTGCCTCGCTGGGAACAGGTATATCAGCGAGAACATTCGGCTTTACTGATACTTCAAGAGCCTGTTCACCTTCACAACCCGTTTGGTCAATCGGAAAAGGAGTAACTACTGACATTTTACCAAAGCTAACCATCTCACCTGTTGTACGGTCGGTGAAAGTACCAGAACGCTTGCCTATAATTTTTACTTTCATTTTTTACCTCCTAATTTTTTGAATAGATTATATGGGATGTACTCGGAAAGTGTTTATAGTAATTCGACAGTGGACCCTGACACGTAATTTAATCTGACTTCATGACATTAATATTTATCTCGTGATTTTCACACGCATGTCCAGACACGTTCTAAGTCACTTTTTTATGTGTCCTAAACCGAGTAAATTATTTTTATTTTATAAGCATTTAATTGAACGCTTTATATAGATTATAGCATTCATATGAATGCTTGTCAATGCATACAAATAAATGCCTGTTATAATCTACTTAACAAACAAAAAAAGAAGGTTAAAATATGCATTATACACAAAGACTAAGAGAATTAAGAGAAGACCACGACCAAAAGCAAGAAAGCATTGCATTAGAATTAAATATAACAAGACAACAATACCAATTATATGAAAGCGGTAAAAGGAAATTACCAATAGATTTATTAATCAAATTATGCAAATATTATAATGTGTCATCAGATTATATTTTAGGCTTTACAAATGAGCAACAAACAAAATGGAACATAAAAAATAATATCAATATTAACTATGGCAATGTAGAAATGAAATAAGGAGAACAAATGAACTACAATCAAATACCAAATTATCAGCAAATGAAATACTTAAACTCAAATGGGTTCTATCCATACAAACAAAGAAACTTACTAACACAAAACGAATACAAATTCTATTGTAGCTTAATAAAAATAGCTGATAAATATAATTTATCAATTCAAGTAAAAATGAGATTAGCAGATATAATAGAAGTTGATAAAAGGAAAATCAACAATAAAGATTATATGAGCTACTTTGGCAAAATAAAATCAAAACACATTGATTTTGTTTTAACTCATAAATACACAATGCAAATGATAGCTGCAATAGAGCTTGACGATAAGAGCCACCAAAAACAAAACCGTATAGAAAGAGATGCTTTTGTAAATAACGCACTTACAGCCGCAGGGATTGACTTTATAAGAAGTTATAATTTTAATATTAATTCTTTGGAGCCGATAATAGTATATATTTTGAGAAAGAAAAACATCATCAGATAATTAATTGTAAGTTGTACCCCCCTGTTAGCGGAGGGGGGTTAAGTCGGATTTTTAGTCCGACTTTTTCTTTATTCAAAATAAGCAAACTTGGAAACAGCAAAGCTAGCGCATTGTTAATTAGAGCAAGAAAAGAATAAGAACCACAGGGCGAATGTTGACAAGGCGAGCTTTTGCTTTTGTGCAGCGCTCAGACTTATTATATAAACCAAATGCGTTCCACGCTTAAACTCTTACAGCTCGCATAAAAGGTTGACAAAGGGCTTTGCCCTTTACCCAGCAGGAGGCGAGCCCCCTGCACCCGCGGTCGCAAGCTCCCTTATCCGAGCAGAAAGTTTCAGAAAATCTAAATTTAAATTCCCGACTGAAAGTACAAATTTGCAATTTTTAAAAATCTGTATTATTATAAGTAAAGAATAAATTATACAAATTCTTAGCAATGTATATTTTGTATAGTTGAGGCGAGGAGTAAATGGCACATGGGAGTTTCTTTTATTGATGACGCACCGCAGATCATCAAGGATTACTTATTTTATATGCAGACGGTCAAAGGCAAATCTCAAAAGACCGTTGATGAATACTACATAGATTTGCGCACATTTTTCAGATTTATAAAGTTACAGCGTGGACTTGTGCCTGAGGATGCAGAATTTGAAAGTATTTCAATAGCCGATGTAGATCTTGAGCTTGTGAAGACCGTTACGCTCAATGACGCATACGAATTTATGAATTATATTCAGCGTGAGCGCAACAATCAAAATGTTACACGAGCTCGCAAATGCTCAAGTCTTAAAGGCTATTTTAATTATCTGACTACTAAAAAATGCATTTTAAGCACAAATCCCGTCGAACAGCTTGAAGTTCCGAAAAAGAAAAAAGCTTTGCCAAAATATCTTACACTTGAGCAAAGTCTTGAACTGCTAAATGCCGTTGACGGCGATTATAAAGAGCGTGATTATTGCATATTAACACTGTTTTTAAATTGCGGATTGCGTGTGTCTGAAATGGCATCTTTAAATTATACCGATATTCGTCAGGACAACACCCTGAGGGTTGTTGGCAAAGGCAACAAAGAACGAGTTATTTATCTCAATTCTGCCTGCGTATCTGCTATTCAAAACTATATGCGTGTGCGACCTGTTGACGGTGTCAAAGACAAGTATGCACTGTTTATCAGCCGCAACCACCGCAGAATGAGTGTTAAAACCATTCAGGCTATGGTGTATAAATATCTTGAAAAAATCGGACTTAATGCTCAGGGATATTCCTGTCATAAGCTCAGGCACACTGCCGCAACGCTTATGTATCAGTACGGCGGAGTTGACATACGAGTGCTTAAAGATGTACTCGGTCACGAAAACCTTGGCACAACCGAGATTTACACCCACCTAAGCTCCGAGCAAATGAAAAATGCCGCCGAAAAAAATCCGTTATCAAATGTTAAGCCAAAGGCAAACAAGAAAACAGAAAACGGCGAAAATAATTAAATTGTCGATTAATATTATTTTCCTTTATTGATAAATGCGTGTACGAGCGGCTTTCCTATAATTATAGGAAGATAAATAGCTGCGCTGAAACAATACAAATGAAATTAAAAATCTCCTATACAAATATGTAGCTGTATAGGAGATTTTTAATTTTGTAAGAAATTTAGGTGTTTTTATGAACGAAATGTTAGACATCAGAAAAAATGAGGACTTTGTGGTCAACCAACCTCTGGTTTATTGATGACGCAGTAGTGGCAGAAGTAAAAAACTGACCTTGTTATACAAAGTCAGTTATATTCTCAATGCACCTCCTATATCTATAAGCGGTGCATTATCTATTAAATTAATAATTTTTACATTATGAATTATACAAAACTTCTCGATTTCTCGGAAATTCGGGTGTGTTTTTATATCACCGAAAAACGCCAAAGTGTCTTTATCAAGCATTGTGCAAGCGCCGCCGATAAATCCGTAATCGTACCCGTCAAGTCTTATATTTCCGCTTTCAATCTTCAGTACATCAACTCCGCTTTTTGTCAGAGCATTATAAATTGTGTTGTCGGCGGTAATTGCGCTGTTTTTGCATATAACAGCCGTAGAGCATCGAGTGTAGCCTTGCTTTACATTAACAATTTCAATGCTGTTTTTCTTGCAATAATTTTTTACGGAAATATCTATAACATCTTCCCTGCCGTATAATTTTACGCCCAAATACAGGCAATTCAGCGCTACACAATCGGGATATTTGCCTTTAATATTATTCTCACAAAGAATTATATTGTATCCTTTATTCTCAAGGTTTTTCCTTAACGATATACATTCCTGTAATAAAAAAATGTTATTTTCTATCATTAGCAACTGCATATCAATATGTCTTTGCTCCGGAGTATTGAATTTTAAAATTTTATCAGAGGAAATTATATTATATCCGTAACTTTCAATCGCACTGCATAGCTTTGGATATTCGTCCGACATAACAACATAACTCATATGCTGACAGCCTCAAAAGCCTGTCTTATATTTTTTACGCCGACAAGCTCTGCCCCATCACACTTTACAGCTTTTATGTTGTGATATGGCAAAATAATTTTTGTAAATCCGAGCCTTACCGCCTCGTTTACTCTGAGTTGTGCCTGAGAAACCGCTCTGATTTCACCTGCAAGTCCGATTTCGCCAAATACAACAACATTTTCGGCAATCGGCACATCTTTAAGACTGCTGATAAGCGCCATTGCAACCGCAAGGTCAATGGCAGGCTCGTCTATTCTCAAACCGCCGACAATGTTTATGTACGCATCGTTATTAGAAAAATAGTACCCTGCCCTTTTTTCAAGTACGGCAAGCAAAAGTGAAAGTCTGTTGTAGTCAAAGCCTGTTGCCATTCTGCGAGCGTTGCCGTAACCGCTCTGAGTTGCAAGTCCCTGCACCTCGGCAAGAATTGGTCGAGAACCCTCAATAGTGCAGGTTACACAAGTACCCGACACTCCCTTTGGTCTGCCTGAAAGCAGCATTACAGATGGATTTGGCACTTCTACAAGCCCTGTATCGGTCATTTCAAACACACCGATTTCGTTGGTTGAGCCATATCTGTTTTTAACAGCTCGCAAAATTCTGCAAGACATCTGCTTGTCGCCCTCAAAATGCAATACGGTATCTACAATATGTTCGAGCACCTTAGGGCCTGCGATTGAACCCTCTTTGTTTACATGACCTACAACAAACATTGGAATATCAAGCGACTTTGCGGTGCGCATAAGGCAGTTTGTCGACTCTCTTACCTGCGTTACACTGCCGGGTGACGAGCTTAACTCGGTAAGATTCATTGTCTGAATTGAGTCAATCATTACAATGTCGGGCCTTTCGGCTCTTATCTGTTCACAAACAATTTCTACATCTGTTTCGGTCATTACATACAGATTAGGAGAATTTACGCCGAGTCGGTTTGCTCTCAGTTTTAGCTGTCTTTGCGATTCCTCGCCCGACACATATAATACTTTCATAGAATTGCCGAGATATTGGCATATTTGCAAAAGTACGGTTGATTTGCCTATACCGGGGTCACCGCCAAGTAAAATAAGACTTCCTTTTACAATTCCGCCGCCAAGCACTCGGTTCAGCTCGCCGCAACCTGTATCGTAACGGTGTTCGTTTTCGGTAGTGATTTCAGTAATTGAATACGGAGCAGAAACAGCCGAAGTTACCTTTCTTTTTACGGCAGGAGCGGTCTTTACGCTCTCCTTGATTTCTTCCTCCATAGTATTCCACTCGCCGCAGGTAGGACATTTTCCGTACCATTTAGGCGATTCGTAACCGCATTGCGAGCATATATATACACTTTTGATTTTTGCCATATTAAACTTCCTTTAATAAACATTCATAAATCCCACAGCTATTGAATAAGCCATTTTTTGCTGATAGGTATTGTCTTGCAGTTTTGCACATTCGCTTTCGTTAGAGATAAAACCGCACTCGCAAATCACAGCAGGCACAGTTGCATTTTTTAAGAGATAAATGCTTTTATCCGCCTTTTTACACTCTCTTTCGTTTTCAGGCTGAAGTAATGTTACCACAGACTGTCTAATGCTTTCGGCGAGGTCTGCACTCTGCGGATTGTTTGGCGAATAGAAAATCTGCGTTCCGCTGTATTTGCTTTCGGTAAATTTATTCTGATGAATACTGATTACAACATTGTCGGTGCTTGAATTAAACATAGAAAGGCGGTTTTTCATATCGGAAACCTTGCGCTGTCTGATATTATCACCCTGAGTATAAACAGATTTATCCTCAGTTCTTACCTGCTCGGTTTTGTAGCCAAACAGTGTGAGCATATCGGATAGCTTTGCGGAAATCTGCAAATTAATATCCTTTTCCACCACATTGCCGTAAACAGCTCCGCCGTCCTCACCACCATGACCTGCGTCAATAATAATCGTGTGCTTACAATCGCCGACATTGCCCTCGCTTGTCATAACATTCAAACGAAAGTATGCGGCAGTTATCAGCCAAACAAATGACGAAATGAGAACTAAACATATTGAAAAGTAAATAATTTTCTTAATTTTCATAAAGCCATACACCCCATAAAATTTTTATGTAGAATACGGCTTGCTTATAACAATTATATCATAGTAAATTTGAATTTAAAAGCAGAAAAGCAAATTTGTAACTATATACTTTTAGCTGAATACTCTGTTATTAATAAAAAAGCAGGCATAGCGCCCACCTTTCGGCGTTATGCTTAAAATTCGGGTGAAGTAATGAATAAAACAACTCTTAATAAAATTCCGCTGAACTGCGAGGCTTATATAGACATCATTGAATGTGAAAACGGCATAAAAAACAGAATTAATGATATGGGCATAACAGAGGGCGAAAAAATTATTCCGATTATAAAAAGTCCGTTCGGAGATCCGAGGGCGTATCTGTCAAAAGGCACTGTAATTGCTCTCAGAGAAAGCGACTGCGCCAAAATTACGGTGCATCCTACACAAAGCTACACATAAAATCTAAAGTTGGGAGGTTTTTACTTGCTGACAAGAAACAGCCGTAAAACCGAGGCAAGCGGAAAGATGTGCAATAACGCAAGCTATAATGTGGTACTTGCAGGTAACCCGAATGTGGGCAAAAGCACAATTTTCAATGCGCTTACAGGTATGAAACAGCACACAGGCAACTGGACGGGAAAAACCGTTGAATATGCAAAAGGCTGTACGAAAATCAACGACAAAACATTTTCAATCATAGATTTGCCCGGCACATACTCTATGATTTCCTTTTCTCCCGAGGAAGATGTTTCAAGGCAGTTTCTTGTGCGAGATGACATTGACTGCACAGTTATAGTAATAGATTCAAGCGTGCTTGAGCGCAACCTTTCCTTTACCTTGCAGGTGCTTTCTGTTACCAAAAAGGCGGTTTTGTGCCTTAACCTAAGCGATGAATGTGCCAAAAACGGGTTTATCATTGATGAAGATGAGCTTTCGCTGAACCTCGGCATACCTGTTATCAGCACTAACGCAACAAAGAAAGCCGATATTGAAAAAATCAGAGAAAAAATTTACGATGTATGCACAGAAAGAACAAAGTGCTTTCGAGTTTCTCGGCTTTATGATGGCATAGATATTTCAGACACAGAAAAACGCAGGCAAAACACAGAAATTTTATCAGCAAGGGCAAAGGAAATTTGCAGCCATTGTGTAAAAAAGTGCGGCGAAAATATAAGTGCAAAAACGAGAAAGCTCGATAAAATACTTACTTCTAAAATTACAGGAATACCGATAATGATACTCCTGCTCGGACTGCTTTTTTGGATAACAGCAGTAGGAGCAAATTATCCGAGCCAACTGCTGAGCTGTATGTTTGAATATATAAAAATCGGTCTTGTATATATCTTTGATTTTTTCAATTCTCCCGATTTTATAAAAGGCTTTTTTATAGACGGCATTTATACTACTCTCAGCTGGGTTGTAGCGGTAATGCTGCCGCCAATGGCGATTTTCTTTCCGCTGTTTGCCTTAATAGAGGACTTTGGCTATTTGCCGAGAATTGCATTTAACCTTGACAAATTCTTTTCTAAATGCGGTGCGCACGGCAAGCAAGGTCTGACTATGGCAATGGGAATCGGCTGTAATGCCTGCGGAGTTACAGGCTGTAGAATTATTGAATCGCCAAAAGAACGGCTTATAGCCACTGTAACCAACAACTTTATGCCATGCAACGGCAGATTTCCAATGCTTATTGCGGTAATCACAATATTCTTTTCGGGCAGTGCCTGCGTACTGTCAGGCTCGGTAGGCGTTGCCCTTACACTCGTTTTGCTTATTCTTTTTGCGGTTGCCGTCACTATGTTTGTTTCAAAAATTCTCTCCACAACACTGCTAAAGGGTGAGCGCTCGGCATTTGCACTTGAACTTCCGCCCTACCGCAAGCCGAGAATTTTAAAAACAATAGCAAGCTCATTTTTAGACCGCACATTATTCGTGCTGGGCAGAGCGGTTGTGGTGGCTATACCTGCCGGTGCTCTCATATGGCTGCTTGCAAATATTTATATTGCTGACCAATCACTGCTTGCATACTGCACAGAATTTTTTGATCCGTTCGGTAAAGCCATCGGACTTGACGGTGTAATAGTAATGGCGTTTTTGCTTGGCTTTCCCGCTAACGAAACCGTTATTCCCATAATAATTATGTCTTACCTTTCAAACGGCACTCTTACGGATTTTGCAAGCTACGAAGAGCTTTTTGCATTGCTCACGCAAAACGGCTGGACTGTTACAACTGCGCTCTGCACTATAATAATGTGTATCTTCCATTTTCCATGCTCAACCACCTGTCTTACCATAAAAAAAGAAACAGGAAGTATCGGTTGGACTATGTTTTCAATTATAATGCCCACAGCCATAGGTGTGGCAATATGCTATCTCATTACTACAATATCAAACTTTTTCATATAAACAGAAAACCTGCCCTTGCAATATGTAAGGGCAGGTTTTGAGGTTATCAAATGAAAACCAAAATAATAAAAACAAAGGAATTAAAAGGAAAATAAGTATAAAAAGATAAAGATAAATTTATTCTACACGAAATCTGTTATAAATTATAATCAGAAATCAATGTCGAGGTCATAGTAGCAAGCCTTGAGAAGTTTCTCCATTTCTTCCTGACTTGGCTGACGAGGGTTAGAGCCTGTGCAAGCGTCTGCAATAGCGTTTTTAGCTGTTTCAGCGAGCTTATCCATAAACTCTTTTTCGTCAATAATGCTTACATCAGCCTTTACGCCGCCCGGGCCGTAGTTCTTGATAGCCTGCGGAATATCAAGCTGATCATTCATTGAGCGGAGCTCTGCAATAAGTGCATCAACAAGTTCTTCTGTTGTGTCGCCCTTAAGGTCAATGAACTTTGCAATCTGAGCATAACGCTCAGCAGCAGTAGCGTCTTTTGAATTATATTTAATTACCTTAGGAAGGTACATAGCGTTTGCACAACCATGAATAATGTGACCGCCTGAGAATGCAGCGCCTGTCTTATGAGCCATTGAATGAACAATACCGAGGAGAGCATTTGAGAATGCCATACCTGCAAGGCACTGAGCATTGTGCATAGCATCACGAGCAGCCATATCACCGTCATAAGACTTTTTAAGGTCATTGTGAATCATCTTGATTGCGTGGAGTGCAAGTGCGTCTGTATAGTCACAGTTAAGAGTAGATACATATGCCTCAATAGCATGAGTCATTGCGTCCATACCTGTATGAGCTGTAAGCTTTTTAGGCATTGTTTCAGCAAGTGACGGATCTACAATAGCTACATCAGGAGTGATGTTGAAGTCAGCAAGCGGATACTTGATGCCCTTTTCGTAATCTGTAATTACTGAGAAAGCTGTAACCTCTGTTGCTGTACCCGAAGTTGACGGAATAGCACAGAATTTAGCTTTCTGTCTGAGTTTAGGAAAGCTGAACGGAGTAATAAGATCCTCAAATGTAATTTCAGGATACTCATAGAAAGCCCACATAGCCTTTGCAGCGTCAATCGGTGAGCCACCGCCCATTGCAACAATCCAGTCAGGCTCAAACTCTCTCATAACAGCTGCGCCTTTCATAACTGTGTCAACAGATGGGTCAGGCTCAACGCCCTCAAAGAGCTTAACTTCCATGCCTGCTTCTTTTAAATAGTCAACAGCCTTGTCAAGGAAACCGTTGCGTTTCATTGAGCCGCCGCCAACTACTACAATTGCTTTTTTGCCTTCGAGTGTTTTTAAACTTGAAAGAGCATCTTCACCGTGATAAAGATCTCTCGGTAATGTGAATCTGTACATTATTATGTCCCCCTATCAGGAAATATTAGTCATTTTCCCTTTGACTAAGGCTATTATAACACCTTTTATTTCCAATGTAAAGGGTTTTTAAGTAAAAAGTATGTGAAATTATAGAAAAGTTTTTGTTACTTCATATATTTTATTATATATATTCACAATATTATCACATTACAACCCGTAAATGTTATCCACATCGTTTGCGTATTCCTTTACAAGTTCAAGAAAATGCTTTGAAACAGGGTTTGCAACAGATTTATTCCATGCCATTACATATGAAATACTCGTGTCTGCATCTGTAAGCGGTATACTCGCACAGCTTTTGTCGGATGAAAAATTGAGCAGCGAGCTTGGTACAATCGAAATTCCCATTCCTGCCGCCACAGCCATATACATACTCTTTACATCGTCAAATGTATTTGCAACATTCGGAGCAATGTGAAATGTGCGGTATAAATCCATTATCTCCATATAAAGTATAGGAGTAATATTTTCTGAAAGAAGTACAAGCTTTTTATCCGAAAGGTCGGAAAGCGAAATTTCTTTTCTCCTTGCGAGTTTACCCGTTGAATCGACTATCACAAAAAGCTGTTCGCTATGGGTAACTATCGACTCAACAGATGAGCTTTCGGGCAGCATATCTCTTGGCATAAAGCAAAAGTCATAGTCGCCGCCAAGCACATTGCCGTTACCTGAGCAGTCAAGCGACTTTACATCAACTGTAATGTCGGGATAGCGTTTGCGAAATTCCTTTATACATTTTGTGGGAAAAGAAAAAGAGGTTTGATCGCAGGCAACGGTAATTCTGCCCTTGCCCCCTTCGTGCATTTGCTTAATTATAGAGGTAGCTTTAGCAAGCGTGTCAACAATTTCTATTGCATACGGCAAAAGGGTTTTGCCCTCGTCCGTAAGCAAAACATCTCTATGTGAGCGTATAAAAAGCTGTACGCCAAATTCTTTTTCAAGGTCAATAATATATCGGCTGACGGTGGATTGCGAAACATAGTTGCGCCTTGCCGCCTCAGAAAAATTAAGTGTGCGAGCAACCGAAATAAAACATTTTAACTGACTTATGTCCATAAATAAACACTCCTTTCAAAAGCGGATATTATTTTTGTACTGTAAGTTTTACTAATTGTACCTTGTTATGCAGGAAGTGAATAAATAAGTCAAAATCGATAAATAATTACATTAAAACTTTAGTTGACCAATTCTTTCCTTTCTGCTATAATTTGAGTATAGCATAATAGTATGCAAAAATCAAATAATAATCAAATACTATAAATAATTATGCGGCAAGGAGCAGTTATGAAAAAAATAGTTATTACAGGTATGGGCGCAGTTACACCTATCGGCATAGGTGTAGATAATTACTGGGAAAATATCACAGCAGGCGTGTCGGGTATAGACACAATCAAAAGTTTTGACGCCTCGGAACTTGCGGTTCAAATTGCGGGCGAAGTAAAGAATTTTAACCCGTCGGATTATATGCCGAAAGACTTAATCAGAAAAACGGATCCGTTTATGCAGTATGCATATATTGCTGCAGAGGAGGCTTTAAAGCAGAGCAACCTTGAAATTGAACCTGAACGCACAGGTATTGTAATGGGTACAGCTATGAACGGCATTGCTACAATTGCGTTCACTCAAGACGCACTTTCGGGTGCTGCACATAAAAAGGTAGGCCCGAGATTTATTCCTAAAATTCTCGGCAACATTGCCGCTGCAAATATCGCAATCGACCACAATATTCAAGGTCCGAGCCTTACCGTAAGCACAGCTTGTTCATCGGGCGGCGATGCAATCAACACAGCTTGTATGTGTATACAGACAGGCAAAGCCGATGTAATGTTCGCTGTCGGTGCGGAGTCAGTTCTCTGTCCGCTCGTAATTTATTCGCTTGCAAACGCAAAGGCACTTTCACGCAGAAACGACTCCCCCGCTACCGCAAGCAGACCTTTTGATGTTACCCGTGACGGTTTTGTAATCGGAGAGGGCGGCGGTGCGCTCCTTCTCGAAACCGAGGAGCACGCACTTGCAAGAGGCGCAAAGATTTACGGCGAAGTTCTCGGCTGCGGCAACACAGATGACGCTTACCATGTAACAGCTCCGCATCCGGAAGGAAGAGGCGCTATTGCTTGTATGAAACAGGCTATTGCACAGGCAAATATCGACACATCACAGATAGGTTATGTAAACGCTCACGGCACAGCTACAAATAAGGGCGACACAGTTGAAACAGCGTCTATCAAAAATATATTTGGTGACAAGCTCCCATATGTAAGCTCAACAAAAGGCGCAACAGGTCATATGATGGGCGCAGGCGGCATCACAGAAGTTATTACCTGCGTAAAGGCTATTGAAACAGGAGTAATTCCGCCGACAATCAACTTAAATGAAGTTGACCCCGAGTGCAGCGGAATAGACTTTGTCGCTAACGCAGCAAAGAAAGCCGAAATAGATTATGCTATGTCAAACGCATTTGGCTTCGGCGGACAGAATTCAAGTATTATTGTAGGCAGATACAAGGGATAATCCCTTCCGATATAAAGGAGAAATTTATGCAGTTTACTTATGATTCAGATATGTTTGTAAAAACATTTGAAAGCGAATTTACATGGCTTAACGGCTTTATGAGAAATGTTCGCCGTTTTGGCAATAGAACAGCTGTTATTGACCCTGCCCGCAACATAAAGTGGACATATACAGAATTAAACACAGCTGCAAATAAGTTTGCAAATGCCATGAAAGCAGACGGTGTTAAAAAGGGCGATGTTGTATTTATGCAGCTTTTTAACTCTACACAATTTTTGCTTGGATATATAGCACCGCAAAAACTCGGCGCTATCGGCAATCCCGCAAACTTTAATCTTTCTCCGGGCGAAACGGCGGAAATCATCGGTCACAACAAACCTACTGTATATGTGTATGACGCAGAAATCCTTGATACCGTTGTAAAGGCTCTTGAAATCACTTCTCATACTCCAAAGGTAATTATCGCCGTAAACAACTCCGGTAAAGAAATCGAACTTCCGCAGGGACATATTCTTTTTGAGGACTATATCAAGAATGTCTCCGAAGAAAATCCGCCTGTTGATTTTGAACCGCATATTTATGACGAAGTTGTTCGTTTGCAGACTTCGGGCACAACAGGCACACCAAAGGGTGTTCCGCTCAACAATGTAAACGAAGTGCTTTCGGCACATGATGTAATTATGCACTTTCCGCTTAATCCTACCGACATTACAATGAATATGACGCCGTGGTTCCACCGTGGCGGTTTACATTCGGGCGGTCCTACCCCTACTTTGTATGTAGGCGGATGTATTGTAATTATGCGTAATTTTAACCCTAAGACCTGCCTTGAATATGTAGAAAGCAATAAGATTACTTTTATAACAGGTGTGCCGTCAATTCTCACTCTGCTTGCAAACCGACAGGAAAAGTACCCTAAGAATATTTCTTCTTTAAAGGGTATAATAACTATGGGCAGTCCGCTTGAAAAAGAGGCTTGTATTCGTTTTCAGAATGTGCTTACACCTAATATCTTTAACGGCTACGGCACAACAGAAACATTTTGGAATACATTTTTACGCCCGTATGATTTACCTGAAATGTCAGGTTCTGCAGGTCGCTCTTGCACAGATGACGAGGTAAGAATCGTAAATGTTTACGATGACGGAAAAGCAAATCCCGATGATACGGTTCCTTGTGACGGCAAGACAGAGGGCGAAATAATTATTAAGTGCCCCGGTAAGACAACCTATTGCTATGTAGGCAACGAAAAAGCCTCAAAGGATAAATTTGCCGACGGTTGGATGTACACAGGCGATGTAGGCACTTGGGACGAAAATCAATTTATCACAATTTCGGGCAGAAAAGATGATATGATTATCAGCAAGGGCGAAAATATCTACCCTGCAAGAATCGAAGAGGCTATCAATAAGCACCCTAAAGTTTCGGAATGTATAGTAACGGGTGTGCCTGACAGTGTTCGTGGCGAAAGCGTTGCAGCCTATGTTATTCCCGTGGACGAAAGCCTTACTGTCAAGGAGCTTTTTGAATTTTGCGCAAATTCCCCTGACATTTCAAAGTATCAGGCTCCGAGATATTACCGCTTTGTTACAGAATTGCCGCACACGGCGACAGGTAAAAAGCAGCACTTTAAAATAAGACAACAGGCTAAGGAAGATTTAAAAAACGGTTTGCTTATCAAAAAATAAAGGGTGATACTTTTGCAAATAAAACCATATTCAAGAAGAATCAATTACTATGAAACCGATATGATGAGCATTGTTCACCATTCGAATTATATCAGATTTTTTGAAGAGGCTCGATGTGACTTTATGGAGCAGATCGGCTGCGATGTAAGAGCACTTGAGGATAAAGGTGTTTCTATTGCCGTTGTTGACGCATACGCAAAGTACATTATTCCTCTGAAATTTGACGATAAGGTTTACATTACAACAAAGCTGACAAATCTGTCGGCTGCAAAGATGGAATTTGAATACGAAATCAGATTTGCCGATTCCGATATTCTCACAACAACAGGCAGAACCACGCATTGCTGTGTAAACCGCTCAAACAAACCTATGCCGATTAAAAAGGCCGACTCAGCGCTTTTTGAAACGCTTAAAAATCTTTTAGAAAAATAACAAAACAAAGACCTCCGCAACAAACGGAGGTCTTTTGTATGCAGAAATATCTTAAAATCAGCCGGCAGTCGCTCACAGCCTGCTTTTGTCAACAAAGTGACTGATTAAATCCTTACGGGTAACAATACCTATGAAAACTCCCGAATCATCTGTAACGGGAATAAAGTTCTGATTTAAGGCTCTTTCATAAAGCTCTTTCATATCAACGCTGATTTTTACAGACGGGTTAAAATCGGTACGAATAAGGTCACGCACAAAATATTTTTCCTGCGACTTTATCCCCTGCGTTTGCTTTTCGACTATGTACCACAAAAAGTCGCCCTCGCTGACTGTACCAACATATTTGCCGTACTCGTCAATTACAGGCACAGCGGTGTAGCTATGGGCTTTCATCTTTTCAAGCGCCTGTCTGATTGTACTGTTCTCATAAATATAAGCCACTGTTTCCTTTGGCTTTAATAACATAACAATATTCATTTTATTATCTCCAATTAAATTTCAGACTTAGATGTCATATATATTTTTCCGATTGCAAAGACTATTGCAAACAATAAAAGCGGTGGGTCTTGCTCAAGCAAGCCTGTAAGAATAAAAATCACGCTCGGAAAAATTGCCGTCAGCATATGCAATGTATGGTTTCTGCTGCGGTAAAACATTATGCAGCTTAAAATATGCAGCAACAGCAAAAATACCATTGACACAATCCAAAAGATTTTCATTGTATCTGACAAAAAGCCGTCACCCTGTATTCCGAATCCGCACACCATAAGAAAAATTACGGCAAAGCCGCCAATCTGCTCAAATCCCTTTAATCCTCTGTTTACAGAATCTGTCGGAGGTTTATATTTTTTATCAATATTTCTGAAAATCATCCACACAATAAATAAAATTACAATTACGGGTAATCCGTATAAATTAAAAAATTGCATTAAATCATCCTAAATATATTATATGTTTTTATTAATTCTATCACAGTTTTTGATAATTCTCAAGAGCTTTATTCTACAAATTATCGCAAAATATATATTTTTTACAACAAAAGTGCATAAGTGACAGAATTGTAAATTGATTTTTCAGAAAAAAGATTGTATTATATTAAGGTACACATTTTTGTGAATAGAAAATTTTGGAGGAGATTTCTTGAGCACCGAGAAAAAGCGAAAACGCTTTAGAATAAGCGGAAAGCTTATTTTTAATATAATAGTTCTTGGCATTACCTTTTATCTTATAGTCTTTTTCTGCGTTTCTGAAAACGGTATGATTGACCTGTTGTCCTCGCCCGATGGATTTATATGGGGCTGGATAATTGCAGGACTTATAGCGTTTGATATGAATATAATTATTGATACCTTTGTAACGCAAATATTAATAAGAACACAATACCCTGATTTCAGGTTTATTGATTCGCTAAAAGTTGCGCTTGTGGGTGTATTCTTCGGCGCTGTCACTCCATCAAATACCGGCGGACAGCCTATGCAGCTTTATCTGCTGTCCAAAATGAAGGTTGGCGTAGGGTTCGGCTCGGCGTGTATGACGCAAAAATTTGTGTATTATCAAATTGTTACAGGCGTTTTCAGTATTCTTGCAATTATAATTAAATTTGATTATTTTAAATCCGCCTTTACCAATATATGGTCTACCCTGTTTATCATTCTCGGATTTTTGACGCAAACTATTGTTACAGTTCTCTTTTTGGTTGTATCATTCAGTCCGAGAATTACAGGAAAACTCATAAAATTCATTGATAAGCTATTGCACAAATTAAAATTCATCAAAAAACCCGATGACAAGGTAAAATTTCTCAACGAGCAGGTAGAGCTTTTCCATCAAGGTAACAAAAAGCTCTATGAAAACAAGAAAAGAATGTTCTTGCTTTACGGACTTGTTGCAATGCAGGTAATCGCTATTCTCTCTGTTCCGTATTTTGTTTATCTTTCGTTTGATATGCATGGCATCGCTATCGAAAATGGACAAGTACCGCTTAATTTTCTCGATACAATTTGCATTCAGTCGTTTGTGCTCTTTACCTCAAATCTTGTACCATTACCCGGTGCATCAGGCGGTGCAGAACTTGCATTTACTATGTACTTCGGACCTTTCTTTGTCATCGGTGCGGCAAACAAAATCAAGCCAGCTATTCTTCTGTGGAGATTTATTACATATTACGGCGCAATATTGATTTCCGCTCCGTTCTCTTACCTGACCAAAGGCAAAAGGATTGATGACGCTATAAAAGAAAATGAAATGTCCGGCACAAAGGAATTTGAAAAATTAAAAACTCAACCGAATAAATAATTAAATTGCAGTTTGGCACATTAAAAAGCAACAATAATGTGTCAAACTTTCTTTTATGTTGACTTTTCTATATCAGCAAGCAGAATTATGCAATATTTTTTGAAGAATATTGCAAAAAAACTTGTTTTTAGCTCAATTCTGATTTATAATTATAAAGTAACAAGAGTGAAAGAGGAGATTTATATGGTTACACTTGATAAAATCTATCACGCATCTTATGTACTTAAAGATGTAGTTATCCCTACCCCGCTTGTTAAGGCTTCCGCTATCAGCAATGACTGCGAAATTTACCTCAAGCCTGAAAACTTGCAGATTACAGGCTCATTTAAGGTAAGAGGCTCGGGATATAAGATTTCTCAGCTCACAGAAGAAGAAAAGAAACATGGTGTTATTGCTTGTTCCGCAGGCAATCACGCTCAGGGTGTTGCACTTGCTGCAACAAAATACGGCATTAAGTCACTTATCTGCTTGCCTGACGGCGCTCCAATCTCTAAGGTTGAGGCTACAAAGGGTTACGGCGCAGAAGTTTGTATGGTGCCGGGTGTATATGATGATGCCTACAACAAGGCTTGTGAGCTTCGTGACGAACATAACTATACTTTTATTCATCCGTTTGACGATGAAAATGTAATTGCAGGTCAGGGTACAATCGGCATTGAAATTCTTGAAGAAATGCCTGATGTAGACGCTGTTGTATGTGCAATCGGCGGCGGCGGACTTATCTCCGGTGTTGCCTGCGCAATTAAGAGTCTTAATCCTAACATCAAGGTTTACGGTGTTCAGGCAGAGGGCGCTCCGTCTATGTATGAATCAATCAAGCAGGGCAAGCCTGTTCATCTTGATAAAGTATCTACTGTTGCTGATGGTATTCAGGTTAAAGAGCCGGGCGAGCATACTTTCAAGTATGTTCAGCAGTATGTTGACGATATCGTAACTGTAACAGATGACGAAATTTCATCAGCTATTCTTGCACTTATCGAATCTCAGAAGATGATCGCCGAAGGTGCAGGTGCTGCACCACTCGCAGCTGTAATGTTTAATAAGCTCCCTGTAAAGGGCAAAAAGGTTGTTTGCGTAATCTCAGGCGGCAACATTGATGTTACTATCCTCTCAAGAGTAATTAAGCGTGGTCTTTTAAGATCAGGCAGATCGCAGACACTTTGCATTGAACTTCAGGATAAGCCGGGTCAGCTCAAGCAGGTAGCCGATATCATCGCAGACAAGGGCGGCAATGTTATTTCTATCCACCACGAGCGTGCGAGCGAAGGCACAGACATTAACGGCTGTTACCTGAGAATCGTGCTTGAAACAAGAAACTTTGATCATGTAAAAGAAATTACAAACGCACTTACAAGCGCAGGCTTTAAACTCGTATAATTTACGGAGGGTTTTATTATGGAAAAGATTTATACTAAAAATGCACCGGACGCTATCGGCCCATATTCACAGGCTGTTGTAGTAAATGGTCTTGTATTCACATCAGGTCAGATTGCAATTAACCCTGCAAGCGGCAATGTTGAGGCTACTACAATCGAGGCTCAGACAGAGCAGGTTTGCACAAACCTTAAAAATGTTCTTGAGGCATCAGGCAGCTCACTCGAAAAGGCTGTAAAAACAGTTTGTTTCTTAAAGGATATGAATGACTTTGCTGCATTCAACGCAGTGTATGGCAAGTATTTCACAGAAAAGCCTGCCCGTTCCTGCGTAGCTGTTAAGCAGCTCCCAAAGGATGTTCTCGTTGAAGTTGAAGTAATCGCCGAAGTTTAATTCTGTATAAAATCTGTTAATTTTTTTCAAAACAAAAGGGGCTGTCGCAAATGAGTGAAATTTGCAACAGTCCCTATTTTTTGATAGATTAAGTTTTAATAAGAATGAAATTTTAAAAAAGTTGAAAATATCTTCAATGGCATACGCACTAATT
>ERZ831773.1750-NODE-1750-length-20924-cov-26.657387_pt1 | contig 20924 bp, 14 predicted proteins | sample MGYA00519696_ERZ831773 | MGnify/ENA primary metagenome ERZ831773 (study PRJEB31850, sample SAMEA3708720) | human gut metagenome | biome: human gut; feature: human-associated habitat; material: faeces | place: China | collected 2014 ...
AGCCGCCGGGCAGGGTGCGGATGAAGTGGTCGGCGTTGGCAGCCTTGGCGGCGGCAATGACCTCCTCGTCGGTGGCGTCCAGACGGCCATAGCGGATGTTCTCCAGGATGGTGCCCTTGAACAGCCAGGTGTCCTGCAGCACCATGCCAAAGCCCTCGCGCAGAGCGCTGCGGTCAAAGTCGCGCACGTCGTGGCCGTTCAGGGTGATGGAGCCGGCGTCCACATCGTAGAAGCGCATGAGCAGCTTGACCATGGTGGTCTTGCCCGCGCCGGTGGGGCCGACGATGGCCACCTTCTGGCCGGGCTTCACCGTACAGCTGAAGTCGTGGATGATGGTCTTGTCCGGGGTGTAGCCGAATTTGACGTGGTCGAAGGTCACCTGACCGTCGATGCAGGCCGGGTCTGCCCGGCGGGCCGGGTCGGCGGTCTGGTCCTCTTCCGGCTCGTTCAGGAACTCGAACACCCGCTCGGCGGCAGCGGCCATGCTCTGCAGCATGTTGGACACCTGCGACAGCTGCTGGATGGGCTGGGTGAAGTTCTTGACGTACTGGATGAAGGCCTGGATGTCGCCGATGGTGATGGTGCCGTTGGCGGCAAAGATGCTGCCCACGATGGCCACCGCCACATAGCCCAGGTTGCCCACAAAGTTCATGATGGGCATCATCAGGCCCGAGAGGAACTGGCTTTTCCAGGCGGATTCGTACAGCTTGTCGTTGGCGGCGTTGAAGTCGTTCAGCACCACGGCCTCGCGGTTGAAGGCCTTGACCACGTTGTGGCCGGCATAGACCTCCTCTACCTGGCCGTTCACCACGCCCAGGGTGGCCTGCTGGGCCTTAAAATATTTCTGACTGAACTTGACCACCACCAGCACCAAGGCCAGCGACACCGGCAGGATCAGCAGGGCGATGAGGGTCATGCGGGGGCTGATGGACAGCATCATGATCAGCACGCCGATCATGGTGGTCACGCTGGTGATGAGCTGGGTGATGCTCTGGTTCAGGCTCTGGCCCAGCGTGTCCACATCGTTGGTGATGCGGGACAGCACCTCGCCCACGGTGCGCTTTTCAAAGTAGGCAAGGGGCAGGCGGTTGATCTTTTCGCTGATCTGGCGGCGGAAGTCGTAGCAGACCTTCTGGGAAAGGCCGGTCATCAGCCAGCCCTGGATAAAGCTGAAGGCGCTGCTCAGCAGGTACATGCCCAGCAAAAACAGCAGCACCCGGCCGATATACACAAAGTCGATGCTGCCGGTGCCCCGCAGCTTGGCGACCCAGCCGGTGGCAAGGGCCGTGGTGGCTTTGGCCAGCACCTTGGGGCCGGCAATGTTGAAGATGGTGGACAGAATGGCAAAGACAATGGCCGTGATGAGCGGCAGTTTGTAGTGGCTCATGGTCTGGAGGAGCTGCCGCAGCGTGCCCTTGAAGTCCTTGGCGCGCTCGGTGGTCATGCGTCCGGGTCTTGGCATATCACACACCCTCCTTTTCCGTATTCAGAATGCCCAGGTCAAGCTCTTTCTGGCTCAGCTGGCTGCGGGCGATCTCCTGATACTCCGGGCAGCTGGTCATGAGCTGGGCATGGGTGCCCTTGCCCACCAGACGGCCCTCGTCCAGCACCAGGATCTGGTTTGCGTGCAGCACGGTGGAGATGCGCTGTGCCACGATGATGACGGTGGCGTTGTCGGTCTGGGCCTTCAGGGCGCGGCGCAGGGCCACGTCGGTCTTGTAGTCCAGGGCCGAGAAACTGTCGTCGAACAGATAAATTTTCGGGTCCTTGGCAATGGCACGGGCGATGGACAGGCGCTGCTTCTGGCCGCCGGACACGTTGGAACCGCCCTGGGCGATGGGGCTTGCGTAGCCCTCCGGCTTTGCGTCGATGAACTCGGTGGCCTGTGCGATGGCAGCGGCCTTTTTCACGGCGGCGTCGGTGATGTGGTCCCCGCCGAACTTCAGGTTGCTGTCGATGGTGCCGCTGAACAGCACCCCCTTCTGGGGCACATAGCCCAGCAGGTCGTGCAGCTGTGCCTGGGGCATCTGGCGCACGTCGATGCCGTCCACGGTCACGCTGCCGCCGGTCACATCGTAGAAGCGGGGGATCAGGTTGAGCAGGGTGCTCTTGCCGCAGCCGGTGGAGCCGATGATGGCAGTGGTCTCGCCGGGCTTTGCGGTAAAGCTGATGTGCTCCAGTGCGTCGCTGTCGGCACCGGGGAAGCGGAAGCTCACGTCCTGGAACTCCACCACGCCCTGCCAGTTCTTGTGCTCCTTTGCGGCCTTGGCGTCGGCTTCGTCCGGGTCGTGGATGGTGGCCTTGGTGCGGATGACCTCGTCGATGCGGTCTGCGGCCACACCGGCACGGGGCAGCATGACGGCCACCATGGCCAGCATCAGGAAGGACATGACGATCTGCATGGTGTAGGTGATGAATGCGATCATCTCGCCCACCTGCATGGTGCCGTTGTCCATGGCCTTGCCGCCGAACCACACGATGAGCAGGCTGGTGCCGTTCATGATCAGGGTCATAAAGGGCATCATGGCCACCATGGCGCGGTTGGTGAACAGCTGGGTGCCCATCAGGTCCTTGTTGGCCTTGTCGAAACGAGCCTCCTCAAAGGCCTCCCGGCTGAAGGCACGCACCGGCATGATGCCGGTGAGGATCTCGCGGCTGACGAGGTTCAGCCGGTCCACCAGCGTCTGCATGATCTTGAACTTGGGCATGGCCACGTTCATCAGGAAGAGGATGAGCAGCAGCAGCAAAGCCACGTCCAGCACCACGATCCAGGACAGCCCCGAAGAGCTGCCGATGACGTGCAGCACACCGCCGATGCCCAGAATGGGCGCATAGGCCACCATGCGTAGCAGCATGACGCAGACAAACTGCACCTGCTGGATGTCGTTGGTGGTGCGGGTGATGAGGGACGCGGTGGAGAAGTTCTCGATCTCCGCATGGGAGAAGTGGATGACGCTGGAGAAGGTCTCGCGGCGCAGGTCGCGGCCGATGGCGGCGGACACGCGGGAGGCCAGGAAGCCCACCGCGATGGACACGGCCACCATCAGCAGGGTCAGGGCCAGCATCTGGCCGCCTACCTTATATAAATAGTGCATCTGCACAGCATGGGCAATGCCCTGGGCCTCGTATTCCAGCCCCACCAGCAGCAGAGCCTGGCTCTTCAGGTTCTCCACCACGGTGTCGTCCAGCGGACCGATGGCACCGGTCAGCTGCTGCTGCACGGCGTCCCGGCGGAAACCGGGCATCTGGCTCATGGCGGCAAACTGGCCGCACACGGTGTCCAGGTCCTCGGCCGTGGGGGCCGCAGTCTCGGTTTCCGTGTCGGGATTGCGGTCGGCACCGGAGGCCTGCAGGTCCGCAAGGCCGGTCATGCCCATGCCGGTCTGCCCGGCGGGGGTGTTGGCTGCCTGGGCGGCTGCCAGATACAGCACGATGTCCGGGGTGGTCACAGCCTCTTCCAGCGCAGTGCGCTCGTCGGCGGTCAGGTCGGTGCGCAGGCGCAGCACATCGCCGTCGGCGGTGTAGGCGTTCTGGAAGGCAGCGGCGTCCTCCTCGCGCATCAGCAGCGAGAGGGCATCCAGGGTGCTCTGCCGCACTGTGTCGGGCAGGGGGCTTTCGATGCCGCCCTGCTGGATGCCGGTGTCCACGATCTTGCTGGTGTAGTCCGGCAGCGACAGATCGCAGTAGGCCTGCACGAACAGCAGTGCGAACACCACAAGGCAGACGGCCCAGTGACGGGCCAGCTGCTTAAAGATCTTTGTCATGGTTTGGTTCTCCCTTCGGTTTGGTGGTACGCGCAGCATTTTCCGCAAGAATGGCTTCCATCAGCGCGCCGCGCAGCGCTTCCATCTGGGCCAGCTGTTCCGGCTCCAGCCGGGCCATGACACTGGAAAAGTAGTCCCCAAGAGCAGCCTCGCACTGTCGGCAGGCCTCGTATCCCTTGGGCGTGAAACGCACCAGCGTCTTGCGGCGGTCGGCAGGGTCGGCAAAGCGTTCCACAAGGCCGTCCTGCTCCATCTGCCGCACCGTGCGGGAAATGGCAGGAAGCGGTTGATGAAGCTCCTGAACAAGATCGGAGATATAAACGGCACCGTCCTGTCCATGGAGCCGAATGCAGCCCAGCAGCCCTTCCAGCATGGGGAAGTGGCGCTTGGGGCAGTCGGCCAGAGCGGCCTTCATGCCGGCCTTGGATGCTTTGCTCAGCCGGTGGATGTAGCGGCAAAGCCCACGGAAACTCAACGTGGATTCCTCAGACACGCGATCCCTCCTCTCAAAAATTACTTAACAGCTGTTAACTGTTAACGCTTGACAATAATAGGCTTTTGCAGGCCGGATTGCAACCCCCTGCAGGGATTGTTTCAAAAAAGTTCACAAACGTTTGTGTCCCGCATACACATAAAGCAAAGGGGGCATCGGGCATGGAACAGCGTTTGTGGATGATCCTGCAATTGTTCGGCGGGGCGGCACTTTTCTTATACAGTATGGACACCCTCACGGACGCTTTGCAGCAGGCGGCGGGGGACACCCTGCGGCAGGCCCTTGCCCGGCTCACGGCCCACCCGCTGGCCGGGGTGCTCACGGGGGCGGCGGTCACGGCGGTGGTGCAGAGCAGCTCGGCGGTCACGGTGCTGGTGCTGGGCCTTGTGGGGGCCGGGCTGCTGACCCTGAAGCGGGCCGTGCCGGTGGTGTTCGGGGCCAACATCGGCACCACGGTCACCGCGCAATTGCTGGCCTTCCGGCTGGAGGATGCCCGGTATCTGCTGCTGGTGGCGGGGCTGCTGCTCTGGTTCGCGGGGCGCGGGCGTCTGCACGCAGCCGGGCAGGCGCTGTTTGCGTTCGGCCTGCTGTTTGAGGGCATCGCGGTCATGGCCGAGGCCATGGAGCCGTTGGCAGCAGGGCCGGTGTTCCGGCAGTGGATGGCCCAGGTGCGGCACCGCCCCGGCCTGGGCCTGCTGGCCGGGCTGGGCATGACCCTTGCCGTGCAGAGCAGCTCCGCCACCATTGCGGTGCTGCAGCAGGCGGCCGCCCGCCCCGGGCCGGACGGCGGGTGCCTGCTGGGCCTTGCGGGGGCCATCCCGGTGCTGTTGGGGGACAACATCGGCACCACCGTCACGGCGGTGCTGGCATCGGTGGGGCAGAGCCGGGACGCCAAACGTCTGGCGGCGGCCCACGCCCTGTTCAACCTGTCCGGGGCGGCGGTGTGCTGGCTGCTGCTGCCCCAGTTCACCGCGCTGGTGCGGCTGGTCTCGCCCCACGGGCCGGAGAGCGCCGTGCTGGCCCGGCAGATCGCCAACGCCCACACCTTGTTCAATCTGGGCTGCACGGTGCTGTGGCTGCCCCTGACCCCTTGCATGGTGCGCATCGTGTGCATTCTATTGCCGGAAAAGCACGCCCCTGAGTTGAAACGAACGCCCTAAAATGGTATAATGACAGTGTATCGAACAATTTTGTGACGCTTTTGTTGCACAAATGATGAACGGACCCTTCTGTGGGCCTGCGGCGGTGTGCGGCTGCCAGGGCACAGAGCGAACCAAGAGGACGTGTTTACTATGAAGGATATCATCAACGGGTTGATCGAGCGGTTCCGCAGGCAGCATGTACAGGCCCGGCGCTATGTGGCCATGATGCTGGTGCTGGCCCTGCTCACCACCCTGTTCGTCAACTGGCAGCTCCATGGGGTGGGCATCTCCATGACTGCCGACTACCACTGCGGCTACGAGGAGCACCAGCACACGGCGGCCTGCTACGAAAAAGTGCTCACCTGCGGTTACGAGGAGGGCGAGCCGGAAACGCCCGTCACCTCTTCGGACAGCAGCGCCGATCTGGTGTCCGCCTACAGCGCGGAAGAGCCGGAAGAGCTGGAAGAGCCGGTGCAGACCGAGCCGGAGACCATCTGGGTGCCCCATGAGCACACCGATGCCTGCTACGAGGAGCACCGGGTGCTGACCTGCTATCAGGAAGAGCACGAGCACACCGACGACTGCTTTGACGAGTACGGTGCGCTCATCTGCGGCGAGTTCGAGCATATCCACGACGACAGCTGCTACACCACCGAGTATGAGCTGGTGTGCGGCCTGGACGAGGGCGAACTGGTGGAGGAGCCCAACCCCGCCTATCAGGAAATGCCTGCCAGCCGCCCCGTGGTGGACCTGCCCCCTGAGCCGGCCGAGACCACCCCGGACGAGCCGGTGCTGCATCACCACACCGACGCCTGCTACACCGAGGAGCTGGTGTGCACCATCCCGGAGCACCACCACACCGTGGAGTGCCTGGCCGATACCCAGGCCGACGTGGAGACTGCCGAGGAATGGCAGGCCGCGGCCAACGTGGCCCTGAACGGCAACTGGGCCGAGGACCTGCTCACCGTGGCAAAGTCCCAGCTGGACTACCAGCAGAGCGACAAGAACTTCAAGCTGGATGTGGAGGACCAGCAGGTGCTGCGCGGCTACTCCCGCTATGGTGCCTGGTACGGCAACCCCTACGGCGCCTGGGACGTGATGTTCCTGTCCTACTGCCTGCACTTTGCGGGTGTGCCCCAGACGGTGGTGCCCCAGCGTGCGGGCGTGATGGCCCTGCACAGTGACCTGCGCGGCTCCCAGTGGCTCACCGACGCCGACGGCTCCACCGCAAGGCCCGGCGATATCGTCATCTACAACACCCTCACCACCGAGCAGGTGGCCGTGGACGAGAGCTCCTATGGCATCGCTCTGCTGGACCTGGACGAGGACCCCGACACCGCCGCCCAGCTCACGGCTTCCGAGCCGCAGGTGGACACCCGCACCGTGACCACCGAGACGGTGGGCGTCGTGTCCGCCGTGGACCCCGACGCCGGGACCCTGACCGTGATCTCCGGCAACGTGGACGGCAAGGTGGCCGAGGTGCCCGCTGCCATGTCCGACGTGACCAGTGTCATCTCGGTGACCGGCGCCTATGCCGCCGAGACCACCGCTGTGGCTCCGGAGGACCCGGCAGGCTCCCAGGAAGAGCTGGACGGCAGCTATGCGCTGCTGGAAGATGAGGATGGCTTTGGGGCCACGGTGGAATGGGTGGGTGACGCCGACCCCTACGGCATCGCCCTGCTGGCTGCCGGGGACCCCTACGACCTGAGCACCTGGATCACGGCTGTCAATTATGAAAAGACGACCGACGGGAAAACATGGATGCCTATCGGCGCGGGCAACGTGACCGTGGAAAGCGGCACCCACGTCCGCGTTAACCTGAAGTATACCGTGACTGCCGGTGTGCTGACGCCCGACCACAATACCCTGACCTACCAGCTGCCCAAAGGCCTGCCCATGCCGGATGTGACGACGGGCAACATCGTGGATGAGTCCGACAAGGACGAGGCCGGCAATGCAAAGGTCGTGGGCAGCTTCACCGTTGACACCAACGGCACAGTGACCCTGACCTTTACGGACAGAAGGTTCATCGGTACCGACGACAAGGGCGGCCTGACATTCATCGGTACCTTCAAGGCCGCCGTTACGGCGAGCGCCGACAGCTTTGACGAAAACAAGAAGATCGAGTTCAAGGACGGTTGCACCCTGACCATCGAGAAGAAAACGGCAGATATAAAGATCAGCAAAGGGAGTGGGTCTCCGCTGATTACGAACCGTAAGGACGGCACCTTTGTAAATAATTACAAGGTGACGGTGGAGACCACCAACGGCACCAAAGACCCGGTGATCCTTACGGATACCCTGAACACGAATAGGAATGGCGAAAACCGTAGCGACTACCTGAAGGGCGGCAAATATCTGGTAGACTCCTTTAAACTTTACAAGGTGGATGCTTCGGGCACAAAAACGGAGATTGACGTCCCTAAGCATGAACTGAAAACCGACGGCAACGGCAACCCCCAGGTGGTCCTTGCTCCGCTGCCTGCATTGGAGGCCGGAGAGAAGTACATCTGGAACTACGACGTTCAGCGGAACTATGCGGACTTTGACGAAATGCCCGGCGGCGTCGCTATCATCAACAACACGGCGAAAGCCGAGGCAGGGGACAATGTAAAAGATGGGGCTGACGCATGGTACACATGTAAAACCCAGCGTATTGAGAAGAAGGGCCAGTACGACCCCAAAACAGGCCACATCCAGTGGACGATCACTGTAAAGGTACCCCATTCTTTCCTGGGGTCCTATCTCCTGCAGGGCTGCAAGATCACAGATGCCTTGCCAGACAGTGTGAAAATCGTAGGGGATGTAAAGGTAGGCAACGATACGATATCGGCAGAGGAATTTCTGCAAAAGGGCTATACCATCCCGGCGGATTTCACGGGGACGGAGCTGACCATCACCTTTGAGACCACCACCCCCATCGGCGGCGGCTCGGTGACCAACACGGCACAGATCCTGACCAAGAGCGGCCATACCTTTAAGGCCTCGGATACCGTGAACATCGGGAAGGGCGATTGGACCCTGAGCAAAAAACTCGCCGCCAGCGGCAAGAACCCCACCTGGAACCTCTCGGCCACCAACAAGGCCGGTGAAGCGGAGTTTACCCTGTGGGATGTGCTGGACGACGCAGAGAACGACCAAGGCGAGGAAAAAAAGGACACCCACTATGCCATTGCAAAAGAGCTGGATGACGCCATCAAGGCCAATCTGACCATGACCATGCACGACAACACGAGGCTGACCTATGAGCAGGCGATCGACGCAGGCAACACGATCGAGATCACCTATTACAGCGGTATCGAGGGCGGCGGCATTATAACGGCAAACGATCCCACTACCCGCGTGCGCAGCTTTGCCATCAAGGTGACAGCCGGGAACCAGAATAACCCCGTGCGCAGCATCTCGGTGACCGGCATCCCCACACACGAGGAGCGGGACGATGTGCCCACCGGTGAGGTGTGGACCTATAAGAACACCATCCATATCGACGGCGTGAGCGGCGAGGCCTCGGACACCGATACCTACCGCAGCTACAAGAAGTTTGAAAAGGGCGTGGCCGCAAAGAGCAGCGGCGACGAGACCGGTTATCTGACCGGCAGCAACAGCTTCGAGCTGAGCGACCTCAGCGGCAACAACCTCCACTATCAGCTGGTGCTGCAGACCTCCGCCGACGATAGGGACGAGATCACGGTTACCGACACCCTGCCGGAAAACGTCGGCTTCAAGGTGGATAATGTCAAGATCGCGCTGGATGAGAACGAATTTGTAAAGATCAAGGATAAAAATGTAGACTGGGCGACGGCAGAGTATGACGAAACTACCCGGAAGCTCACCATTAAAATCAGCAACTACAACCAGTCGGGGCGGGAGGAACACCGCATCCGCATCCAGTATGAAGTGAGCGTGAGCGACGATCCCACCTGGAAGAACCCCTCGGTGGGCAAGCTGATCTATACGAACAGTGCCACCTGGGGCGAGCTGACCGAGACCACCACCACCACCGTGACCCGCAAGGTGGAGCAGGTGAAAAAGACCGGCTGGCAGGACACCGGCAACGACCGGAAGCTGCACTATCAGGTGGTCATCAACCCGGCCGGCGATGATCTGTCGGCCGGGCAGAACAAAGCGGAGAAGATCGAGCTGTGGGATAACATCAGCACCACCAATGGTGCCATCGCCACCGGCGATATCAACTCGGTCAAGCTGTATTATTACGATTACAACGAAACAGACGGCGTGATCCTCGGCCAGGAAGTGGATCGCGATCTTTACCGCATCCTGGAAGCGGACAAGAACGGCTGGCTCCATATGGAGATCCCCAATATGGCGGCCCTGATCCTTGTGTATGACTGCAATGTGAAGGATGGCAGCGCTGCCGACAGCTACCAGGTGAGCAACACCGTGACCCTGAGCAACGGCAGCGAATCCAGCGACAGCGGCATCACCTACAAGGTCAAGGCGGATGCAACGGCCACCACCGCACAGTTCGTGCTGCGCAAGAAGGACAGCTACTCCGGCGTGTCGCTGAAAGGCGCGGAGTTCACCATTTACCAGTACAACAAAGAGACTAGCGGGTGGACGAAGTGGAACGGCAACGGCAGCAGTACCCTGACCACGGACGAAAACGGTCAGGCCAGTCTGGCTGTGCTGGATAGTGAGGGCACTGCAAACTGCCTGAACCCGGACGTGCTGTATAAGCTCGTGGAGACCCAAGCGCCCACGGACTATCAGCTGGATGCCACCCCGCACTACCTGTTGTTCCGCAAGAACGCCAGCGCGGAGAACGAGCAGCAGGCCTTTGCGGCGGCTACGGGCGCACCCGGCACCACCCTGACCGTGGGCACCGAGACGGTGGACTTGAACCGCAATGTGCAGGTGGGCAGCGACGCCGGTACCACCACCGCTGAGTACAGCAACGTGTACAGCAAGCTGACCGTCAGAAAGCTCTGGCTGGACCAGGATACCAAAAAGCCGGTGGAACCGGCGGTGGACAGCATCCACATCAAGGTCTGGCAGTACACCGACAATGCCGAGGAAAGAACGTTGTTTGCCGAAGCCGACCTGACCGCACCGGCGTGGACCTGGTCCGAGTCGGGGGACAAGCTGCCCCTGAAGGACGAGAACGGCAATGCGTACCACTACCTGGTGGAGGAAACGACCACCGGCAACTGGAACGTGTATATTGACAACAACGGCGTGCAGACCGGCAATATTACCATCCAGAACCGTGTTTACACCGGCTACGAGCTGCCGTCCACCGGCGGCATAGGCACGGCACCCTTCGGGGTGCTGGGCGGCGCACTGGCCGCTGCAGCAGCCCTGCTGCTGGTCCGCAAACGGAAACAGAACGAGGAGGAGTGAGCAGCCATGAAACAAAACAAAAACAACCGGTTTGCCGCTCTTCTGCTGGCGCTGTGCATGGCCGTGTGCTGTGCACTGCCCGCGCTGGCAGCCCCCGCGGCCAGCGCCAACATCGACCTGAGCCGCACCGGCAGCATGGACGTGACCCTGTACGACCACCAGAACGACGTCCCCCTGCGGGGCGGCGCACTCACCGTGTACAAGGTGGCGGACGTGGCCCGCACCAACGGCGACCTGCACTTTGTGTACACCGCCGACTTTACGGGCTGCGGCATCGCATTGGGCGACCTGACGGACAGCACGCTGGCTTCCAGGCTGGAAGCCAAGCTGCCCGCCCGCGCCGCCGGCACCACCCATAAGATCAGCGAGCAGGGCATCGTCTCCTTTGACGCGCTGCCGCTGGGCCTGTACCTCGTGGTGCAGACCGAGAACTCCAAGGGCTACGAGGCCATCAATTCCTTCCTGGTGTCGCTGCCCATGGCGGACGAAAGCGGCTGGCTCTACACCGTGGACGCCACCCCCAAGGTGGGCGCGCCCACGCAGGAGGTGACCCCGCCCGAACCGGAAACTCCCAGCACGCCTTCGGAACCGGGCAAACCGTCCGAGCCGGAGAAGCCCTCGGAACCGGACAAGCCCACCCAGCCCGGCACCCCGGATGAGCCGGACAACCCGGACATGCCGGTCAATCCCAACGACCCCAACCGCCCGGTGTCGCCCGGTACGCCGGATAACCCGGTGAACCCCGGCAACCCGGACAACCCCGTGGCCCCCGGCACACCGGATAACCCGGTGGCTCCGGGCCGCCCGGACGGCAATGCACTGCCCCAGAGCGGCCAGCTGAACTGGCCCATCCCGTTCATGGCCTGCAGCGGCGTGCTGCTGTTTGCCGTCGGCTGGGTGCTGGACCGGAAGGAGACGCTGGCATGAACACAAAGCAGAAGATCGGCCGCGCATGCATGATCGTGGGCATTCTGCTCATTCTGGGCGCGCTGGCCCTGCTGGGCTATAACCAGTGGGACGCCAACCGCGCCGACAAGGCTTCGCAGGACGCCCTGGGCAAGCTGGAAGAGACCCTGACCGAGACCATGGAGGACAAGACGAAGGACGAAGAGCCGGTGGTCCAGCCGGAGCTGGACCCGGAGCAGGAGATGACCGTCACCGACATCGACGGCTGGGGCTACATCGGCTACCTGTCCATCCCGTCCATCGGGCTGGAACTGCCCGTGATGAGCGAGTGGAGCTATGCGGGCCTCAAGGTGGCCCCGGGCCGTTACAGCGGCTCCACCTACGCCGACAATATGGTGGTCTGCGCCCACAACTATGCCAAGCATTTCAGCCCCATCAAGTGGCTGGCCCTGGGCAGCGAGGTGTACTTTACCGACATGGACGGCCAGCGCTGGAGCTATGAGGTGACCAACGTGGAGACCATCCAGCCCACCGACATCGACAAGATGATCACGGCCAGCGACGAGGACGCCTGGGACCTGACCCTGTTCACCTGCACCACCGGCGGCCGCGCCCGCTGCGCCGTGCGCTGCACCCGCACCGCCTACCCGGTCTTGGAGACCAGCGCGGCAGGGCGGATCACGGAGTAAGCAGGACGATTTGGAATTGCCTCCGCTTTGCTCTGGCAATATCAGCGGAAAATTATTTTTAAAGATATGCAATCCCGGAAAATCTGCGGATTTTCCGGGATTGTTTTTTCACGGATGGGCGTTAAGGAAAGTGGCCTGTTCTCTGGAAGGCAAACGATTTAGAATGCCCTCCGCTTTGCTCTGGGCATAAATAGCAGAAAAATTATTTTAGATTTTGCAAATCCGGCAGGGCTGCGGCCCCGCCGGATTTGCTTTTTCACGGGAGAGGGCGTTCCGGGAAGTGGCATCGGCTGCTGTTGGCCTGCGGCCAAAGCGCAGAAGGAGAACTCGCGTTTTGCGGAAAGGAATCCCGTAACGTCCCTCCCGGTGCGATGTCATTCCGGTATCAGATGCCACTCCCTACCATGACCCCTCTGGTGAAAAGGCAACTCCGGAAAATCCGCAGATTTTCCGGAGTTGCAATAAAAAATAATATTTCCTCTAATTATGGCGCAGCGCACGCGGAGCCATTTCAAATCGTCCTGTTCCGGTTTTCCGCAAGCGTACAGGGAGCTGTCGCGCCAGCGTCCACAAAAAAGCACCCGCCATGCGGATGCACAGCGGGTGCCTTGAAGGGCTCTGCGGGGGTGCTCAGTGGGTGGTGCCCATGTCCACAGCCAGGTCGGCGTCGTTCTTCACAACGGCCTCCACGGCCTTCTCCAGGCCGCGGGCGATCTGGTGCAGGTCCATGCTGGGGGTGCCCAGGGGCTTGTTGACCACCTGCTCCATGGCGTAAGGCACATGGATGAAGCCGCCCCGGATGTTGGGGTACTTCTTGTCGATGAGGTACAGCAGGGTGTACATCAGGTAGTTGCACACATAGGAGCCTGCAGTGTAGGACAGGGCGGAGGGGATGCCTGCATCCTTGATGCTCTGCACCATGGCCTTCACGGGCAGGGAAGTGAAGTAGGCGGTCTCGCCGTCCTCCTGGATGGTCACGTCGATGGGCTGATAACCGGCGTTGTCGGCGATGCGGCCGTCCATCAGGTTGATGGCCACCTTTTCCGGGGTGATGGCGGAGCGGCCGCCGGCCTGACCGATGCAGATGACCACATCGGGCTGGTTTGCCTGAATGGCAGCTTCCAGCACCTCACCGGCACGGATGAACTCGGTGGGCACTTCCTGCTTGACGATCTCGGCACCGGCGATGGTGTCGGGCAACAGCTTCACCGCCTCAAAAGCGGGGTTGACGGTCTCGCCGCCAAAGGGGTCGAAACCAGTGAGCAGAATCTTCATAGTAAAAAGCCTCGATTCTCAGATATAAATGGACGGCTCCAGAACGGTGAGCTGTCCGTGATCCATGATCATGCGGTTGTCCACATAGATGCAGGGAGCGTGGGTGACCAGATCGTAATGGCCGGAAGCATCCTGCACACCGCCCAGCGCAATGTTGCGCCCGAACCCGATATGGAAGGTGCCATAGGTGGATTCGTCCTCGATGTAGCAGTTGCCTGCACAGCGGGAGTGGGTGTTGAGCCCGATGCCGAACTCCGCCGCCACCACCATGTTCTCCGGGTCGTGGAAGCGGGCCAGAAACTGCTTGAGCCGCCTGCCGCTGGCATTGTCCTCGATCTCCACGATGCGGCCGCCGCGCAGCTCCACCCGCACGGGGCTGTCCACGATGCCGATATAGCCCATGGAGCCGTCCAGGATCAGGGTGCCGTTGGTGTCGCTCTCCACCGGTGCCACATACACTTCCACGCTGGCAGAGGAAAGACCCTTGCCGTCGTGGCAGCAGCCATTGAAGAAGCCGGGCACACGCCCCTCGATGTTGAAATCCAGGTTCGTGCCAAGCTCCGTGGTCACATGGATGTGTCTGGCGTTCTGGTAGCAGGCCATGATGATGCTGGCCATGATCCTGCTTTTGGGCAGGCTCATGTTCAGGAAGTCGTAGCTCAGCAGGGACTGCCCGTTGCTGGTGCTCAGCGGCAGCGACAAAAACCGGTTGCGGCGGGCGATGACCCGCTTGACGGCCCGTGTGGTGATGAGGGAATACTCGGCAGCACCGATCACGGCGTTGTAGGGGTCAAAGGCGTCCTCGCGGTCATCGAAATACTGGCCCACCTGCTCGTGCAGGTCGTCCAGCATCAACACATCCGCCACGCTGCCCACCGCCTGTGCGGCTTGCTGCATGGCCGCCACCTCGACAGCATACTTCTGGCTGGATACGATCAATAAGCGTTCGCCTGCACGGAGCCGGACCCAGTCGCGAATAATGATATCGGCTCCGTGCTGAATTGCTTGTTCCATTGAATCACTCGATCTAACAAAAAAATCACTTCAGGAGGATCATCATCACGATCTGGACCACCATCATGATGATGGCGACCGGAACCTGATTCTTGATGACGCCCATGGGCTTCTTCATATCCAGCAGTGCCACGGGCACGGTGTTGAAGTTTGCAGCCATGGGGGTGCACAGGGTGCCGCAGAAGCCGCAGGTCAAAGCCAGCATGCCGATGACCACCGGGTTTGCGCCGTGGGCCAGCACGAACGGGTAGCCGATGCCCACGGTCATCACGGTGATGGCGGCGTAGGCGTTGCCCATGATCATGGTGAACAGCATCATGCCGATGGCGTACACCACGATACCGGCGTTCACGTTGCCCTCGGGGATGATGTGGCTGACCAGGTCAGAGATCACATCGCCGACACCGGCAGCGGTGAAGACGGAGCCCAGGCAGGCCAGCAGCATGGGCAGCATGGACAGGGGGCCCACGGTGGACAGCATGCGCTCGGAATCGTTCAGGAAGGTGGAGGGCTTGTTGTCGCGGTTCATGATCATCAGCAGGATGATGGCCACGAGAACGCCCAGAGCCACGCCGTTCAGGGCGGACAGGCCGATGCCCATGCCGGTGATGGCGCAGATGACGGCCAGCATGCCAATGCTCAGGGTGGGGACAAAGATCTTCATGCCGATCTTCTCATAGGTAGCCTCGGTCTCGGCCTTGGTGGCAGCAGAGACAGCGCCCTTCTTGACCTTCTTGAGGATGGCGGGGATGCACATCACCACCACCAGGATGCCGCTCACCAGAGAAGGCAGCCAGCGGCCCAGGGCAAGCACGACGCCCAGCACGGCCCAGAAGATAAAGGTGCCCACGGGTTCCGGGTTATCCTTATCCTTCAGGTTTTTCACACCGCAGTAGATGCACAGCAGGCCGATGATAAAGTAGATGATCTCCATCACCTTGGTGGACAGGCTGTAATCAGCACTCATAAAAAAGCTCATTCTTCTGTCCTCCCTTACTTATAGTACTTCTGGATCATCTTGCGATCCTTGATCACATAGAATACGATGGCGACCACAGTGGCAATGATGCACACGGGGATCTCGATGGCAGCCAGCTGGGCCAGCTCCACCTCGATGCCCAGGCCGGCCAAAGTGCTCTGCACCAGCAGGCCGCCGGAGCCGCCCACGAACAGGACCTGACCGAAGAACCAGGTGATGTTTTCCATGCCGGCAGCCATGCCTTTCAGCTCCTCGACATGCTCCTCATTGGGCTCATGGCCCTGTGCCACAATGGCACCTTCGGCCATGGGCATGATGACGGGGCGCACGAAACCGGCCACGCCGCCAAAGCCCACGTTGAAGGCTGCAAAGATCGAGCGCATCACGCCGTAGATGCCGATGACCAGGCCGGAGGTGGCACCCTTGAACTTGCCGATCAGGGCAGCGGCTGCTTCACGCAGGCCGTTGCGCTCCAGCGTGCCGGTGACCAGCATCACGATGATGAAGATGGCCATGCTGCGGTTTGCCACAAAGGTGCTGCCCAGCGTTTCCAGCAGGGTGACCGGGCCCAGACCGCCAACCAGTGCAGTCACAACGGCTGCCACCAGAATGACCAGAATGGAGTCCAGCTTCAGTGCAAAGCCAGCGATGACGATGACAATGCCGAGTAGTTTTAGTAGTTCCATAATTGCCTTCCTTTATACTTATATTTTCCCGGCATCGTACCGCGCCCCGGCAGCCTGTGGGTCAGAGGGCCGCAGGGGAAAAGCCGTGTGCCGAAAAGACGAGAAGGGGGAAGAGCCTGCTCAGAGGCGGACGAAAGCCGCCAGCAAAGCCGAGAATGCGGCCGCCGTGATCCACAGCGGGACAAGGCGGCGGCGCAGGTGGGCGGCGATGTCGCACTGCTCCAGCACACCGGAGGACTTGAGGGGCACCACGGTGGTGGAAGCGGGCACGGCGGCCTCGCTGCCATAGGGATTTGAAGAGGTGAACTCGCCGGTGCCGTCCTTGGCCGGGCAGGCGTACACGCCGTACCAGGAAGCCAGGATGCCGCCCTTCCCGGCGGCGGCCTTCTGCACCCGTACCCGCTGCACGGTCAGTGCCTCGGCCCTGCGCTCCTCCACCATCAGGTTGACGCGCATCATGTTCACAAGGTTCAGCACCGAGGACACGGCGATGAGCAGATCAAAGACCAGTACCAGAATGAGCAGCGGGTGCATGGGCAGTTCCCTCCAAAAGCGGTGCCGCAGCCCGCAGGCGGTGCAGCACCTTATAAAGTTAAGTTCATTATATCATAAAACCATCACAAAAGTAAATGAATCGCCCCAGATTTGCGTTTGCGAAGTGCAGCGGAGCAATGAAAGCCCCAGCGGGGCTTTTAAGCGACAGAGCGGTCTTGCGCCAGCAAGATGGAGGGGGCCTCGCCCCGACAAGATTCGCGTTTGCGAAGTGCAGCGGAGCAATGAAAGCCCCAGTGGGGCTTTTAAGCGACAGAGCGGTCTTGCGCCAGCAAGATGGAGGGGCCTCGCCCCGACAAGCTCCGGACGATGAGCGCAAAAAAATCCCCCGTTTCCCGAAAGAAACAGGGGAAGTGTGCCGGTTAGTTTAAAAGAAGAGCAAACAGAACGATCTCGGCCGCACAGCGCTTTATCGCAAGGCTAAAAAAGCGCAGATGTAACAGCATATCTGTGATATGCAAACCAACGCGGTTGCTGTTGCATTAAAAAAGTTGGTTTGCTATAAATTTTCAGAGGCTCCCACGGCATTTTCTCCAATTCCGGTGTTGGCATTTTGGTTATAGCTACGAACTTATTTGTTGTAAGTGCTATTTGTAGAACAATATATTGACAGATATGATCAGCTCTGCTACGTTAAGTACAGGGTGACCACCATTTTTATTCTATTCAAAAAAGGAGGCTTGACCATGAAACGACTTCGCTTAGGCATACAACTGGCTATATGCCTGCTTGTTTCTCTGATGTTGCTTCTGTGCGGCTGCAGTCGGACAGAAACCAGAGAGATTCCGGCCAGTTCTGCACCGGAAACCGTCCAGGCAACACCGGAATCCGTAAAAAAGAACACCTCCCTTACCCCGCAGGAAGAATTGGAAAAGCTTTCTTTGACACCGCAGACCACACAGTGCCCTATTTGCGGAGGAACCGATCTGAAGGTAACACTTGCAAGTTCTGAAGTGCAAAAAGGGAGCATGCGTGCACAGAAGTGTATCCACTATCTCTATGGGGAAGATTATGTCAGCCCGCTGAACCTTCGTGTATGTGACGTTTGCTTATCGTGCACTTATCCCGAAGACCCCTGGCACGGAGATTGCTATGATGTCCCGCTTGGTTCCAGCACCGTCTGTCATGGCTATCAGTGAGATTCCCGTTTTAAACTGTGATCATTTGACAAAACAGAGCAAATATGCCATCACAAAAAGGCAGAACTTCGCAGGAGGTTCTGCTTTTTTTATCGCAAGGCTAGAAATTAGCGTAACCGTAACAGCATATCTGCGATATGCAAACCAACGTTGTTGCAGTCGCATTAAAAAGTTGGTTTGCTATAGTTGGAACAAAACCTTCGCCTTGTTATTGCAGCCCTCCGGAATGGCACAAAAAAATCCCCCGTTTCCCGGAGGAAACAGGGGAGGGGACTGCCTTGCGGCAGCAATTACTTGTTCTGGATGTACTCGTGGATGGCCTTGGCGGCTGCCTTGCCGGCGCCCATGGCCTTGATGACGGTAGCGGCACCGGTCACGGCATCGCCGCCGGCGTACACGCCGTCACGGCTGGTCTTGCCGTCGTCGCCGTCGGTGACGATGCAGCCGTGCTTGTTGGTCTCCAGACCCGGGGTGGTGGAGCGGATCAGCGGGTTGGGGCTGGTGCCCAGGCTCATGATCACGGTGTCCACGTCCAGCTCAAACTCGCTGCCCTTCTTCTCGATGGGGCGGCGGCGGCCGGAAGCATCGGGCTCGCCCAGCTCCATCTCCACGCAGGTGATGGACTTGACGAAGCCTTCGTCGTTGGCGTGGATCTCCACGGGGTTGCACAGGGTCTTGAAGATGATGCCCTCTTCCTCGGCGTGCTCCACCTCTTCCTTACGGGCGGGCAGCTCGGCCATGCCGCGGCGGTAGACGATGTACACGGTCTCAGCACCCAGACGCATGGCGCTGCGGGCAGCATCCATGGCCACGTTGCCGCCGCCCACGACGGCGACCTTCTTGCCGGTGCGGATGGGGGTCTTGCTGGTGGGCAGGTAAGCCTTCATCAGGTTGGAGCGGGTGAGAAACTCGTTGGCGGAGTAGACGCCCTTCAGGCTCTCGCCCGGGATGCCCATGAAGCGGGGCAGGCCGGCACCGGAGCCCACGAAGACGGCCTCATAGCCGTACTCGCCCATCAGCTCGTCGATGGTGAGCACCTTGCCGATGACCATGTTGCACTCGAAATCGACGCCCATCTTCTTGAGGCCGTCGATCTCCTGCTGGACGATGGCCTTGGGCAGACGGAACTCGGGGATGCCGTACATCAGCACGCCGCCGGCCACATGCAGGGCCTCGTAAACGGTGACCTTGTAGCCAAGCTTTGCCAGATCGCCTGCGGCGGTCAGGCCGGCAGGGCCTGCGCCGATGATGGCCACCTTGTGGCCGTTCCATTCGGGCACGATGGGGGCGGTGTGCACATTCTCGCGGTGCCAGTCGGCAACAAAGCGCTCCAAGCGGCCGATGCCCACCGGCTCGTTCTTGATGCCGCGGGTGCACTTGCCCTCGCACTGGCTCTCCTGCGGGCAGACACGGCCGCAGACGGCAGGCAGGGAAGAGGAACGGTTGATCACCTGATAAGCGGCTTCAAAGTCGCCCTCGGCCACATGACCGATGAACTCAGGGATATCGATGCCCACGGGGCAGCCGGTCTGGCAGGGCTTGTTCTTGCAGTGCACGCAGCGCTTTGCTTCGTTCACGGCCATTTCTTCGGTGTAGCCAAGTGCAACTTCCTTAAAGTTCTTGTTGCGCACATTGGGGTCCTGCGTGGGCATGGGGCACTTCTTCGGGTCCATATTGAAAGCCATCTTATTTTACCTCCTGATTGAGCAGATTGCATGCCGCTTCACGGGCATGTGCCTCAAACGGGCGGTACATGGTGCCGCGGGCCATTGCCTCATCAAAATCCACCAGATCGCCGTCAAAGTCGGGGCCGTCCACGCAGGCGAACTTGGTCTCGCCGCCAACGGTCAGGCGGCAGCCGCCGCACATGCCGGTGCCGTCGATCATGATGGGGTTCATGGAAACGATGCTCTTCAGGCCATGCTTCTGGCAGGTCTTGACCACGAACTTCATCATGATCAGCGGGCCGATGGTGATGACCAGATCGTACTGGTTGCCGGCGGCCACCAGCTCGTCCAGTGCAGCGGTAACAACACCTTTGGTGCCATAGCTGCCGTCGTCGGTCATAATGCGCAGCTCGTCGCTGCAGGCTTTGAACTCGTCCTCAAGGATCAGCAGGTCCTTATTGCGGAAGCCCACCACGCTGTGCACCACACAGCCCTGCTCGTGCAGCTCACGGGCAATGGGCAGAGCGATGGCGCAGCCTACGCCGCCGCCCACGACACATACCTTCTTCAGACCTTCCACCTCGGTGGCGCGGCCCAGCGGGCCTACAAAGTCGTGGACACTCTGGCCCACCTGCAGGCTGTTCAGCTCCATCGTGGTACCGCCCACGATCTGGAAAATGATATCCACAGTGCCCTTTTCACGGTCGTAACCGGCCACGGTCAGGGGGATGCGCTCGCTGTCCTCAAACGGGCGCACAATGATAAACTGGCCCGGCTTTGCCTTTTTGGCGATCAGCGGGGCTTCAATGACCATCTTCGTCACGGTGGGATTCAGCGCGACTTTTTCAGTGATCTTATACATTGTGTTTGCTCCTTTATGCTGGCTTTTCCTATTTCTGCGCACGAAAACGCGCCTGTATGCCCTCAGCGGCATAACAGACGCAGCTCTTACAGGCGACAAAATGACACCTTCCATTATAATGGTTTACAAAAGGGAAAGCAAATCAATTTTCTTCGTGTATGTCGTGGCAAACTTGAATGATGACACAGGTAAAGCCCGCAAAAGTGAAGTCTTTTGAATACAGACAGGCGGGTTTCCAACTTTTTTGCAGAAAATGCAAATTTGTGGTTGACAATTGCCGGGCGGTACGGTATAATAATCAGCGTCGCCGGTAAACAGTCCGGCACAAACACATGGAATGTGCGGCCGTAGCTCATCTGGTAGAGCGCCACCTTGCCAAGGTGGAGGTAGCGAGT
>ERZ831773.1761-NODE-1761-length-20807-cov-3.131168_pt1 | contig 20807 bp, 18 predicted proteins | sample MGYA00519696_ERZ831773 | MGnify/ENA primary metagenome ERZ831773 (study PRJEB31850, sample SAMEA3708720) | human gut metagenome | biome: human gut; feature: human-associated habitat; material: faeces | place: China | collected 2014 ...
CCACCCATATTCACATTACCACTTCCGGTGCCCATAAAAAATTCACGAGAATCGGTGGTATATGCCGGTTCTCCTGCCGAAAGAGTTGGCAATTTAGATTTTAACCCTCTTCTTAATAAGATTTTGTTCGCCATGGATTAAACCTCCTTAAAATGTTCCTCCATCTATTGTACTTGTTGAGTCCAATTTAGAGTTCCATGCTGTTTTTTCTGCATCTGAAACAAAGCGATGCGTTGAATCTTGTGTAATCATACTTGCCGGATGTGATGTCGGATGTGTGTAATTCGACAAACCTGCAAGCTTCTCTTTTTCCGCTGTTGTATAATCCTCAGTTGAAAGTTGTTTACCGTCTACTTTGTCAACTTTCTTATTAAGTTCCTCTACCGTTGCATAACCGCTTAAATCAACAGTTGTGTCATCAAGCAATACTACTTCCGAATCAACTTTAGCATAAATATCATAGTGATTAGTCTTGCTATTCATAACAAGATACAATACGTTATCTTCTGCTGTTTCTATAGATGGAATGCTGTCAACTTTCTTGAATGACGCGTGTCCTGTTGCTGCAATTGCTGCCGCTACGGTAGTAGCAACTTCACTTTCTGTTTGAAACTTACTGTCGTTCGTCAACTCTGAAACCTTTGTCGGAACTGTTACATCCGGATTCAGAAGAATGTTTGATCCACCATTGCCTGCATAAAGAGCAATTTTTGTTTTGTCATCATTATAAGCAAGTGCCAATTCGCCCTCTGCTAGTGTTAGATTTGAAAGATTTTTGATTAAACCTCTTTTGATTAAAATTGTGTTTGCCATTTTGAATTCCTCCATTTTTTTAATATTTTCCGCCATCTAAGACAGCGTTTACTTGTGTTGATATCTTCAACGGTTCGAAATCTCCACAATCAAACTCATCTGTCGGTTCATTGTCGAAATCTCCACCATCAAATTCTATTTCATCATAGTCTTGCTCAAATAAACCACCGTCGTATATTACAATACCAAGTGCAGTTTGTAAAAGCATTATTTCTCGCATCAAAGATGCTATCTGTTCGTTATTATAAGCAGCATGTTCATCAAGTTGTTCCTGTGTCACCTGTTCCTTAATGCCATTCCATTTTTCAATGTCTGTAGAACTAATCCCATCAAGAACTTCCTTGTTATCGTGCGTATGTGCTTTTGATTTTAGAGTGCTTATATCTTCACTCATAACCTCATCAGTTTTAACTCGTTCGTTTATTCGTTCAGATAAATCCTTATCTGCATTGGATCGTTTTGTCACTTCATCATTCAGTGCCGCTCTATTAGAGTCTGCTGCCGAACGTGCGTCAACCGCTTTGTCGTATGCAATTTTTACGGCATGCGGAGTTGCGGCAACCGATTCGGAATTATTGAAAGTATCACTTACACTGTCAGATAAAGTTACATGCCCTAAAACACTGCCTGTTGCTTTTGTATTTGAATGTGTGGTAAGGTCGTTACGCAAATTCTTACAAGACTCTGTATTTGACTCTGTTTCTTGGTTCACAGCATCGATAGAGTCGTGCAATGCTGTTCGTACTTCTCTGCCGTATATAGCAGATTTTATTTTATTTAACCAATCGGATATATTCGCCATGGTTATCCCTCCTCGTCTTCTAGCATCCAATCAAGCTTTAGTATTTCCTCACCGCTTAAGATGCCTATGACCTCGTTGTAATTGAGCTTCATCAACTCAACCTCATGCTTGATAGTTGCAATTTCAGAAAACTCCTTTTCAAATTCTTTGAAATGTTCTGATTTCGGAGTTACAACTATTCTGCCTGTCGGCTCGCCGTTGATTATTTCTTTCTCGCCATACTTAGTTATAAGCTCTTGCTTGATTTGAAAATATTCAGTAAGTGCCGTGTTTAATAGGCGAGTATTTCTGGCGGCAACATAGCCGACTTTGTCTACATGCCCGAGTACCGATTGTACTTGTCCGAGCATAGTTTCCATTTCAACATTCATTAGTTTCATATAGTTTTAATCACCTCCGTTGTTGAAAAATTGCATAAAAAAAAAGAAAGAGCCCTTGTTAGGACTCTTTGGTTTTTGTTTATTTCTTTATACGTTTGATTCCATATTCACAAGTAATCATAACTTATCACTCCTTTCCATAATAGGAGCTGTTATTTTTGCGTATGTTTAAGTTCTTTTTCTGTCCAAATTTTTAAAGTTTCGATAGATTTCGAAATATTTTGAAGTTCGGTTTCGATTTTCACAAAATCGCTTAGTTCACTCTCATCAATTTTACCGTCTGAACTTATTTCTATTAACCTTTCCTGTTGACGTTTTATAGAATTTAGTGATGCAATTAACGGTAAAACTATTTTTTCCAGTTCCAATTCTTTGTCAGCAATAGGAAAAACATATCGTTTACCTATTTCACATTCCTCTGTGCAATATTTATTACACAACATAGGTTTATCATAAACTTCAGATAAAATTACTACTTCGTTCGGATAAATGCGTAACTTATCATTTTCGATACGTTCAAGTCGTGATGCATCAATCTTTCGTACTCCGTTGTCGTCTGTCATAGCACATACTTCTTCTCTGGATAATCCGCTTTCTTGCCTTATCTTTTTATATACATTCACTACACATATACCCCCACCGAAAATATTTCTATAACATTATATCATAATCCGCATTTTTTGTAAATAACAGTAAGAACATTTTCATTTTTTGCAAAATTCGACTGTGTATTTCACACTTATTGTTATCGACATCAAATATAGAATATGGTATATTTATGTTAACAAATAAATCAATAGAGGAGGTTGAACACAATGCCAAAATTAAACCCACCAACCGATGACTGGGAAGATGATGAATCCTTATGTGTCTGGGATGCCGCCGATATATGGATGTCCAGTGGATATGACGAAGATTATATGTTCGGATATACCGAAGAAGAATTAAAAAAAGCTTTAAACATGTAAAATAGAAAGGAGTTACACATATGAAAGCAAATGATTTTATGTATAAGAATGATGCAGGAAAAGACGTATGCGGTGCTGCTGCTTTTAACCATTACGTCTTTACAGAATGTGGCGGAATTGACGGTTTTGTTGAAAAATACAAAGTTTCTGTTGTAATATCGCCGTTATTATCATTTTTTAAAAATTTATTACATTGATTGAGAGGAGTGAGTCTGCATGGATACAAATGCTGCTATAATAACAACGGTTGCGCTTGGTTTATGCTTTATATATGCCAATGTCCATCCGAATTCGCTTAGCGAAATAACTGATGCAATCAAAAAACTATCACAGGCATAAAAAGTACAAAAGAGCCCGTATCGTTATGATATAGGCTCTTATTCTTTATAAAACTATACTAATTGTAAGTTACGTTTTATTCCTCTCAAGTGATACTGCATCTCTTTACTCATGTATTCAATGGACATCCCACCTACATATGGATCAAATTCACTTTCTATAGGTATTTGTCCGTTATTGAGCATTTCTTCCACCTTTCGTATACCATTTACGCTATTACCATTAGAGCAAGTCATAGCATATAATGTTATGACAGGTTTTTCATACGTTTTTGAATACCCTTCATATATTCCAGATATTTTCACATCACTATAAAGGCAACCTTCAAAATCGCTCTTATGCCCTATTCCATATTCCTCCACATTTAAACATACCATCCATTCAGTGTTTTCCGCATTTTTCAAACATCCTAACCACACATCATTATCGGATGTTGAAATCACCTCTTTAATTTTTTCGATAGAAACCAGTTTACCTGTTATTTCAACAAACTCACCAGTTTTGTATTGAGAGTAATATGTATCTTCAGTCACTTTATCACCTTCATTCTCTGAAACATAACTCTTAGAAGTATCTATTGAAATGCTATTTTCTTCACCATTCCACTCTACGCTGAAATCCAACAATTCACCTATATCTCTCAGCTTAAAATAATTGCTGTCATCGATAAGATATGCCTGCAATTGAACCACTTCGCCGTTTTTTAAAATCGTAGAACTCGTAGGCTCTGTTTGAACATTGTCACCATCTCCGATTTCCATTTCGCCTCCGACAGCGATATATGGCTGTCGACTCGTCAATGAAACCGTATTCAAAACCTCGTTATACCCTATAGAAAACTGTTTTTCTGTTGTGTTTAAAACATATGCCAAATCACGAAGTTTAAAATAGTTGTTTCCGTTAATATTATAAGAATCAAATTTAATGTTATTCCCGTTTACCAACACAGTAGAGGTAGTCGGAACAGCTTCATCGGCCGATACCGAAATAGCTGTTACACTTGTCAGTATCATTATAGCCGATAGTATTTTACATATCATCTTTTTCATAACCTTATCCTCCTAATTAATATAATTTTTGTATATTTGATTATAGCATATGTTTTAAATTTATGCAAGAAAATATTACCTATTTACGACAAAACCATTTTGAATCTTTACACTTATTGTTTTTGTATAATCGACTGTTCCATCTGCAGTTATAAAACCTGGTTTTACCAATAAAATTGGATCATCTAATGTAATACTGCCAGATATATTGTTCTTACTGTTTACTGGATCTATTACAAAATTCTTCAACTCGCGACCTCTCAAATCCAAATTTCCGTGCATATAGAAATTTCCTGCTTCATACTGTGCATAATCCTTAGCTGCATAAATAAACTGAGCAGTATATTTTTCATCAGTAGGCTTTTCTCTATATCCCCAAACAATCGCAGCGCCATCGGGTTCCAAGCTCATAGACAGAATCTTTTTACTCGGTTCGTTTTCCCATTGAGTTGTTCCGATTTTACCGACATTCGTTTTTTCATTGACGAGTACCAGTCCGCTTTTATCCAAAGTTATACAGTCATTATGCAGATTATCCGCCTCGATGACGAAACCACCTATATAACCTTTAACAGCTCTTAATTCTCCATTGTCATTAACACTGAATGAGCTATTTCCCAAATCTATAGAGCCTTTCTTTATAACCATACTTCCGCCTTTATTCAAATTCCACACGACATTTCCGTCTTGCGACATTAATACACCTGTGCGAACTCTATCGGCACTCATATGACCGACGGTTATACGATTCGCGACAATCGCACCGTCCATAGTTATACCGAGATTTAGCTTATATGGTTTTCCGTTGTTCCAAAAGGTATCGGTTTTATCATCGGCATCGCCTTGAGGAGCATCCTGATTGGCATATTCCGTATAATGACCGAGACCGTTAACGTTCCATATCCAAAAGTGTTCCGAACGTGTATAGTCCTTACCTGAAGATACGACTAAAGCCTCTGAATGTTGTCCATTTTGATTATTTGTAATCAATGACACATAACCGTTTGTATTCTCCCTCAGCATTTTATCGGCGTTTGCTTGTGCGTTCTTTAATATTGTAGAATGCGGTGATTCTATCTCCGAAGACACCGAACTCATTGTTTCAGATAACGAAGATGTACCTGAAGTATTCAAAAGAGTCTTTTCGAGAGTATATTTTGCACTGTCAGGCTTATCAAGCTCTATGCTCAGTTCAGTTACCGTAAACAAGGTATTCATTCCGTGTGGATAAGAAATACATCTTATACGATCAAGAATTTTTACCGGCTCGTTAATATTCGACAAATATCGCAAATCGACTGCCGATACTTCAAGAGTCATTTGGTCAAACTGATGTTCTTTTATATAATCTCGTGTCTTCTTTAAAAGTTCGATTGAATCCTTTGCCTCGCTGAAATCTGCAACGGCTTCGACTCGTCCGTATATATCTTTAAGGCAATAGAACTCCTCGTTTTCGTTCTTCAAGTACACATTCGCATATGTTCCGTCTGTTTCGATCTTAGCAGTAATCGTAGATGTAACCTTATTATCGCTATCAATACTGTAATCAAGAAATTCAACCATAACGGTATCTTTCTTATTTGTTTTTGTGTCTACTCGTATCGTCGGAACAGTAACCGAGTTATCCAACGTCTTACTTTCAATAGTAATATAACCGTTTTTATCCACTTTGTATTTATAGACTAAATTTCCATTTTCGTCTTTTTTGTCGGGATAAATATAAATCAAATTTCCATCTTCATTGTGAGTAAGTTTTCCATCTTTATCTCGCTCATAATATCCGATTTCTTCTTTATCAACCACATCTCCCTTAGGAATATCGGACAGTGTTACATAAGTATCAAACGCATCCGAATCCTCGGTTGATTCCTGTTCTATGGTTGCACCTCTCGGGATTAAGACCGTTGCCAAATCTGTTAAATCCCAATTCTTTGTGAAATCTAAAAGATTATCTCCGAATCTTATAATTTGCGAGTTCTCATTAAGTTGATATTCTTCTTTTATCAGACTTATGTATTTCTTATCGCCGATTCTTTTTATACAGAGATGACATTCAAAAGCATTGACAACATTTTCGTTTATAGCATCTAATGTCTTTCCGTAATCGGTAACAATTTCTTCTGCAAATGGCTCGTTGTAGTTATAGATATATGCTTCATCAATGTAAAACTTATATCTTTCTTCATCATCGCCATATCGTTTATTATGGTTGTCCAAAATAGAAGTCAGAAAACTTCCGACAGTCGTTCCCTCCGGATACTTTGCTTGCGGTTGAATTGTATCGTTCAAATATGACAGTTCACCCTCACAAGTTAAAGTTCGGTTATTCCAGAAATTCATTTTTTCAGAGAGTATTCTGCCTCTCCATAATTCTTGTTTGTCCCGATATACGATTATTTCAGATGTCATACGTTTCAATATATCATATCCGGCGTTTCCCGGTGGAAGAGTTATTTCCAGAGAGCCTGCGGCATTGTCCTTTAACGTAAGTTTTGGACTGTCTGCTTTTCGGCTCTCTGTAGGAGATACATCACTGTAAATCATAACGCCGTCACCCATTATACTATACATTGATTATAACCTCCCCACTCTAAAATCTATTGAAACAGTACCTACTCCTTTAAAATACATTTTATACGGTCTGGTTTGTCCATAGAAAATGAAATCAGGAGCAAATGTTGTTCCGCCTTTAAAATTCATTGTGATGTCAATATCCAAATATGAATTGACAAATCGAATATCTATACCTTTATCCAATTCACCGCAACTGCTTTTGGGACACCTCAATATTCCGTTATTATAGGTTAATAAGTTATGATGAGTCGGGCATTTTGGTTTAAATGTTATCGTTGGTGAAATCGGAACACCGCCAAAGAAAGTATTCATTGAATCGGAATCCAAAGTATATGGTGGAAATTGCATTTCACTAAATCCATTTTGATTATCTATTTCTATATCGGTACATATGGTATCCCAAGTAACTCCTGTTTCAAAGTTAAACGGATCCCACAGCCAATCAGAAGTAGATGATGATACATTCCATTTAAATGGATTCACATTGTACCCGATTGTTATAACAGACCAAGTATCATTTGACTCCCACGAATCTACTGTAAAACGCCCTTGATAAAACCATGTTGGATCATCGTCCAAAACCGCATATAAGCATTTTCCGTGTAAATACTCCATAATTTCCGAATACCTTTGAGCCCAACGATTACGATCATTCGACTCTAAAACAATGCGGTTACCGACCTCGTAATCATTCATAACCTTAAATTTAAATGTACCGGTACGGTTATTGTACGTTGGGTAACGCGTAAGAGCCTCCGATAAATCCAGAGATCCGTTTCCTCCCGGTACATCTATATAATTCGTCTTTGGTTCGGGTGGCGCAAAGACCGGACGGGATTCGGCTAATATATGCCAATCATCCCATGTATTTTTACAGTCCACTTTTGTATTCTTATCATGTGATTTTAGAATATCGTCAGGACTTTTAAAAAATGTTATCGATTGAATCATATATTACCTCTCCTTTTCATCATTGCTGCTACACCAAGACTTCTGTCCATTTCAGGACTTATTGCGCCGACCAATTCGCCTGTATCCATCACGACTTGTAATTGACTTACTCTATCTACCAAGTCAGATAAATCGCTTTTCAAACCGTCTATTGCGTCTACAATCTGACCGTTCGATTGTGTATTCGCATCTGCCAACTTTGATATAGCATCACCAAACTGATATGCTAATCCATTTTGATTTTTAGACACAACACTCATTCCTAGAGCAATACTTCTGTTTGCCGAAAGTGTGCTATCCATTTGATTAAGCCCATTCTGCACATTTGTCATATCCAAAATAGGACTTATGGTTGGTGTTATCTCCATATCGCTATCGATTATTGTAGACATATCACTTATCAATCTGCTTACAGACTGAATTGTACCGCGTGCCATATCCGCACTCGCTTTAGAAGCATCATCACTTCGATTAGTAATACCGCCTATCAAACCTTCAACCATATATTCGCCAATTCTGGCAAATACTCTCGATGGTGAGTGTATCTCGGCAGTATCTTGAGTTATTTCCGTTCCGGCAGAAATAAGACTCTCCAAAGTTTTAAGAAATTCAGGTTGTTTGCTTTCTACACCCTCAATTAATCCATCAACCATATATTCGCCGAGTTCATCCCAACCGGCAGAACCTAAAACCGTGCTGGCTATAGAAACAATTTCTTGGAATTTCTCTTCGGTATCGTCTTTGATAGCGCCGATATTCTTTAAGAAAGCATCTTTTAATTCACTGAGTTTTTCGTCAGTGTCTTTCTTCAATTCGTCCAAATCTGAATTATATGTGGTTTTAAGTTCTTTAATCTGGCTATTTGTTTCTTTGCGTAAGTCGGTTAATTCATCAGTTGCTCTGTCTGTTGCTTCTTTATGCTTTTCAGCCCACAAATTTGCATATTGCGAAAGTTGGGCATCAGTCATAGAATTCAAGCCTCGAATATTAGCAATAGCTGATGGTCCCATTTCCTGAAGTTCTTCTATCAAAGCTTGGTTTAGTCCTCGTTTAGATAGTTGTTGAAGTGTATCGTCCCAATCCTCAAACTCTGCAACTTGATCTTGAAGATTTTTTGTCAATTCAGAAACACTGGTTTTTCCTTTTTGCTCCACCTTATCAAACAAACCATATGCATTATAAAGTGACTGAATCCTTGAATCGAGGGTATCCGAATAATTATCTTCCAGTTCTTTAATGTCCTGTTCGAGTTTTTCGTTTAATTCCTTTTCTTTCTCGACGTAATCATCCTTAACATTTTGACAATCATCAAGAAAGTCTTTATAAGCGTTGTAGATTTCTTTTTGCGTGGCATAGATTTCTTTTTCGTACTTTTTACGTGTTTCCTTATCTCGCTTACCGTATTTATTCAGCATACGAGTATTCCACGCTAATTTGTCGGCTAAAGAATATTCCCCACGATCCTCTTGGTCTTGAATCCAGTCCATAGAATTCTGATAATTAGCATCAACCAGTAGTTTATTAAGGTATTCACCCTCTTTAACGGCGTTTGACCATGCAACCGAACCCTCTTCTAAAGTTGCAATCAGACGTTTGTTAGCTTCTATCTCGTCTTCCAACGCATCTATATTACCGTCAATAAGTTCGTGCTTTAGATCGTAAATCTTTTTATCGATTTCTATTCGTTCTTCACTACCGTCTTCATATCTTGCCTGAACTCGTTCCCAAGCTTCAAGTTCACCTTTAGTATCTAAACGATTATAATCTTTTTCGGTTTCAATCCAATTCTTAGATGTACTATATTCCGCATCTTTTAACAACTTACGAAGATATATACCTTCTTTTACAGCATTAGAATAAGCAACTGTTTCTTCTTCCAATGATGCTATTAAGTCATCATTAGCCTGAATTTCTCTTTCCAGTGCATATACATCTCCGTCAATAAGTTCGTGTTTCAGATCGTAAATCTTTTTATCGATTTCTGCTCGTTCGTCTGTACCCTCAATGTATCGCTCTTGAACTCGTTTCCAAGCCTCGAGTTCCTCTTTGGTACTCATACGATTGTAATCTTTTTCTTTATCGATCCAATCCTTAGAATTCTGATAATCTTCTTCTCTTAATTCCTTAAGAACTGCATAAGCATTTTTTTCAGCCTTCAGTCTCTCTTCGCTACCCTCAGAGTATTTTGAAATCATAGTATCCCATATTTCAAGTTCCTCCGCCAAACTCAACTCGTCGAAAGACTTTGCTTCTTCTACCCATTTTTCGACATCATCAAAAGACTTTTTCGCCACACTCTTAACTTTTGCTGCTGACGCTTCAGTTTCATCAACTGCTCTATATGCGTTATCTCGTATACCGTTTGCTAAGCCTTCGCCAATATATCTACCGATTGCCATAAAAGCTCTTGATGGCGAATGTATACCAAGTTCTTCTTTTGCTGCGGCCAATGCACTTTTAGCCATATTTACAGCAGCATCTACAGCAAGAGAGTTTCCTGCACTAATTCCAGATGCAAGTCCTGCAGCCATATTATAGCCGGCAGCTCTATATTGCCCATCATACTGGCTTACGCTTGATACGCTTTCCGAAGCTACACTTTGAGCAGCTGCTGTTACATTTCCCGAGGCGGCTGTTAATCCAGAAGCTATAGCATCACCGAGGTTTGTTCCTTCTGTTTGGAAATTAGAAGTAGCACCGGTTATAGCTGATATAGCAGAGTTTATCATATCAGTCGCCGCTTGAACTATTTGCGAACCAGCGGTATTTAATGAATTAACAAACCCGTCACCGATTTGTGTTGCTGAATTTTGTATAGATGTGGTAAGGTCATTTATATTGGCACTGATACCTGACAAATCCACCTCGCCGATTGTGTTAGAAAATTCAGATAACTTCTCACCGAATGCTATTAATGAATTACCGAACGCCTCCAAATTCCCATCGTTGTCTGAAACACTGCTGGCTAATCCTGCTAGTGATTCGCATGTGGTCGTCGCTGATTGTATGTTATTGAAATCGACATTAACTATATCTTCGTTAAAATCTTTTAACATTCGAATAATTTTGTCGATTTGCTCTTTAAACGACTCGATATTCGCAGAATAATCGGTAACACTGGACATGTTACTTAACATCTCTTTTATCGAATCGAATGCTTGTTTTGCTGTATATACTGTACTTACTTCGATGTCTTTTGTATTTATACTATACGAGGATAATATTTTCGATATTGTATTGGCTTGTTTTTCAAACGTTTCAATATTAGTCGCATTATCATCCAAAGAAGGTATATTGGTTACGAAACTCTTTATGTTGTCAAATGCGTTTTGTGATGCCTGTACATTTCCTAAATCAATATCTTTAATGCTTCCACCATACGTTTTAAGAATACTCGAAATAGCAGTCATTCGCTGTTTAAAGTTATTTATATTATCAGTATCATCGTCTATATTAGGAATATTAACGACAAAATCTTTTATATCGTTAAATGCTTCTTTCGAGGCTTGTACATTTCCCAAATCAATACTTCGTGAACTTACGCCATACGTTTGCAGAATACTGTCTATAATCTGCATCTTTTTCTTGAGATTTGTAATATTATCAGTATTGTCATCTATATCCGGAATATTAACGACAAAATCTTTTATATCGTTAAATGCTTCTTTCGAGGCCTCTATGTGTCCTAAATCAATGCTAAGTGAACCAACACCATACGTTTGCAGAATATCTGTTATGACACGCATATCATTTTTAAATTGTTCGGCGGTTGCGTCATCTGTAAATATTCTGTTTATAGTCCCGTCACCGGACATAGTTTTTGCTACTTTAAATATAGAATTAGCCGCAGTCGCACTTGCTGCTATATTTTCAGTATTCATACCTTTTACGGCTTTGCCATAATCTTTTATCGCTTCACCATATGCTTTTAAATCGGCTTTAAATCCCTCTCCGTTTCCGTCGCTGAATATCCTACCCAGTTTTCCTTCTGAAGTTATCTTTGATATTTCAGCGATACTTTTTCCGGCATTAGCCGATGCTTCTAAGCCTTTGGTATCCATACCTTTTATACTGTCATTAAAGCTCTTTATAACATCTCCGAATGCTTTGAATTGTGTCTTCAAATTATCCGTAATACTGCTATCAGAAAAAGCTTTTAAGTTGCCATTAGACATCGATTGTGACAATGCATTGAACGAATTTATAAAATCATTTACGCGTTCAATTCCTGACGTATCCATATCAGAAACTTGTTCGTTATATGTTTTCAAAGATTCCCCAAAAGATATAAGCTTACTTCCAAAAGCGTCTATACTGTTATCACCAGCGAACGCCGCTGCAAAACCTCCGCTGTTTGGTAATGCGGAAGCCAGTTCGCTTAACGCTGAAATTGCAGTAGTAGATTTTGTTATACTATCAACATCTATGCCGCTAACACTGTTGCCATATTCGGTTATAGCTTTTCCGAACGGAATCAGCTTTGCCCCGAAATCCGCTATATCGTTGTCACCCGCAAAAGCTGCTGCCCAGCCTCCACTGTTTGGTAATGCGTTTGCCAAATCTGACAGTGCTTGTCCGGCTTTAACGGATTCCTCAATACTTTCAGAATTTACTCCGTCAACAGCATCACCATAATTCTTTAATGCTCTTCCAAATGGTATTAACTTTGCGCCAAAATCGTCAATGTCGTTGTTACCGGCAAACATACCTGCCCAACCTCCACTGTTTGGTAATGCGGAGGCTAATTCGCTTAATGCACTTGCCGCTTCTGCAGATAATTCTATAGCTTCAACATTTAGTCCATCGACTGATTCACCATAAGCTTTAAGCGATCTACCAAATGGTTCTAATTGTGCACCGAAATCCGAAATATTAGTCGTTTTATACTTTGATAAAATCTTATTTACTTCTGCTATAGCTTTTGCCGCATTAGACGCTACATTTATCTCATCGATGTTTATTCCTGATATACTTGCTCCGAATCCCTTCAGTGCTTCGCCAAAAGTTATTAATTGGCTTTCTATTTCGGTCATGGAGTTTTCATTCGTATCAAAAGATTTGAAATCTTTCATAAAATTGGTCAACGGCTTTAGCTTAGTTAATGTTGATTCGTCAATTTTCGAAAGTCCATCGAAAAACGGTTGAATGGAGTTCATAAAAGCAGATAAATTAATACCAACCTTTGATAAATCAGAAGATGCACTCGTATTAAATCCGTTAACGATACCACCAAAAAATGATCCTATGCCATTGCCGATTTTTTCAAGAATTACCATTCCTGTATCTAGCCATTCCTGACACTTAGGAACATATTCCATCAACGCACCTAATCCTATCATTATGCCGCCTACAGCCGCTATTAAAGCAGCGAGAACTCCTATTCCGGTGAATGCGGCAGTTGCACCTGCTCCCACTAATGACAGCACAACAAGAACTCCTGTCATTGTTCCTAACAACAAAGATAGAGCTTTTGCAGTTTCCATAGACGGAGCAACATTCAGTCCATTCATTACAGCTAAAATGGTTGCCAACTCTGCAACTACTAATCCGATTAATGCTAAAGATCCAATAGCTGATAATGATACTTTACCTGCTTTACTTATAATCAACATGGATGCCGACAAAGACAACATCAATAGCGATAGCGATTGTGCGGATGCCAACATCGAACCCGAATCTATTGCTGATAGCAGATATAACATTGCTCCTAAAGCGGTTATCGCTACGGTCATTACAATTATACTTTTATACGATTCTGATATCAAATTTGACGCTGCCAATACAACTGCAAACATGGCTAATACTGTTGAAATCGCTACGGTAGCATTTTTTAAGCTTTCCGGTTCTATCATAGCCAGTACACCTAAACCGGCTACTAAAATACCTATTGCTACAGTTAGTGTTATTAGACTTTCTTTACACGTAGATGCTAATTTAGTTGATGCGATGATCCCCGCTACAACGAGTCCTAATACACTTACAGCTTTCAATCCTCTGTCTAAACCACTAGGATCTACCAAACTTAATACCGCTATTACTCCGGCAAGCAATCCTATCGATATTGCTATCAACAACATACTTGCTCCTGCTTTTGTCGCATTTTTTCCTGCTAATCTGGTAGCCGCCATCAATGCGGTCAAAGCACCTACCATCACTATAAGATTGCCTATAGTTTTAGTAGTTATTTTCAACTGATCAATCTTGTTAAAAGCAGTACATAATATTAACAGTGCCGCTGCTATACCAACCATACTGACACCAGCTTTAACTGTGTCTTTGGCTACCAAATTGGTTATCGCTATTAATCCGGCTAATGCCCCCATAATAGATATTAAAACCAAAATAGATTTGCCAGAGGGATTCTGTTTGTCTATTTTTTCAAGTGCATTGGCTAATATACCTATCGATACGGCTATTGCTAATATCGTTAAAGCACTGGATTTAGTTTGTGGTGCGGTATTCGATAACAAACTTATAGCTGCTATTAAACCTAATATCATAGTTAAAACAACAGCCAAGCTCTGAACAGTTCTTATTGGATCTAATTTATTAAGATCCTTTAGTGCAAATACAAGCATTAAAATTGCAGCTGATATAGCTAATATATTAACCGAGAATTTTTCAACTTTACCAATTTTGCTCGTAAGCGCTGTTATACCAACTAAAGCACCTGATAAAACAATTAATGCACCAACAGCAGACCAAACTTTAGCTGGATCAACTTGTGCTAAAACCACTAGCGAGCCAGCTAAAATAGCTATTGATATCGCAACGTTCTTCAGGGACTCGGACTTTATTTTCTCAGAATAGCTTTTAAGTACATCTTGTGTTTTTGATAAAACTCCGTTTACTTTTCCAGCGACTTTTGATACTGCATTAAATGGTCCCATAATCTTATCTAAAGCTTTAGATACTAATCTAATAGACGCTATTAATGATACACCAAAACCTACTGTTAATACTTCTCCTATTCCAACTTTCGAAAATTTGGTTTGGATAAAGTGTACAAAGCTATTTATTTTTGCTTTTAAACCGTCAAACGAACTACCCGTTGCTTCTAAGCTACTGCTTATTTTTGCTTTTAGAGTTCCGAATATGTTTTTTACATTTTTTGATAAGTTGTCAAAATTCAAAAAATACTCAAATATGTTATCTTTAAACCCTTTGAATGCAATTTTTATATCTTTTAAACTTATTGAGTTCAAAGATTTTAGTTTATCGATAAATGACAGTATTTTTTCTTGCCCTTTTTCGGACATTTCACCGATTTTTTCAAGAGCTTTAACCGCTATATCTTTAACTTTTTCGATTATCGATTGAATTTGTGGTATTTCTTTAAATTTACTTACAAATTCTTTAACGAATTGTATTGCATTTTTTATAATTGAAGTTAATTTCTTTAATGCTGTTGCTAATAAATTATGTTCTTTATACCATGCTCTAAAATTAGTAATAGCATCTCCAATCTTGGCTGTAACAGCTAAAATATTTAAATCAAAGCCTGCCAAAATAGCATTTATTATATCAAATGCAGTTTTTAATCCGCCAGTCACAATATTTTTAATAATATCGAGTGCAGAAAATAAACCCCTTAAAGTTCGCCTTAAATTATCAGCATTTTCATCACTCATTATAAGTTTTTCAGAAAAACTATGTATTGCGTTTACCATCAGGTATAGCAAATTTGTATTGTTGCTAGCAAACACATCATTCCATGCGGCCTTTACAGTGTTTATTATTTTAGTAATACCTTGAACTGCATTTCTAATCGAATCAATCAATAAAGATATTCCTGTTGGTCGATTAAGATTAAGTATTAATTCGTTTAACGGAGTACCTGTCCGTTCGGCTTCTTCGCCTAACTGATGAAGCAGTTGTATCTGCTCCTCTGTATAACCTAAGCTTTCCAACTGAGCATCGGACATTTTCTCGAAGTTTACAGCATTACCCCACAATACGTCATTAACCAAGCCCTGCACAGTTGCATAGTCATAACCCGCTTCGGTTAGTTTATTCACTCTTACTATTCCGTTTCCGAAATCTCCGTTTATAACTTGATCCACAACGTCTTTCAGATTAACAACTTCTCCCGTTGCTTCCGATACGCCATCCGTAAATTTTTGTTGTACATCGACAACTTTTTCGAAGTTTACAGCATTACCCTTTAATACGTCGTTAACTAAGCCTTGTACTGTCGCATAATCATAACCTGCTTCTGTCAGTCTATTAATTCTTTCGACTCCATTTCCAAAATCACCATTAATAACTCGGTTAACAACCTCTTCAAAGTTAACCACTTCACTGGTTGTTTCAGAAATACCATTTGTAAAATTTTTTAGTGTTTCTGCTATTAAATCAGGTGTTAACCATCCGCTTTTTAAAGTATTTTCAAACGAGCCTTCTTTTTGAATCATATCATCTATGGCTATGTTATGAGATTTGGCAGTTTCAATTAAACCATTTTGAAAATCATCAAACGCCACTCCGGTATCCGATATTTTAGCTTTAAGTCTATCCCAATTGGAAGTCAAAAAGCTATCTGAAAAACCATTAAGCTTATTGATTACAAAATCAGTAGCTAGACGCATTCCTTTTTCTATATCCGAAATAAGTGGTCCTAATGCCGTATGAACTTTGTCTATGATAGGCGTTAAAGTATTAAATATATCTCGTAAATCTTGGAATGCTGGTGTAGCAATATCCGCTCCTATACGAGATAATGCTGCCCTCATATTAGACATGGAACCTGTAAATGTGGCATTAGCTTCTTTTGCATGTTCTCCAAAAGCATCATCCATTGCAGCCGCAAATGTAGCAAAATCTATTTTACCCTTAGAAGTCATATCTCGAATTTCACCTTCGGTTTTACCGAGATAATTAGCCAGTGTTGCCGCAGCATTTATTCCTCTAGATGAAAGTTGTTGTAATTGGTCTCCCATTAAACGACCATTACCAGCAACGGTAGTGAATACTCTACCTATATCTTCATACTCACTATTCGTCATTGCTGCGACACCAGATACTGCTCTTAGCGCAGTTCTCATTGAATCGCCAACCTGCACATTTGAAGCTACTAATTGCGATGCAACTTTAGCTGCTGCATCCAAGCCATATGCCGTATTTTTTACGCCATAATTAATGTCATCTTTGATAGTATTCCACGCAACACCCAAACCTTCTAATTGAAATTTCGCCTGTTCAATGTTGAGTGCTCTCTTTTTGCCCCCTTCAATCAAAGGGTCAACTAATGCTGATGTCATCTTTTTTCCGGCATTTATCGCAGATGTTGTTAAATTAGATAATGCAGTTGCCGCTATAACTTGCATTGATGAAAATTTAATTTTAACACTATCAATCGCACTGTCTAATCCGGATAGATCAACTTTTTTTGCAGCCGAACTTATGTTCTCCAATCCGGTTGCCGCATCTTTCATTTTTAATTTTTCTTTAAGCCTATCTAATGTAGACATACTTGTTGCTACATTTTCTTCGAAATGCTTGTTATCAAATCGCATTTCAACAATTCTGCTATCGATTTCGGTACTCATATATTAGTTACCTCCTTCCATGCAGAATCTGCTAATTGGTCAAAGATTGGTCTGAGTGCGGGATTTATATAATCACGACCTTGAACATATCCTCCGTTTCTTGTACCGTGACCATACTGTATCAGTAAAGCAATTGGAACACCTTTGTTTATGTTCGAATTGTGAAAACTTATTACGGTAGCCCCTGCACTTTTTTCTATTTTGTAATACCAAGATGATGCTGTTTTACCCGAATCCACAGGAGTTGCCGCTGACAATGCATCAACACCCTTTTTACCGTATTTATTAAAAATATCCATTCTTATAACGGATTTTACTTTTTCTAAATATTGGCTTAATTTAGAAAAATCACCTTTGTGTCTAAAGCTTATAATTTCCATATTACTTACCCCCTCGTATTATATTTTTTCTTACGCATTTCGTTTATCGCAGTATTTTGTTGCATGATATCTCGCAGGCTTTTTTTCTTCGGCTTACGATTTTTTAACTCGCATACTTTTATAAGAGTAAATAATCTATTTAAATGCCATTTTTGACATTCGAACGGGATATTAAAAGCAATCATCATATTATAAATAACCTCACTCGTAAGAATTTCTGATCTATTCTTTGGAGCAGGTTCATCATGTATAGATGTTGCCGTCATCGGCGACTCCATATATGAACGTATTTGCATCAAATTTTCAGATGTTAAGCGCTTGTACACATCGTCGCTTACATTCTGTGTGATTGTCATGCATTTTATATAATCTAAAGTTTCCTCGTATGTCTTTTCCTTTTTTGATAGAAAAGGCACTTGCCATTTAGATTCCCATTTTGAAAGGGACACTAAAGAATGCTCCAACATCAATTTTTGCTCTTTTTTAGACACAATAAATTCTTCGTGTTCTTCATCCCATCGTTCTTCAGCAGGTATAATTATTTGAAGCATTCTTATTCCTCCCGTTTATTTTCTTAATTATTAGTATTTGTTCCGTCCATCAATGACTTTTGGTTAACCAGATTGGCTTTTTTACTGATTTCTGTCGGAACGATACCGTTCATGAATTCGATAGCTTTATCAGTATCTGTAATGAATTCCATGAATAGATTCGAGTATGCTTCTGTTTGGCAAAATTCTTCGGTTATAGCCTCTGACTTGATAAATCTTTTTCCATCCGGGCTCTTTTGTCCGTATGATTTTCTGATAAAATCATCAAATACTTTCATCATCGTCGGCACATCATTGGCTTGAACGATTCTAGTCATCATTTCTGAGAAGCCGCCTCTTGTACCCAATTCCATTTTCATAAGTTCCGCCGTACTAAGATTGAACCAGAAATCTTCGGTTCTGCTTACTCCGTTATAATCTGTATAAGTTATAGTTTTTTTAATCATAATATTGTTCTCCTTTCAAATAAAAAAATAAGGGACGGTTAATAGTCCGTCCCTTTAAATATGTTTTTAGCCTACAATTGATGTATCACTTGGTTTAAGAATTTCAAGAATTTCTTCCGGCAATGGAAGTCTTGCTTCGGTATCAGCTGTACCGTAAAGAATGTCTTCGATTGCTTTCATTATCTTTGAATCAGTCTTTGTGCTGTCAAACGTCATGGTTGCTGTTGGTTTAAATGGATTACCATCCTTATCTACTCCCGGAATATCTACCGGTGTAGTAGAAATTTCCCAACTCATAGTAATTGTTTCCGGTGAATCATTGATTGTTGCATAGTTTTTCTCTGATGGTGTAGCCATACATCCATACACGATATGTAACTTGTATCCATAATCATTTCCATCTACGTCATTACCCAAAGTGGTAACATACGACAATCCAAACATCTTACGCTTTTGCTGACCGATTGTTACACCCGCAACTATTGACTTGGAACCATCGCATTCTGCAAATTCTTCAGGGTACATAAGTGCTTCCAATGTTGCGGCAAAATCTTCTGCTGACTGGATATTCAAATACTTAATATCATCAGCATATAATGGAGTAGGTTCTGCTCCCTCTGGAGATTCAGTTACAGCTGTAAGACCATTCCAAGCTATGCCTTTTGGGTATGTGCCGTTATCGTCCTGTGGGTAAAAAACTCCCTGTTTTACACCGGTTTCATAAAGTCTTTTACCGGTATCGTCCCATGTTAATCTCTGAGTAGCCATTTATTTGCCCTCCTTTAAAAATATAAACTAAATGTATCATGATTAAGATTGTCAGATTTGTAATATCTATCATAAGAGCAATACGGCAAACCTAACAACTTATCAAGAACTGGATCGTCGGGTTTCTTAGATATGACTGTTACGTCATACCTATTGATTTTAGAATACTTAGTGTCATTGGCACTAGTAGTCTTAACATTACTTTTGGAGTATACAATAGCCGGATACTCCATTTTGACGGTTTCAGGAGGCTGGTAATAAACCTGTCTACTACCAAGTAACTCTTCAAACTTACTCTGAAGTTCAATCCGTGTTCCCATTGTAGACACCTCCTATTGTAAGATTTAATCGAGGGGGTTTGATGTCTATATCAGTGATCTTCCATCTAGCTCCCATGATTTCAGCATACGCCATATGTGAGCAATTCTCATAAGCAAATGGATCGGCTATAATGCTAATCACACTCGTGAGATTGATGTCATCGTTGACATTGCCTGACAACTGACGCATATATTTATCACTGATTAGATCCCCGTAGTAATCTCTTGCGACAATAGTATCTTCCCACACGCCAGGCTCAGTTTCTCCTGTTATAGCATAGCCGATTTTACCAAACCATTTACTCATAATATTTCACCTAGGCAGATTTAGCTGTGGCAAGATCAGCCTGTGTAGCTGTTGTACCGTTAGTCTTAGCATAAGTAACTGTAGCAACCTTGCTTACAACTTTGAAGCTGATAGGTTTATACATTACTCCTGTATCAACAATAATCAGCCCCCTAACAAACAGGTCTTCCAGAACGTCAGCTGAAACCTTGGTTTTGAAACCTTCTTCCAAGTATGCATAACCGTCAGATTTTACATAAACCTTGGTTGCTGCTTCATACATTGTGTCATCATGATGAAAAATTCTATCCATAATAAATCCCTCCTAATATTCGTATATTACGCTACGGGTTCTTCGAGAGCGATAGCAGAGTAAAGTTTGATAAGAGAACCAGATAAACGTGTCTCGAGCATATATTTATATCTGTTGAAGTCCATATCGAAATCCTCAAACTTAGTAACTTCCCCACCCTTTGTAGAACCAAACTGATAGTCAGCGAGGTTTACAAACAAACCGAGCATCTTATGTTTCTTACCAGTGCTGTCTTCTCTCTGAAGTCCTTCGAACTGCTCTACAGTGTGGATTTCACCAACGTTAAGAGCTGCTGCAAGATCTGACTTGGAGTCATAGA
>ERZ831773.1766-NODE-1766-length-20731-cov-2.594119_pt1 | contig 20731 bp, 25 predicted proteins | sample MGYA00519696_ERZ831773 | MGnify/ENA primary metagenome ERZ831773 (study PRJEB31850, sample SAMEA3708720) | human gut metagenome | biome: human gut; feature: human-associated habitat; material: faeces | place: China | collected 2014 ...
ATTTCTTTTAATTATGCGAAGAGCTGTAAGAAGCGACAGAATAAAGGCTGCCATTTCTTTATTGATGACTATCAGTTTCAAAGATTGTGGAATCAGCCGGACAAGTATCTCGATATGCTGATGGAGTTTAGATATGTATGCAGTCCGGATTTTAGTACCTATACAGATTTTCCGAAGGCATTGCAGATATATAATCATTTTCGAAAACACTGGATAGGAGCTTACCTGCAAATGTACGGAGTGGATGTGATCCCGACGATCAGCTGGAGTACAGAAGAATCGTTTGAGTGGTGCTTTGATGGAGAACCTGTTGGCGGAGTCGTTGCGGTTTCCAGTGTGGGAACGCAGAACAGCAGAATAAAAAGGGAGTTGTTTATACGAGGCTATAAAGAAATGGTCAGACGCTTGCAGCCGGAGACGATTATCTTTTACGGCAATGTTCCGGAGGAATGCACAGAAAATATTGTGCGGATTAAGGCATTCAGTGAGAAATTTAACGAGGCGAGATGCGATGGGTGGTAGAGGATCGGCAAGCGGAAAGAAAGCACATTTGCCTAATTATAAAAACGCTGTGATAGACACGCATGGAAAGTTTAAAAATTATTTGCTAAATCCTACAAAAAGCGCCGGAAAGGCTGACTTTTTTAATTCAATAGGTTATAATATGAGAAATTATAAAACTTTTGAAAGGGATATAAGAAGTGGATTAAAAAATAATCCAGCGATTGTATATAAGACAAATAAATATGGACATACAGCGTATTCGGTTGATATGGAATTGGGAATTAATAAGAAAAAGAATGTAATAACCGGATGGCAAATTGATAATGGCGAGAAAAAACCGAGATTTATTACGGCATACCCGAAAAAGAAAGGTGGAAAATAATGTTTTCTGAATATGACAAGGTAAAAATTAAAGAAACAGGGAAACATGGCGTGATAGTTTGCATAGATACAGATGGCGGGACTAAACCGCCGATATATTTTGTGGAAATCGATCAGGCTGAAAAGACAGAGCATGACGAAGAAAATATGATTTGGTGTGAAGAAGACGAGCTGGTACGAACATAAAATAAAGAGAGTTTTATTATAAGTATTGGTTAAAAGGGACTCAGCAATGAGTCTCTTTTTGTGTGTGGAAGGAAGGCAAACATGGGAGGTGAGTCTGAGTGACTGAAAAACAGAAAAGATTTTGTGATGAGTACCTGATTGATTGTAATGCCACCCGGGCTTACAAGACAGTTTATAAAAATGTGAAAAGTGATGAAACAGCTAAATCAGCAGCGAGCAGATTGTTAACTAATGTTAACGTTAAAAAATATATAGATGACCGGATGGAAGAAATCCACAACGAAAAGACGGCCGATGCCCAGGAAGTAATCGAGTACCTGACAAGCGTCATGCGTGGAGAATCCGCATCGGAAGAAATCGTTGTGGAAGGAATAGGCGACGGATGCAGCACAGCGAGGGCGATAGAGAAAGCACCATCAGAGAAAGACAGGCTAAAGGCTGCTGAACTGCTTGGAAAGCGGTATGGACTGTATACTGACAAGGTGGAGATGGATACTGATCTGGACCTCAACATCACGATTGACTACGGTAAGGGTGATACCGGATGAACATAAATGTTCAGGCAAATGTCTGCTTCAAAGAGGTTGATCAGAGCCAGAAACGATACATCGTAATGAAAGGCTCTGCTGGATCCGGAAAAAGTATGGATACAGCACAGCATTATATTCTGCGGTTGATGAATGATCCGGGGCGGAATCTTCTGTGTGTCCGGAAGGCAGATGTCACGAATAGAGATAGCACTTTTGCAGAATTGCAGGGTGCTATTTTTCGTATGTTTGGCGAGCAGTACAAGAGATACTGGTATATTAACAGTTCCAACATGCTGTTGGAATGCAAAAGCAACCATAACCAGATTATCTTCCGAGGCGTGAATGATGAGAAGCAGCGGGAAAAGCTGAAATCTATTACCTTTAAGCGAGGGAAGCTTACGGATGTCTGGATTGAAGAAGCCACGGAGATCACGCAGTCGGATTTTGAGATTATCGATGACCGTTTGCGAGGGGAGCTTCCACAGGGACAGTTCTACCAGATCAGACTGACGTTCAATCCGGTATCGGCACATCATTGGATCAAGAAAGTATTCTTTGACCGAGAAGATACGGATGTTCTGACGCATCAGTCTACCTACGAGAACAACCGGTTTATTGATGAGGCGTATCACAGACGTATGCTTCGGCGTAAGGAAGTGGATCCTGAAGGATACAGAGTCTATGGTTTGGGTGAATGGGGTGAAGTTGCCGGTCTGATCCTGAAGAATTATGTCGTAGAAGAATTCGATCGAAGCCCGGAACGCTTTGACTATATGGTCAATGCACAGGACTTTGGTTTCAACCATGCAAACTGTATTGGGGAGGTTGGATTCAAGGATGGGGAGTTGTTCCTGTGCCGTGAGTTGTATGTGTACGAGATGGATACGGATGAGATCATTCGGTTGGCTGAGGGGAAATTTAACAAAAGGCTTAATATGTGGTGTGACTCCGCAGAGCCGGATCGAATCAAGATGTGGAAGAAAGCGGGATATAGGGCAAAGCCGGTCAATAAGGAACGGAACAGTGTTCATGCTCAAATCGATTATTTGAAACAGCACAGGATCCACATTTACCCGACCTGTGTAAACACCATAAAGGAAATCCAACAATGGAAGTGGAAGAAGGATGAGCGTACAAACACTTATCTGGAGGAACCAGTTCCATTTTTTGATGATGCAATGCTAAGCTATTCCATTGAGCAGGAGAGAAAAGCTCCGGCCAGACTGAACAGAAATATCAAGGGAGGGCTGTAAGATGCAGAACTTATATAGACTGCCGTCAGAGGAAGAACTGACGGACGACAAACTGAATGAATTTATTGCCAGGCATGCTGCTGAATGTTCCTTCCGGTACAGACAGTTGCAAGATGCCTACGAAACGGAGTATCCAATCTTCTTAGAACCGGCAAAGCCAAAATGGAAACCGGACAATCGGATTGCTGTGAATTTTGCCAAGTATATCGTGGATACGATGAATGGCTTTTTTATTGGGCATCCGATCAAACTGCAGGTAGATGACGATGAAGCCGTCAAGAACTATGTAGAATTGTTGGATCAGTACAATGATCAGGATGACAACAATGCGGAGTTGTCCAAGATCTGCAGTATCTTTGGGAAAGGCTATGAAATGTATTACGTGGACGAGGAAAGCAACATCTGCATTACTTACCTGAGTCCGATGGATGCTTTCATGATCTACGATGATTCCGTCTTACAAAGAGAACGCTATTTTGTGAGATTGTACGTTGATGCAGATCAGGTCCTGCACGGTAGCCTGTCTGATGAAGAAAAAGTACGCTGGTTCACAATCAAAGGCAAGCTTGTCTGGGATGAAGATGAGAAGCTGCATGGTTTTGACGGAGTGCCTGCTACAGAGTATGTGGAGAACAAGGAGCGAATGGGAGTCTTTGAGCCAGTGCTGACCATGATCAATGCCTATAACAAGGCAATCAGCGAAAAGGCAAATGATGTGGATTATTTTGCGGATGCCTACCTGAAGATCTTAGGCCCTCAGCTAGAAGAAGATGAATTGAATCATGTAAGAGATGACCGAATCATCAATTTTGACGGAGATGCGGAGCAGGTGATTGTGGATTTCTTACAGAAGCCGGACGGAGACACAACGCAGGAACATCTGATTGATCGATTAGAGAAGCTTATCTTCCAGATTAGCATGGTTGCGAATATTTCGGATGAGAACTTTGGGACAAGCTCCGGTATTGCCATGAAGTATAAGCTGCAGGCCATGAGCAACTTGGAAAAGACCAAGGAGCGGAAATTCACTTCCGGAATGAACCGGAGATACCGGCTAATCTTTTCAAATCCGGTCTCTGGAATGAAAAAAGATGCCTGGGTGAAGATTCATCCGCATTTCACACCGAACTTCCCGGCAAACCTGCAGGAAGAAGCTGAAATTGCAAGGAATATAGATGGACTTGTGAGTCAGGAGACGCAGTTGGGTGTTCTTTCGATTGTGGATAACACAACGGAAGAGATCAAAAGAATGGATGATGAGAAGAAAGAGAGTTCCGGAACTTCTGATCTGACGAGGTTGTTCGGATTGAATAACGATGGAACCGGTGGTGATGGAGATGGCACAGAAAATCGTACAGAAGAGTAAGAGCAGTACCGAATACTGGCGAAAAAGAGAAGAAGAGAACCTGAAAAAGAATCTTCTGACCGAAGAAGAGTATGTACAGCATATTCATGACATTCTGGACTATACCGCAGATCAGATCCAGAGAGAGATCAATGGATTCTATACCAAGTATGCTAGGCAGGAAGGTATTTCTCTTGCGGAGGCGAAGCGCCGGATCAAGTCCGCTGACGTGGAAGAATTTGCCCGGAAAGCGAAGAAGTATGTGAAAGAAAAGAACTTCTCCAAGCAGGCAAATGAGGAGATGCGTCTGTACAATGCCACCATGAAGATCAATCGCTTGGAACTGCTGAAAGCAAACATCGGTCTGGAGCTGGTTTCCGGGTTCGACGAGCTGCAAAAGTACAACGAGGAGATCCTGACGGACCGGACGAAAGAGGAACTGGAGCGTCAGGCCGGAATCCTTGGCGGAACAGTCCAGAACAATGAGAAGATGGTCAGCTCCATCGTCAACGGTTCTTTTCACAATGCGACCTATTCGGAGAGGATCTGGCTGTATCAGGACATGATGAGGAACGAGCTGGACAAGCTCCTGAGGCAGGGGCTAATTCAGGGGAAGAATCCCAGACAGCTGGCGACACATCTTCAGAAGCTGTTTGGAACGTGCAAGTACGTGGCAGAGCGTCTGATGCGGACAGAGTTGGCAAGAGTCCAGATTGATGCACAGAAGCAATCCTTTGAGAAGAACGGGTATGAGCAGTATACGTTCCTGTCACTGGGGAGTGCCTGCGGCTCCTGTCGGGCTCTGAATGGCAAACACTTCGATGTGTCGAAAATGATGCCGGGAGACAACGCTCCGCCGATCCATCCGAACTGCCGGTGTTCTGTGTCTGCTTACATAGACGATGAAAGCTATAATGAATGGCTGGATACATATCAAAAGCATGGGTTGAGCTTTGAAGAGTGGAAACAGCGGAATTTAGTTGCAAAGGATAGAGAAAATGGTATAATAAAGTCAAGAAATATATCTGAAAGACGTATGGCGAATGGACTAAGAACCAGTCCATACCATATTTTGTCAGATGAAGAAATCAAAAGCGTGAAAAAGGCTGCAAAAGAACTAAATATACCAGAGAGTATTTTGAGATTCAATCAAGGAAATCAAACTGGCTTTTGGGATGGAAAAGAGATAATAAACATTCGAGGGGACATACTCCCGGACAAATCATCAAATAATTTGAGAGATGTTTTATCGTCAAAAGCAGTGCTTGCACATGAATATTATGGACATTATAAAAATCATCCTTCACAGTTTAGAGTTGGTGATTGGCGTGATGAATTTAGAGCAAGTTAATGGCAAATGAGCTATTTCCAAGAAAGAGCATGGAAATTGAGCAGAGAATCAGGAGGATGATAAAATAATGTGGTATGGAAAAATGACACCAGAGTTAGAAAAACTATATGACGATTATTATGAAATGTTCGGTTGTACACCTGATGGTTATATAGAATTTGAATATGGAGCGGGTTCATATAGAACTTATGTAAAAGATATAAAAAAATCATTAAAGCTAAAAAAAGAATTGCCGATTGTTGCAGGCTAGTTTCTACGCAAAGGAAGGAAAATGGTGAAATGGCTCAAAATGATTATTTTGTAATAGTATATCGAGTTCTAAAGTACCTTTACGATTGTTTAAAAGCAGGCGAAAAACCAGAACCTGCACATTTAGTTGCATCGACTTATAATATTCCGGAGAATTACTGGTCATATATCCTTTTAAGTTTGATCAATGAGGAATATGTAAAAGGAGTTGTGATTAATCGTACGAAGGACGGAGTACTTTTTGGCGATTTGCAGGAGGCTATTATCACTCCGAAAGGGATAGAGTATTTGTTTGAAAATTCATTGATTGAGAAAGCAAAGAAAACATTAAAAGACGTAAAGGATATGATACCATTTATTTAACGATAGAAACTGTACCACTGATCAGAAAAGACCGGTGGTATTTTTATGCGCATTTTCAGACAGGAGGGATGAAATCATGGCAACATCAACCATTAATATTTTAATCATTTGCATTGCCATCATTATCCTGGCACGGACAGGACGATGAAGGCGACGTATATCGTGACTGATGTGGCAGACCGGATTGCTCCGAAGTGGCTGGCAAACCGGATCAGCTACAAAGGAGTGAAGTTTCTGTATACGTTCGATGACGGGAAATCTGTACTGAAGGGAGTGAGGATTGGCGATGAAGTGGCAAGAATTGGGGATGCGATACATTTTGACGGGAATCGGATGTCGATAGAAAGGCGGTGATCCTTGCATCTCCCACCGGCGGGGAAGGACCGGAAGAAAAAGGAGTGGTGTGATTTGATTGAGGTAAGCGTGAGGCTGGATGGAATTACGATATCCGGCCATGCAAATTATGCGCCGGAAGGATCCGATGTGGTGTGTGCTGCAGTTACGATTCTGACGCAGACGCTGATCCAGTCGTTAGAAGACTTATCCGCGGACAAAATTGAATACGAAATGTCACCCGGATGGGTTGATATAAAATGCAGGAATCTGTCAGAGGAAGGTTGTCTTCTGGTGGATTCCTTTTTCATTGGCATCTGTATGGTGTCCTATGAATTTCCGGAGTGTGTCCGGATTGTGTAACGGGTGTGTCCGAAATGACGTAAAACTATGATTCGACGGAATGCCCTGGGCTTCAGTGAATGGGGTGGGCCAGAAAGGATAGATGTATGAAACACATGAACAACTTTTATGGTGGTTGGAGAATTCCAATGACCAATTTGCAGCTGTTTGCGGAAGGTGATGGAGACGACGGCGGATCCGGAGATGGAAACGGTGACGGTACCGGAACAGGGGATGGAAATGGCGAAGGAAACAATGGAAATGGTTCGATGTCATTTGACGACTTCCTGAAAGGGGAAGGAAATCAGGCAGAGTTTGACCGCAGAGTCCAGAAAGCAGTCAAGACTGCAGTGACCAATGCACAGGAGAAATGGCAGGCACTGACAGATGACAAACTGTCGGAAGCGGAGAAACTGGCGAAGATGACCAAGGAAGAGAAGACGGAGTATGAAATGAACAAGCTGAAAAAGCAGCTCGCAGATCTTCAGAAGCAGTCAAATCGTTCCGATATGGCAAAGACTGCAAGAAAGATGCTTCAGGATGAAGAGATTAACCTTCCAGATGAATTGCTTGGACATCTGATCACAGACGATGCTGATGGAACAAAGAAAGCGGTAGAGTCTTTTGCGAAGCTGTTTAAAGAGGCAGTTCTGGCCGAAGTAAAGCAGACTTTAAAGGGGAAAACTCCAAGAGCAGGTTCAGGTGGCAAGGGAACTATGACAAAAGAACAGATTCTGGCAATTAAGAATCCGTCAGAGAGACAGAAACTGATTGCTGAAAATCTGGAATTATTTCAATAGAAGAAAGGTAGGAAGATTATGAATAAGAATAGAAAATTCGGTTTACAGATTTTTGCAGCTCCGGACAACATGACCGGAGCAGCGCAGGTTCAGACAAGAGCGAGAGAAATTGATTTTGTAACATCTTTTAGCAAAAACTTACAGGCGTTGCTGGATGTTATGGGTATTACCCGGATGATCAAAAAGGAGAATGGTTCTACTTTAAAGACCAAAAAGGTTACCGGAACACTGCAAAGCGGTGCGGTAGCGGAAGGAGATGAAATTCCGCTGTCTCAGTACCAGGTGGAAGAAGTGCCGTTCGATACAATCCGCATCGAAAAGTACAGAAAGGGAGTATCTCTGGAAGCGATTGCAGAAAAAGGCTATGATGCTGCAGTTCAGTCCACGGATGATGAATTCAAGTCTGATCTGATCAATGTGGTAACTGGAAAATTCTACACGCAGCTGAAAGCAGGCTCTCTTGTGGGGCACGAATCCACCTGGCAGATGGCTGTTGCTATGGCGATCGGAAAAGTTGTGGACAAGTTCCAGAAAATGAAGAGAACTGCAACTGGTGTGGCGCTCTGGGTGAACACACTGGACGTGTATAAATACATCGGTGCTGCTGACATTACTCTTCAGACCGCTTTTGGATTTAAGTATGTGACGGATTTCATGGGAGCAGATGTCGTGTTTGTTTCTTCTGAGATTCCGGAGAATGTGGTTGTAGCGACTCCGCTGAACAACCTGGTTGCATACTACGTAGATCCAGGCGACTCTGAGTTTGTGAAAGCAGGACTTCAGTATACAACTGATACTGAAACAGGCTTCATCGGATTCCATGCGCAGGGAACTTATGAGAGAGCAATCTCTGATATGTTTGCAATCATGGGCCTGAGACTGTTCTGCGAGTATCAGGATGCAATTGCTTATATCGCAGTTGGCGGAGCTGATACACAGACACTTGGAACCCTGACCGTGACCTCTGAAGCAGGAAGCGAGACAGGAAAGACAAAGCTGTCTGTATCAGAACAGCTGCAGTCTCCGAGAAACTGTTGGAAGTATAAGGATGCGGCATCTGCTACTTCCGTGACTTACGGAATGGATGTGAAAAACTGGAGCAAATGGGATGGAGAATCCGAGATTAGCTCCACGGCAACACACCACATTACTGTAGTGGAATGTGATCAGAACTACAAAGCCGTGAAGTCCGGTGATGTGGCTGTTACAGTCAATGCTGGAGATTAAGGAGAATTCGCATGTATCAGGTGATGGAATATTTTACAGATCTCCATGATGCGGATCATGAATATCATCCGGGGGACATTTTCCCCCGAGAGGGTATTTCGGTGTCAGAGGAGCGCTTGAGAGAACTGTCCGGATCAGACAATAAAAGAGGGATGCCTCTGATTGCGAAGATCCAGGACGAAACGGAACAGTCAGAAAGGGCAGAACCGAACACGGATCCTGCAAAAGCAACAGAGGCCTGATGGAGGTGAGAAGATGCTGGAAGATTTAAAAAGTCTGCTTGGCTTGCCGGAAGAAACGGACGAAGCGCTGGACAAGCGACTGAACCTGATTCTGTCAGGAACAAAGAGCCGATTGAAGAGTCTGCTGGGCGGGATCGAGCCACCAGAAGAACTGAACTATATCATCCTGGAAGTGTCTGTGATCCGATACAACCGGATTGGATCCGAAGGCTTGTCGGCGCATACCGTTGAAGGGGAGAGTCAGTCGTTTTCCACCGATGATTTCTCTGGGTATCGTGACGATATTCAGGATTTTTTGGACAGACAACAGGATGCATCAAAGGGTAAGGTGAGATTCTTATGAGATATGATACCAGAATCTACATGAGAACGGTGGAACTGGGAACCTATGATCCTGCAACCGGAAACTATGGGGAGCCGAAGATCTCCGAAGTGGAACAGATGGCAGCCATTCAGGATACTGGAGAGGAACGGATGAAGCTGCTGTACGGGAAAATCAGTCAGGGGAGTCTGACGATTCAGTTGCAGAACCATTATGACGATCCATTTGACCGGATTCGGATTGGTGAGAAACTGTACACCGTAGATATGAGCCGGAGACTCCGAACAAAACAGATCTATGTGGTGTCGGAGGTGCAGGAGTGAAGATAAAGATCACGGGAATGAATGAACTGAGAGTCGGACTGGATAAGAAGATGGATCTGAAGCCTGTCCGAACGGTGGTACAGAAGAATGGCGCAGATCTCCAGAGAAACGCACAGGAAAAAGCTCCGGTGGATACCGGAACGTTGCGGAGGAGTATTGGTCTGGATCTGACAGATTCCGGTCTGACGGCAACTATTGCGCCGACGGTAGAGTATGCGCCCTATCAGGAATATGGAACCCGGTATATGGATGCGCAGCCCTTTGTGGGACCGGCATTCAATGAGCAGAAAAATAAATTTGTAAACGATATGAAAAAACTGGTGAAGTGAGGGAAAGACAGATGGATCCACAACAGGAATTATTCAGCTCATTGCTGGTGAAGTTACGTAAGGCGTTTGAACAGGAAGGAATTTCTGTGTATGACGGAGTGCTCCCGCCAAAAGGAACGACTTATCCGTTTGTGTATCTGGCAGAATCCCAACAGGTTGATGCGGCAAACAAGACGGCAATCTTCGGCTCCGTCTATCAGACAATCAACGTCTGGCACAACGAACCGCATCAGAGAGGGACGGTTTCCAAGTGTCTGCTGATGATCAAGCAGATCAGCCGGACGCTGGAACATACAGAGAATCATGCCTGGTCAGTGGGAGACGTGAATCAGCAAATTCTGCCGGACAACACCACCAGTGAGGCATTGTTACATGGAATATTAAACATAGAATTTAAATTCAGCTAAGGAGGAAAAGAATATGAGATTTAGCAAATTGCAGTTATTTGCAGAGGCGGTACAGGGAAAGAAAATCATTTATCTGTATCGGGTAAAAGAGGAATCGGCAACCGAAGATGCCATGCAGCTTGCATTTACCACGGAAAACGGAAGAACAAAGAGTAAGGATGCAGATTCCACTGCTACAAAGGACGGCTCCATCCGGACACCGGGTGTGGCAGAGGTAGAAATCACAGCCACCAGCATCCTGTCGAAAGGAGACACGCTGATTGAGAAACTGGAAACCGCATTGGATAACGACCAGCTTCTGGAGCTCTGGGAAGTTAATTTGGAAGAAAAGGGAAGCAACACAAATTCCGGTAAATTCAAGGGTATGTATTTCCAGGGATTCTTGACAGAACTGGAAAAAACATCCAATGCAGAGGACATGGTGGAGATTTCCTTGACCTTTGGATGTAACGGAAACGGAAAAACAGGATATGTGACGGTGACAGCAGAACAGCAGGAAGCTGCAGACTATGTGTTCGCAGATACACAGAAGACAGGGGCGTAAGAGACACGCCCTTTTTTGATTGGAGGAAAACACTATGGTAATGGAGATTAAAGGCACAGAGTATGAAGTCCATTTCGGGATCAAATTCATCCGGGAACTGGATAAGAAGTACGAAGTGGAACGGGAGAGCATGAAGTTTGGGGCGGGTCTGGAAATGATGGTTCCGCTGTTGATGGGATATGACACGACAAAACTGTCCGAGGTTCTGTATCTCAGCACCTGCACCCAGAAGAAACGTCCGAATCAGGAAAGCGTGGATGAATACGTGGAGAATCACGAAGACATCGAGAAGCTGTTTGCGGAGGTTCTGGAAGAGTTAAAAAACTCGAATGCTACTCGTCTGAAAGTAAAGAATCTTATGGAAGATCTGGAGAATCTGGAAGATCTGGAGAACGGGAAGACAGTAGCGTAGAGAAAAGTTCGGAAGAAACGTATCAGGAGTTGCTGGTGAATTGTTTCCGGGGACTTGGAATCCGAACTCTGAAAGAGGCGGAGGAAATGAGTTTCTATGAATACAGGATTCGGATGGAGGCTTATAACCTGCGCCAGTTCGATACGGAGTTCCATCTGCACGAGCTGGCATGGCTGAATCGTGAAGTGAAGGCAGAGCGGAAATCCGGAAAGAAAACGAAGCCGGTTTACAGAACCTTCAAGCAGTTCTTCGACTATGAGAAGATCCTAGACCGGTTTCGGGGCAAGAAAGAAAAACAGGACGAAACCAATTCAGCAGCGGCGAGGTACAGAGAATATATGAGAAGGAGGGGAGAGCATGGCGGAAAGTTATAGTGTAAAGGCGGTACTCAGTGCGGTAGACAAGAACTTCTCCAGTACGTTCAGCAGTGCGCAAAAGAGCATCAGCGGAATTTCTGACGGTGTGAACAAGGCTACCGGAGCTATCGGCAGGATCGCCGCCGGTATCGGAGTGTTCAAGGCTCTTTCCGCCGGTGCAAATCTTCTGTCCAGTTCCGTTTCCTCTGCGTTTAGCAGACAGGACACCATGGAGCAATTTAACCGGACGATCACGACCATCACAGGAAATGCAAATGCAGCCAGTGGTGCACTGGAAGAATTAAAGGGTATCACTAAGGGAACAGCCTACGGTCTGGATGCGGCAGCGAAAGCAACGCAGAACTTTGTGACCCGTGGTATGAGTCTGGAATCGGCGACGAAGTCAGTCGGTGCCTGGGCGGATGCGGTAGCGTTTTACGGCAAAGGCACCAATGAACAGCTGGAAATGGTAGCGGATGCCATCGGTAAGATGCGAACCAAGGGAACGGTTGAGATGGATCAGCTGAACCGATTGTTTGATGTTGGAATTGATGCGGTCGGAATGTATGCGAAGGCTGTTGGACGAGACTCTGCATCGGTGCAGGATGATCTGTCAAAAGGCAAGATCCGGGCAGATGAATTCCTGTCTACAGTGGAAACTGCAATGATGGAAGGAACCAATGGAGTCCAGAAAATCTCCGGAGCAGCGAAAGAAGCCGGTGCAAGCTGGAGCGGCACCTTCGATAATATGCGTGCGGCTGTTACCCGTGGAACCTTAAGTATTATCAACGCAGTGGACGAGATGCTGAAAAAGAATGGGTTCCCGACCATGAGGGAGTCCATCAAGAAGTTCGGAGACACGGCGGAGAGTGTGCTGAATAATGTGGCGGACGGGATTAAGAATCTGTCGAATGTGGGGGATGTGTTTTCAAGATTGGGAAAAACCTTTGCAAAGACAGGTGCAATCAAGGCGCTGTCCAAAGCGTTTCAGAATGTAGGAAAAGCGGTGCAGCATATCATCACATCACTGGAAAGCACAGGAGTGTTCGATCAGATCGTAAAGGCTTTTGGAAATATCGTAAAAGCTGCATCAAATGCGGTCAGTGCGATTGCGAAGTTTGTGAGTGGATTGAGTCCTGGACAGATCAAAGGAATTCTGACAGGAATCGTTGGACTGAAAGGTGGTTTTACGGCCTTCAAGTTTTTGAAATCCTTTAATCCGTTTCAGTCTTTTAAGAAGAATGCGGAAAAAGGAACGGATGATGCAGTAAAGGCATGTACAAATTCAAAGTCAAAAATCGCTCAGGTGATCGAGAGTATCGGAACGCTGTTTAAGTCTGTTGGACAGGGAATCTCGACAGCAGCAAAAGGAATCGGAACCGGTATTTCCACGGCGTTCCGGGGAATTGGACAGGCGCTGAAGATTGCGAATCCGGTAAATATCCTTGCATTAGGTGCGGCGATTGGAATTGTTGTAGTGGCCATGACGCTTCTGGCAACACAGGGAAGCGGAGTTGCAGAGATTATCTCCAGTTTCGGAACGGCAGTCGGAAACTGCGCTCCGTTCATAACGGCTCTGGGACAGGCTATCAGTGAGATTGTGGGTACGGCGATTACATCACTTGCAAATGCACTGTTGATCTTGTCACCGGTATTGCCAACAATTGCAGCGTCTTTTGCAGCTTTATCTCCATTAGTAACAGCACTTGGAGTGGCGTTTTCATCAATTATCACTGCGATTGGTGGTGCTGTCAGCCAGATTGTGACAGCTTTGGCTCCGGTGGTTCAAATTATCGGAACTGTTTTTACGCAGTGCGTTCAGATCGTAGCGAATGCGATTGTGCAGATCGTGGAAGCATTGGCTCCATTCATTCCCAACATACAGGCGATTGTAGAGTCTGTGTCGGCGGCGGTTCAAAGTATCGCAGAAGTCTTTACAACTCTGCTTAGTCAGATCAGTCCGATTATAGACAGCTTGTCAGAACTGGTAACGAACCTTGGGACAGTCATCAGTGATGTATTCCAGGGGATTTCGGAAGTGGTAACATCGGTTGGTGATGCGATATCTGGAGTACTGGATTCTGTGGCAGGAATCTTTGATTCCATCGGAGAGGCTGCATTGAATGCCGGAAAAGGATTTAAAAAACTGGCGGAAGGCGTGGAGAAACTGACGAAATTGTCTCTGCTTGATATGGCTGCGTCGCTTGGAGCGGTTGCAACTGGAATCGGAGCAATCACGGCAGTGTCTGGTGGCATGGCAGAAGCCGGCACAGGGATTCAAGCGATCGGAACAGGGCTTACATTAATTGCAGCGTCTGCAATGGTAGCGGTGAGTGGAATGAATGCGATCGGGACAGCAATTCAGCCATTTATTACATCGGTAACTACGCTGTCCTCATCGTTACCACAGGCAGCCACATCGATGCTCGGATTCGCAACAGGTGTTATGACTGCGGCAGCATCGATCAGTGCATCAGCTGCAGGAATTCTGGTGATGGCTGCAGGTGTTTCTGTTTTGGCAAGTTCGTCAGAAAGAGCGGCATCTGCGATCAGCGGAATCGGAAATGCATTATCAGGCATTTCAGGATCATTTCAGGGAGTTGCGGCAGGTGCGCAGAGCGCCATTGCAAGTATGCAGGGCATGGTCCCGGTGTCCGCATCCGTAAGAAGCTCACTGGCAGAGATTGCATCTTCAGGACAGCAGTCTATGACAAAATTGCAGACCGCATTGACGACAGCAATGAATCAGGCAAAGGTAGCAGGAAAAGGGATTGGAAATGGTGTCCTCAATGGGGCAAGGCCAGGATTTACACAGTTGCCTGGGATCGCCTCGAATGCAGTTAATTCTACATTGTCAATGCTGAGAGGTGCGGCGTCCGCAGCGTATAGTTGTGGATATTATATCGGTATCGGACTTGCTAACGGGATGAGATCGACGCTTGGAACTGTGCAGGCAGTAGCCGCACAACTGGCAAGAGCAGCAGAACAGGCTGTTATTGCAAAGGCGAAGATTGGAAGTCCCTCCAGAGTGTTCCGAAAATTGGGAGCATTTATCGGAGAGGGATTCGCTATCGGTATTGAGTCGATGGAAAGAAATGTAGAACAGGTATCTGCGCGTTTGGTATCAATTCCAGACACACCGGCAATTGTAGGAGCTGGAATGAACAATTATTCTGTGCCGATAGCAGAAATGCGCAGCGAATACAGTTATACTCCGGTTATCTATGTCAATGCAGAGGTAACAAGCGTCATGGACGGTCGTGAGGTCGGTTACGGCACTGCCAGATACGTCCAGGAAAAGAACAATAATGACGCAAAAGTCAGGAAGTATATCACAGGAAAACGATAGGAGGTCACAGGATGTATAAATTTACAGATACGATCGGTGATCCGGAAAGCCAGAGTCTCCCAGCGGAGGCTCTGAGCATCAATGGAACTTATATAGAGAATGAGGTCGCAGGCTATACCACGCTGAGCGTCAGCGGCCGGGAATTGCTAGAGTCTGAGATTGGGGAGCTGGAGATCGGCCACATGACCGGTTCCCAGTACCGATACAAGCGAAGACCGCCCAGAGAAATTACGGTGACGTATCAGCTGTTGTCTTCTTCGCCAAGAGAGTTTCGGGAGAGATACAACAAGCTGTGCGCGCTTCTGGAGTTTGAACAGGCAAGACTGGTCTTTCTGGATGAGCCGGACAAGTATTTTATCGGGACAAAGAAAGGTGTCGGCAGTGTACCGGAAGGTCAGCTAAATGTGACGGGAACCTTTGTGATTTACTGCACGGATCCACATAAATATGCAGTGGACGAGAAGAGTTTCACGGCGGAGGCAAACAGTGACGGGATTCTGGAAGTGACGATCGTCAATGACGGTTCGGTTTCGGCGGCAGTGGATTACGAGATTACTCACAATCACGAAAATGGTTACCTCGGGATCGTGTCAGAGTATGGTGCAATCCAACTGGGAAATGCTGACGAGGTGGATAAGGAGACAAGGCAGAAGTCGCAGATTCTGGCCAGTTATAAGAATTATGAGGACTATGCTGCCATGACCGATAATCAGGGGATGTGGGATGGCGGTCATTCGGAATATCCGAAGAACGGAACCTGGGGAAGATATGTCTTAAAAGGAATGGACTGGTTGGGGCTCACCAGTGTAGGTTCCGGTCCCTCCTGGCATGGAGCAACGAAGACGATCACGCTTCCTGCTGATTCAAGCGGACAGACAGGCGCATCCAGTTTTCTGGCGCAGACAAGAATTGCCGCAGAGACTGGTCTGGTTCCTCAAACCGGAACCTTGCAGATGGTTATTGGAGATGCCAGTGGCAAGCATCTGGCTTCCATGCATTTCGTAAAACGGCATCTATGGTCATGCAGGTGCAGGAAAAAGAGATCAAGCGAATCAAATATGAGCCGACCAACTGGTCAAGTACCGGAAACGGTGGCTCTAACATTTATATCCGGAAGATGGGAGAACTGCTTGAGTTCTATTTTGCAGGACAGAAATATCAGTTCCGGTATCCGGCACTGAAGAATACGAAGGCGTTAACACTGACGTTATGCGCCGGGCAGTTTGGAGATCGTGGACTTAATAACCTTGTAACCAGAATGTATTTTCGGGACACCTTTTTCCGAAAAGACAACGTGACTTATCTGTATGATATTCCAAACCGGTACCGGGCAGGAAGTAAGGTCAGCATCGAGGGAAGTGCGGCAAAGGTTTATGTGGATGGGATCCCGTCTCTGGATGATGAAGTGTTGGGTTCCAAATATTTTAAGGTGCCGCCGGGAGAAACGAAGGTGCGGTTCTACTATTCTTCCTTCAGCAGTCCGGCCCCGACGATCACAGCAAGAATAAGGGAGGCGTATATATAAATGGAATCAATCAGAATAACGATCCTGAGCACGCATGATGTGGTGTGTGCGCGCATGGATAATGAAGCGCCGGATGCACTGCATTATTATGATGACGAGCTACATTCTTACCTGGAAGGGACGGCGAATACCTTTTCGTTCAAGGCGCCGGCAGACCATGAGGATGCTCAGTATCTGACCGTAGGGAACAAGTTGGCTTTCCAGAAAGACGGCCGGGATTATTACTTGAACATTGTCCAGTCCACGCAGGATGAGGAAATTGTGGACGTAATGGCGTACTCGTTGTCCTTTGAGTTGCTCAATGAAGAGAACACGGCATACAAGGCCCCGAAAGCCATGTCTTTTGCGGAATACCTGGCAGTATTTGACTGGGAGAAGACGGTCACGCTGGGAATTAATGAGGTATCAGACAAACGGATCAGCCATGAATGGACGGGATCCGATACGATCCTTGCCCGGATCTTTTCTCTGGCTAATGTGTTTTCAGCAGAGGCGGAGTTTGTGCCGGTATTGAATCCGGACTTTTCGCTCCAGAAGATTGTGCTGAATGTCTATAAGCAGCACTCGGACACCGTGCAGGGGATTGGTCAGAACCGGACGGATGAACGTCTGCGGTACGGTGTTAATATCGAGGGCATTACTAAGACGTCAGATATTACGGAGCTGTTTACGGCAATCCGGCCGTTTGGTCGGGATAACTTAACTGTTACCAGTCTGGCGAAGACGGAATATGATGAAAATGGAAACGTAGAATACATGACCGCCGCAGGCAACAGGAACATTCTGGCACCACAGGCAAGAGACCGTTTTCCTTCCAATTTGTTGAGCTCGGCCAACGACCGGTATATCGCAAAGGTCTGGAATTATGATACGGATAACGTGAATACCTTATACGGTCAGGCACTGGCAGAACTGAAAAAGGGATGCGTGCCGAAACTGAGTTATGAAGTGGATGGATATGTGGATGCTCATGTGGGTGATACGTTCACAATCATTGATGAAGAGTTCAATCCGCCATTGTATTTGCAGGCACGAGTGAAAGAGCAGGTAGAAAGCCTGACAGATGAGATAAAAAATAAGACGACATTCTCCAATTATGAGGAACTGCAGTCTCAGATTGATCCGGAGCTGTTGCAGCAGGTCAATAATCTGATCGCTGCCAATCGAGTCTATACCTGTTCGGTGATCTCCAGTAATGGGATCGTGTTCAAGAATGGGGAAGGTACTACCACGCTGATAGCTGTTGTGAAGAATGGTGGTCTGAACATTGCGGATCAGTTCAATATCCAATGGTATAAGGATGGAGAAGAACTGAGTTTAGGTGCAGAGGTCACAGTGAACGCTGCGGATGTGCCAGACAAAGTGGCGTACCGGTTTGAAGCAACGGATTCCGGTGGAATCTTCCGGGGACAGTATGAGGTAACGGTCAGCAATGTGAACGACGGAGAGAAAGGCGCAGATGGAGAACCGGGAAAAGCCGGAGAAGATGGAGTCAGTCCGATTATCAAGGTAAATCCGGATACGTCCCTGACGATCACGGACAAGAATGGAGAACAGACTACGCCAACACTGAAAGGAGAGGATGGAACCCGTGGCAGTGAATGGTATGCCGGAGATAAGCTGCTGGGAACCAGTACAGACGGAATGATCTTCCCAGAGTCAGGAATCAGTGACGCAAGAGTCAATGACCGGTATGTGAATCCATTTACCGGCAACCTGTATGCCTGTGTGCGTGCCGGTGCGGCAGACGTAGCAAAGTGGGCATATATCGGAAATATCAAAGGACCGAAAGGGGATCAGGGTGAAAAAGGAGATGCCGGAAAAATCGAAGTGTCTGATACAGAACCGGAAGAAAAGACGGAAGGAATGTTGTGGAAACACACCGGAACCTTGGAAGGTCTGATCCAGAATGCAACTTACCGATGGGATGGAAGTGCGTGGCAGTTGTATAAGTTCGTGGCGGAGAACATCGAAGTGGATCAGTTGTCTGCGATCACGGCAGATCTTGGGATTGTTAATGCCGGGCAGATCAATGGTGTGGAGATTAACGGATCGGTGTTTAACAATAAGTTCCACAAAGAAGATGAACGGTACGTATTTGAGGGATTAACGAAAATTGAAAACGGAGTATTATCGATTGAAACAGAGGAATATACGATCAATGATGAAATGCCGAGCATCACAAATATTACAACTATCGAGCTTAATCCATCGTTAAGAGAAATTACTATAACAAATTCAGATGGAACAATGTCAACATTAGGAAATGATGGGCTAGCGGTTGGCGCACAGACGAGTATGCAGGATATAATACCAGCTGGGACATCAGTAGGAAGAGGAGAGATATTACTTCAGGATAGCGACAAAGTCAAAGTGAGCATTACTCCTACATCTTTTAATAATAAGGTGAATAAATCCGGCGCTGTCATGAACTCTGATGTCACCATCAATCCTCGTGGCTCCGCCGGAGATAATGGACACCTTAAATTCCCATCAGGAAACAATGGGCTGACTGGCTATATTGGTTCTTGTAATAATACGCTTCGGATGTATGGGTTCAATTCAAGTGGGACGTATAAGGATGCGTATCTGCAACTGACAGATGGATCATTTTACGTAACCGGAGGCATCAAAGCAAAAGGGGGAGATGTTACCAATAGTTCCGGACAGACACTTGGTGGAGCACATTACAGGCTCCCTAAATTTTACAGTAAATCTGGGACAAATGTTTCTTTAGCAAATGGTAGTTTTTCAAATGTTGCGTCTTACAACGTACCTAGCAACGGGTATGCACTTGTCTCGCTAGGAGGACTATTTTCTGGTATGGGAACTTCTAGCGTGGTGAGAAGAATTGCCGGGTTGCTATTGAATGGGGCTGAATATATGAACTTTGAAACCACTACAGGATCAACGGCAAGACTTTGGTCGTCGGGTTGTATCGCCATCCCAGTATCAAAAAATAATACGATCACCGGAAGATTCTACCAGAACAGTGGTGCTGCAAAAACATTGGAGCAGTGGAAATTCAGCGTGATATTTTTTAGTAGTTAATCAAAAGGAGAAAAGCGAGCATGAAAGAATTAATGATTCAGACCTATCTCATCGTCCTCCCGATCATTCTGACGGCTTTGATGGGTTATATCGTCTGGTTGTTGCAGGAGCAACGGAAACAGAAGGCGATTGACGCCAAGGAACGGGACGAACGGATTGAACGGGAGAATGAGCAGAGGACTGCAAATACAAAAGGGACGATGCTGCTCCTGCGGGTGCAGCTGATCGAATACCATGATAAGTATATGATGCTTGGGAGCATCCCGTCTTATGCATACCAGAATTTTATGGAAATGTATGAGACGTATCATGAACTCGGTGGAAATGGAATGGCAACAAAGATGATGCATGAAATTGAAGAATTGCATCTGAAGAAGAAAGAGAAAGGAAGGGAATAGATGATGGAACAGATCATGAATTATATCAAACCGGAACTGGTAGTTGTAGCGGTAGTATTGTACTTTATCGGGATGGCACTGAAAAAGGCGCAGACGGTGGCAGATAAAAATATTCCGCTGCTGCTTGGAGGATGCGGCATTGCATTGTGTGGTATCTGGGTGTGGGCAAACAGTCCCATTGGAACCGGTCAGGAAATGGCGATGGCTGTGTTTACCTCGATTGTCCAGGGGATTTTGACGGCTGGATTAAGTACATATGTGAACCAGATTATTAAGCAGGCAGGGAAAGAAGAATAAGAATTGAAGTAACAGAGAAAGAATGATAAGATAGATTTAGAGCAATCGTGTTGCAGGGTGGCTGACCTCTATTCTACATAGAATGGGGGTGGTGCTGATGGACAATAATAAAAATCAATTTGATTTTAAAGACCTTATGGCCTTTGGAATGTTCATTTTATCACTGCTGACATTCATTTACTTGATTTGTCACTAATGATTTAAAGCATAGAAAAACCACCCTCATTACTTTGACCGGTATAGGGTGGCATTTTCTATGTTAGCTTATTAAGGTCAACCACTTTGTGGCGGTTGTTCTTTGTAACTATATTA
>ERZ831773.1767-NODE-1767-length-20713-cov-16.942686_pt1 | contig 20713 bp, 15 predicted proteins | sample MGYA00519696_ERZ831773 | MGnify/ENA primary metagenome ERZ831773 (study PRJEB31850, sample SAMEA3708720) | human gut metagenome | biome: human gut; feature: human-associated habitat; material: faeces | place: China | collected 2014 ...
CCATCGCATCAACGTCTGCGGTATATTCCGGTGACTCAAAAGAAACCGCAACGTGACTCATTGCGCCCAGGTTGTACACTTCATCCGGCTGTACTTCATACAAAATGCGCGTCAGGTTGGAGGTATCTGTCAGATCGCCATAATGCAGATGAAATTTCGGGTTGCAGGTGTGTGGATCCTGATAAATGTGATCCACACGCTCGGTGTTGAATGACGATGCACGACGCTTAATACCATGCACCTCGTAACCTTTTTCCAACAGAAACTCTGCCAGGTAAGAACCGTCCTGTCCGGTTATGCCAGTAATTAAAGCAACTTTCATTTTTGAATAACTCCTTAAAATTTAAATTAATTCACCAGGTAAGATAAAATTTCTCGTATCATGAATATTTAGCTTTTGAGGCGCTAATACAATACATCCAGGTTTGTATCCTAGCGCAGAAGCCCATATGGCAAATGTACTATTTGACAACACTTTAAATTGGGATTGTGCCAGTAATAAAAAATCATCGAGCATATTCCCATCAGAAAAAAAGTATTTAATAGATATTTTTTTCGCTATCTCAGTCGCATAATTCTTATCATCTGTCACAATTACGAATTGATCCACAGAATTCATTTCTTTAATTTTATTCAATTGCTCAAGATAATAATTCGTCGAAGCAATGCCACTATATTTTTTAGTTAAAAAATCACCTCCGCGAATGTGAATAGCACATACGTTTGGTTTAATACTGAGATGCGAATATAGATAATCTTTTTTTAACAACTCAAGCATTTCATCAAAAAGAGTTTGATCCAAACAATTTTGGAAATAACCATCTAAATAATAGCTTTTGTTTGTAAGACTTTGATAGAGCACTCGATTAAAATTTAAGTCACCAACAAATCTATCTGTAAGGTTTGCTAAAATATTTATACGCGGCAAACGAAATTTAAGCAAAAACTTATTTTCTACATTTGAATTGGTCATTTTGAAATAATGTGGCAATTCATTACTTCTTGATGCTTTATAATTGTTTAACTCCGAATCATCAAGCTCTATATATTTCACATTACTTTTTTTGCTAATTAGTAATGAGGCGCCATATTGAAAAATTTGATTACCTAATCCTCCAGCTAACCTGCAGCATACCTTCGACATCTTGGCACCCTTATTTATTAACAATAATTTCTTTTATGAACACAAGTATCATCATATAAAAAAATATTATTAGCATGATAAGCCAAACACTATTATTTAATGAAAGAAGATAAAGTAACAAAAAAACAACCGCCATAATAAAATAGTAAATTATCTTATATTTATTTTCATTACCAATAATGAAATGCATTAATCCAAATGACTTAGTCGAATATATTAATAATGCAGGTAGAGTATATATTAAAATTGAAAGTGGTATATATGCTAATTTCTCTGGTACCATCACGGATGAAAAAATTAGAATTGGAAATATAAACCGTGATGAAGACAAGATAAAAAAAGTTACTGTTTTAAAGGCATTTCGTATATTATTATGGAAATAATAAATTACACTAGTAAAAAAAGCATATGAGATTATTTTAATTATTATGTTGTAGGGAGTAACATATAAAACAAGAAATAGCAAAAAAACAAAAAAAAGAGTTCTAAGCAAAATAATACTATAATAATTAGTGTCAATAAAATCATATAACTCACCAACAATTCTCAATGTTGGATTTCTCTCTTTCTTAACGGTTTTTATATCATTTTGTATGTATCCATTTTCATAAAAAATATAAATACATACATAACTAACAACAAACCCCGCTCCTATCGAAAGATCTCTTTCTGAAGATGAAAGTAGCCCAAAATAAAAAAATATGAAGCACGGTATAGGTATTGTAAGTATAAAACTAATAAGTTTTGGAATTGTTTTAATCCTGGACAAATAGGTATATCCGAAGGGTAAATATAAAATATATTTATTCATCAATCATTCTTCTTTATGAAATCAATTTTGGATATATTGTTGTTAAGGAGTTTCGACCATTTTCGAATATTTTTATCATTATGAACTATAATATGACAATGATCGCACATTTTAACTAATTCAATATCGGTAAAATTATCAGTAACTACTATTGCAACTTCTACATTATCAAGTAATTTAGATAGCATCACTTTTTTTTGGAGCAAAAGATCTTTTTCAAGTTTACCACTACACATATTATTGGAATAACTCAATTTTGATGAGTAATATTCCACAGATAATTTATTAGCAATGGCTTTTGCTATAGGATCTATAGTGGCGCTAGCAATTACAATATTATATCCCTTACACTTATACTCTTCCATTAAAGCAAAAGTGCTTAATATACGATTATCTTCAAGACTATCGATAAATTCTATTGCCCATCTAGTTAAATCATAATACGAAAATCCAGCTAATTGCTTTATTTGAATATTCCTGTATAAATCAATACCGCTTAATGATGAATATATTTTATTGAGAGCACGTAAAATATAAGGCGCATCCATTATGCTTTTTTTATTTTTAATTATTCCTTTGTTAGATAACCAGATTAAAAAAGAATATGTTGTATTGTCATAATATAATGTGCCGCATATATCAAAAATAGCCAATTTCACAAAATCATCCCTCAAATACAGATAAGAAGAAGGCGCGTAGCTTTTTTTCTTTATTTTTCATAAAGACGTGATATTTATCTATAATTTTTACTTTATCGAAGTTACGCGAATTTATTTCCATAATTAACATACTGAGTGTCCGAGCATCATCATTCTTATAGGAAAATAATTCATCAGAAAAATAATATTCCAATTCTGGCTGCTCTATTCCACTTGAGATAACGACACATCCATATTCCAGATATTGAAGTACTTTTGAAGGAAATGAATATAAAGAAAAATTACATTTTGATCTTAGTGGATTAATACTAATTTTTGCACTAGATAATAATGAATCATAATCAGCTTCGCTAAGAAATCCTTTAAATTTAATATTCAGCTCATTTGCATGAGCAACCACCTGTTCTTTTAATCCCCCATAACCTGTTATAACAAATTTATTTCTAATATCACTAGGTAGGTTACTTATTGCTTCTAAAAGTACCTCAATCCCCCCAACATAGTCTAACCTTCCAGTATAAACAATAGCATCTGATACACTTAACTTATTGTAAGCCTTGCTATTCCTTGTATTGTACCCATAATCAACTATTGATTTTGCTTTTTTTTGCTTAATAATTTTTTTAACATTCTCATTAACAACTATAAAGTTAAGACCATTTCTAAAAACAAACTTTTCCGAGTGAAGATTTAAAAGGTTCTTAATAAACGAAAAATTGTACATACTATATAATTCTTCAACCTGAAAAATTGTTTTTTTCAAAAAACTCGGATATATATAAGACGCTATAAGATACGGAAAAATATGAACTGGCAATAAATTGTATATAAGGAGATAATTTTCTTTCTTTACAGTTTTAAATAATAAATATATCATTAGACAGAGCGAAAGAAATATTTTTATAAGTATTCCTAAAGGATTTGAAGGAACAAAATATGTTATGCACTGTTGGTTGTTTTCATTATTATTCACATCTCGTTTAATCAATAAAACATTTTTTTCTTTTACAATTGAATATATTATTGATTTGGTGGCATCCGGAAGACATCTGCAAACTCGGTCGACTCTGTGTCGAACTGAACTAGCTGCAGAACTATCCTTTATGTCAAAAGGATGATAATCATTTACTCTGTAGAAGAGTTTCACTCTTTTTATACCTCCTGGATTGAATAGCCATTGTTGTAAATAAGGCATAGCTGATTAGTAACATCATATTACCTTCAAGTACAACATCCTGACACATGATAATTAAAGTTATAAGTGATATAAAAAAATATGGATTTTTTATTCTTTTTCTATAGTTCCTATATCCTAAATAGCTAATTAACACAATTAAATTTGAAAGTATAAATGGGATAAGCGATATAACCCCAGCGACTCTAGCGCTATCAAGATAAATATTATGATACCAATACCCACTATATTCGCTTGCATTTGGAGTAAACCCCCCCAGTGGATGAATTAGAAATTTTGTAATACCATCCTGTATAAGTTCAAATCTAGCCGATTTCAATCCTTCACTTCCAAATCGCTCAAATATTAAATCAAAATATTTATCAAAAAAAGGAATTTCTTTAACTAATAAAGAAAAAAAGCAACCAAGGCATATTAATGTAGTTAATCCTATGAGCGTTTTTATTTTAAAGTTACGACTATATTTATAAGTTATACATACTAATACAATAATAAAGAATGCTCGCCCCCCCAAAAATATTGATGATAATAAAATTAATGGATATATAAATATAAGTAAGCACTTCAACCTCAATGTATTTTTATATGCAACGAAGAAAAACAGAAAAACAATTGCGAGTGAGTTACTAATGCCTGGAGAATTTATTTCCTCGTGATTAAATGGATCTAGCAACTTACCATATCCATAAACGCCGGAAGGATCTAGGAAGCTATAAACAACTATGGATTCAGCTCTAAAAAAGACACCTAATATAAAAAAGAAAAGCATGTACCAAGCATATTCAAAATTATTAATTAAGAGTAATGGTAAACATACTATCAAAAATATCATATACATTGCATACTTGACAGGGGATTCAAGTATTAATAGTTCTGAACCTATAGAAAACACACTAAATACAAATAAAACAATAAATAACACATTATAACTTGCAGCAGTACATCCTGCGTATAATGTTCTATTTTTGATTATTGATAGAATTAATGAAATCATTAATAACGGTATAAATACGTAATACAGACTAAACCCTGCAGAGAAAAAACTTAATAGAAGTAAAGTTTTATAAAAATGATTATTCACTATTTGCATTAATCTAGCCTTTTAACTTTATTATATAATTTAGCTAACTCACAGATACTTTCATTAAAATCCTCTCGAAATAGGAATGAATTTTTTTTTAGGTCTTGTTCAGGCCAATCCCACCATTTAATTTTTTTTAAAATTTCAATCTGTTCAGTTGGAAAACGGTATCGTTTTATAATTGCCGGAACACCAACAACGATTGCATATGGTGGAACGTCTTTTGTTACAATTGCACCTGCACCTATTATGGCACCATCACCAATTGTTACCCCATCCATAATGATGGCATTCGTACCCACCCATACATCATTTCCTAATATTGTATCCGCATTTTCTAAAAAATAATCCTTACTAGTAAACGTAACCCCACATTGTTTCTTAGTAGAATAAAATATAGGATGAGAAGATATGAAAGTTGTTGGATGCGCACCAAGCCCTCCTATTTTAGCTCCTTTTGCAATACTGCAAAATTTTCCCACTGTCGCATTTCCTATGCTTGCTCCGGCAACATAACTATATTTCCCAATATGAGAGTCATAAATTGATGATTTTCCGGTTATTCTGTTACAACCATCTAAAGTTGAAGACTCATCAATATAAGAAAAAACATCAACATATATATTTAAGTGACTTTTATTCAATTTTCTTTTTTTTAAATGTGATTTAATTCTACTTAGAAGTCCCATAGCACCTCTTTTTTACTATCTTTTTCACAAATGAATAAATTTTATAAATAAAATTTTGTTGATTTTTCCTGAAATAATGTAAGTGAGCCAAATAATAATCATAACTTTCAGTTAAGTCTTTTTTTAGTTCTAACTCGAGAGGTTCATTATCAATTAATATATCTTTATAAATATCATCTCCATTACAGTTTTCACCTGTCCCATCATAACCGATATTTTTTGCCATTACCTTTGATGGGAATAGAGTTAACCACTTATGAGAAGCCAGTGTTATATACCAAAATATAAACCAAGTATTTAGTTTACCTTTAGCATTTAGAGTGGCTTGATCAAAAAAATTAAATGCACCATCAAAGTTTATATAATTTTTTACATCCTTACTTATTAAATTTACGGAATTAATATCTTTTTTGAACATTCTCCATCTATCATCCCAAGTAGCCCACCCCCAACACAAGGGGATCCTTAAAAGATATGTTGACTCTAAATTGTTATTTATGGTTACTGGGTAACTACTACCAGAGATCGAGGCTACTTCTTTTATATCTGCATACATATCTAAAGCATCATTCATATACTTCAGAAAATAGGGTGATGTAATTATATCGTCTTCTAAGACAATAACTCTTCCATATTGTTTGACTACTTTTGTAACGCCCTGAATTATATTTTGAGCAAGACCTACATTTTGTTCCTGCTCAACGATAGTGATACTTCTGAAACCAGTTAACTTCCTGATAAGTTGCCGTACGGCATAAACACCAGGTTTATCTTTTTCTGATTTAGCACCATCAGAATAGATAATCAAATCTGTACATTCAGATAGACTATTCTGACTTAATGCTGACAGCATTTTTTTTGTATGCTCAGGGCGTGAATAGACAAAAACAACTACAGGGGAAATATTATTCACTTTTTGTTCCATTTATCTAAGGAAAAACAAACTTTTCAATTGCATAAAAAAAATCTTCTTCGCAAAACACAGATTAAAAATTGTAGAAGCTGTAATTTGTGAGAGAACTGACGCTATCGCTGCGCCTTTGATGCCATATAGCGGAATAAGAATGATATTTGCTATAACACTGACAACAAGCCCTGTAATTGACTTGTAAAGGATGAAAGTACCCTTTCTCTCATTAACAATCCAGAGACTCTGTGAAATTCCTAAACATATGAATAAATTGGTTATAACATGGATAGAAAGAACGCCAACACCATCTTTATAATTGGCACCTAACATAAATTCTATTATGAATGGCGATAAAGTAATAATAGTTAATGTTATACACCATCCGATAATTGAAAATATTAAAAATATATTACAAAGAGTTTGATAATATATCTGTTCACTTTCTTTTTTTTTCCTTGCCACATAAGGAGCTAAACTTACCGATAAAGTCAATGGGATAAAATTCCATAATGTAGAAAATTGTATTGCAGCTGAATAAATACCTAGCGGTTTTTCTCCCATTATATTTTTTATCAAAACTTGATCGATCCTCATGTATAATATGATAGATATTCCGCTTATTAAAAAAGGCCATGACTCTGACAGTAGCGCCTTGCATCGTAATAAACTTATGTGCCATCTATGCGCTGTTTTAAATGTTTTATAAGCAAACGTCAAAGCTAGAGCAGATAATGATGCATCAATACTTAGCAAAAGAGCAAAAGTCCATAATGGTGCATTATATATTATGAGGATAATCCGTAATATATTCGTAATTGTGTAAGAGCATAGCTTTGCTATAACAGTTCTTTTACTTTGGCTCTGACTTTGAAACCAAATATCTATAGTATCTGTGCATTGTAATAATAATCCGCCACTTGCCAATAATGTTAATACTCCAAAATATGCACCATTGAATATAGTTACACCACCAACAAGTAATACTATGCTTATACAACCAACAATGAAACGCATAAATATAGCGCTTCCTAAAATTTGGGCAGCTTCATTTTTATTGCACGTAATCTCACGCACCAAAATTGTATCCATTCCGAGAGATACAACAACTTGAAACAAACTTACAAGAGTAACAATATAAGCTAGCTGACCATATGTCCCAGGCCCTAGATAGCGTGCAACCCAGACACCAACTAACAAGCCGAACATTAATCGAATAAACTTATCAAATAACAACCATCCAGCATTTAAAATTATTTTTTGTATTTCAAAGTTGAGTTTTGTTTTTTTTATAAGAGTCTTCAGCATTAAGCACCTGATAGATATAAGTAAAATATGGCCTATATTGCTTGTATAATAAATTTGTAGTATTAGCTTTAACCAGACACGCTACCGCCCCTGGCTTTACAGCTACCAGTGCACTGCGTGCATTCTCTCATAAGATGTTACAGACTCTGCTACTAACGTCGCAAAGCTCTCAAAAATTTAAACGCTAATTGTCTAACCAAACGAGGTCAGACTCAAGGAAAATCCGAAAATTTTTGGTCTCACCAAAGAGATATAACTCATTGTTATTATTGCATTTACATAAGAAACGGCAGGAACATTCTTATTATGTAAGCATCTCTGCTTTTGAATGTTCACTGCCGTTCTATTCTTATTCAATCCCTCATATATAGGATGGTTAATTTTTATTCGCTTAACAGCTTCTCAATCCCTTTACGGAACTTCGCCCCTTCTTTCAGGTTGCGCAGCCCATACTTCACGAACGCTTGCATATAGCCCATTTTTTTACCACAGTCGTAGCTGTCTCCAGTCATCAGCATTGCATCAACAGATTGTTTTTTCGCCAGTTCGGCAATGGCATCAGTCAGTTGAATACGCCCCCATGCACCAGGCTGAGTACGTTCAAGTTCCGGCCAAATATCGGCAGAAAGCACATAGCGACCAACGGCCATGATGTCTGACTCCAGCGTTTGTGGCTGATCCGGTTTTTCGATAAATTCAACAATGCGGCTGACTTTACCTTCGCGGTCCAGCGGCTCTTTGGTCTGAATGACGGAGTATTCAGAGAGGTCACCCGGCATACGTTTTGCCAGCACCTGGCTACGGCCCGTTTCGTTGAAGCGCGCAATCATGGCTGCAAGGTTGTAGCGCAGCGGGTCGGCGCTGGCGTCATCGATAACAACGTCTGGCAGCACCACGACAAATGGGTTGTCACCAATGGCGGGTCGTGCACATAAAATGGAGTGACCCAAACCTAAAGGTTCGCCCTGACGCACGTTCATAATGGTCACGCCCGGTGGACAGATGGACTGCACTTCCGCAAGCAGTTGACGCTTTACGCGCTGTTCAAGGAGAGATTCTAATTCATAAGAGGTGTCGAAGTGGTTTTCGACCGCGTTCTTGGACGCATGAGTTACCAGGAGGATTTCTTTGATCCCTGCAGCCACAATCTCGTCAACAATGTACTGAATCATTGGCTTGTCGACGATCGGTAGCATCTCTTTGGGTATCGCCTTAGTGGCAGGCAACATATGCATCCCAAGACCCGCTACAGGAATAACTGCTTTTAAATTCGTCATTATTTCATCCACCTGTAAAATGGTTGCTGAATTATAGCTTGTTCGATTTTTTTCGCCAGCATCAATTACCCTGAATTGATTACTGAATTACTGGTGATGTTACGCCGCTTCGTTGTGGATTGCAGTAGCATTGTTCCTAAGTATGGCTCCATTTTTCCAGGAATGGTCGCAAATCTACTCCCTCCGTTCCGGCAATCTAAAGTTAATCTTTTCCACATTAACAATATGGTGATTAACTCTGTCGATATCGACGGAGCTTTGCCCTTTTTCATTCACCGCATGAACATTTGCAAGAGACAGCAGTGTTTCTTTTTTCGCCATAAACACGCCGCGAGCGTCTTTGCGCATATCGAAGTTCATGCTCAATGCGGGTCCAACAGAGGATTCCTGCATCACTTTGATATTTCGCATAAAAAGATGTTGCGGTTTATTGTGAAGCTCCAGCGAGGCACGCTTCATCTCAATGTTAGTCAGCGCCACAAAGGAGACAGCATTCCCGGCGGAGATTTGGATGCCGCGCAATTTATAAGCAAGATGGGTGTTATCCAGTTGAATATTATTCACTCGGAAATTTTGCGGTATCGAGAGATATTTGCCTTTAATTACCCCATAGCCGATTAACATCCCGGCGCTATTAATCATTTCAATATTATCAATTGCGAAATTGTCACAACCGTAAATAGCGACCGTCGCGTTATCAATACCTGCTTTCTTACTGAAATCCGGCGTGATATAGCGGGCTTTGATATTACGAATAACAAAATGTTTACCATTTTCAACATGTATCAACTGCCGACAATCCGATCCCGTGATATTCGCCACGACAAAGTTTTTCACTGCCTGGTCTTCCGGGTAGTTATTATCATAAGTACTCCCCGCAAGGCCTATGCCAATGCCCCAGTTGATTTTGCCGTTGGTACAGTTGATGCGCTCGATGATGTGGTCGGATATCAAAATATCGCGGTCGTTAATCGCCACGTTCCATTCAATGGCATCGCCCTGTAAGTCGCTGAACTTACAATTGGTGATGTTGGCACCGATTATCTGGTTATGAAATCCCTGGCGTAAGATGGCGTAATTAGCGTGGCTAACGGTCAGGTTATCGATGGTCAGGTTACGCATGACCCGTTTGTTTTTGCCGCCGATATAGATCTGCGTCACCGGGCCAAAGCCGCTCATCGTCAGCCCTTTGATGGTGCAGTCAGAACCACGCACATCCAGGGTGATGTTATGCATACTGCCGCCCTTCTCCCCTGTCACCTGGCTGCCGTCCTGTAAGACAAATCGCCCTCTGCCGTTGCCGCGCAGGCTTCCAAGGATGTGTAACGTTTTACCTGCAGGAATGAAGATGCCGGTGTTGATATTGTCACAAACCAATCCGGCAGGCACGACGACTGTTTGCCCTTCGCTGAAGGCTTGTTTAAATGAGGCGATCCAGTCGTGTGGGTTGTAGTCGTTAATGTTAACGCTTTGTCGGGCGGGAAGTGCACGGGCGAAAGGGGTATGGAGGAAGGCAAGCGCCGAGCTTGCCGTCAGGAAGGTGCGTCGGGAGAGTTTTTTAAATGGCATACGTTCTCCTCTATAAAGCTTGCAGCAAGCTGGCGAGTTCTCGATTGATCACCTGCTGGTTAAAATCGTGTTCAACTTTTTCGCGCGCGCGTTTGACGACCGGAGCCAATTCGTCGGTGTCCAGTTGGCTAAACGCCGCCAGTCGTTGCGCCAGTGCGCGAGCATCGTTCTCAGGCACCAGCCAGCCGGATTTGTCAGCCTCCACCAGTTCCGGTATTCCGCTATGCAGAGTAGAAACCACCGGAATGCCGACCGCCATCGCCTCCATCAGCGCTACCGGAATGCCTTCCATATCGCCATCCGCGCCCGTTACCGATGGCAACAGGAAGACATCCGCGTCGTCGAGCATCGCTTTCACTTCGTGGCTCGGTTTAAAGCCCGGCATCTCTACCACATCTTCCAGTTGATATTGTTCGATGAGGGTACGCAGGCGTCGTTCCCACGGGCCAATGCCGAGGATGCGATAGCGAAATGCCACGCCCAGCTCTTTCAACTGACGGCAGGCTTCGATCGCCACATGCAGGCCTTTTTTCTCGGTTAAGCGTGCGACGGAAATGATTTCCAGCGGCGTTGCGGGCGCTTTCACCGGACGCGGGCTAAAACGCGTCATGTCCACGCCCATGCGCGATACGGCAATTTTTTCCCTCGGGCAGCCCATTTTTTGCAGCCTTCCGGCCCACAGATCGCTTATTGGTAGCATCAGGTCGCCGCGGCGGAACAGTTGCTGATATTCGGGAGTGTAATGGTTGAGCACCTCCCGACTAGAGATATCAATACCGTGGAAGATAGTGGCAATTTTGCCGCGAATGACACCCAGTTCGCGGAGTTTTGCTGCGGTTACCCCCGCAGGGCCAAAATGAGCGATGAACACATCGGCATGAAACGGTGTTGCGACCTGGCCGCAAATGGCAGACAAAATCAGGTTCCGCGACTCGGCACCATAGCGTTTGAGGTTGAGCGCCTGCCAGGTATTTTTACGATGAATGCCGCGTAAGGTCTGGCTGGCGCGGTGGCGCAGCTTCGCCACTTTGCCCGTAGGTTCATCCTGTAACCAGCGGGTTCTGGCAGCAAGGTTGTATTTCGTCCATGCCGCGTGGGTGTTTTGTGTGTCGCCTTTTTGCAGCGCGACAATCTCCACCTCGAATCCCATATCAATAAACGCGGTAATTTGGTTGAGGACGAAGGTTTCCGACGACAGCGGAAATTTCAGTAAAAAGAAGCCAACCTTCATTTCGCCTCCCCAATGCGTTCCAGTACGGACTGCACCATCTGCATTCCTGTCTGACGCTCACGACTGACGGCTTCGCTAAGTCGTGCGTTCAGCGCCGGAAGCTGGCCTAAGGTATCCGCAACCATCGCTTGCAGGCTGCCGTCCAGTAAATGACGGATATCAATCGCCATCTCCGGTAGTCCCAACTGCTGCATAATCCCGGCGGATTTATGTTCATAGTTGATGGCAATCGCCGGAGTAGCAAAGTTCATTGAGATAATGGCGGAGTGCAGGCGCGTACCGACGGTGAGTTCACAGGCACCGAGAATTTTGCCCATTTCCAGATCGTTGAGTTCATCCATCACCACGTGGTAACGGGCAGGATCGCTGATGTGCTGGCGAAGATTGAGCGCCACCATGCGGTCGTCTTTGTTATAGCTGTCGATGCCCGTACAGGTGGAAAGCGCAATCACCTGATACCCTTCGTCGAGAATGCGATTGACCACCCCGGCAAAGGCTTTTTCATACGCTTGTTGAGTGGTGCCGAGACGTTTGTCGAACGGTGCCAGTTCGCGCAGGGTAATTGCTACCGTTTTCTGTTGTGCGGCAACGTCCAGCCAGTGTTGGACGGCATAGCTGGCGGTGAAGTCTTCTGTGTGGTGATCGACCAGCCACGCGGTATCGACGCCATGTTCCACTTTTGCGGTAGTGATATTGCTGCGTTTCATCAAATCAAGGCTGACCGATTCGCGCAGGATCAGCGCGTCGCAGTGACCAAAGACATAGTTCGCTAGTTGGTTAAATTGCTCATCCTGGAACGGGCCAACACTGTGACCAATCATAAATAGCGGCTTTTTCGCCATAAACGTGCAAAGCGCATGTTCAAACTGCGGCACGCCGTAGAGATCGACAAAAAACGATCCGCCGACCTGAATAATGGCGTCGTAACCTGACAGCAGGCGCACGAAGTCGGTGAATCCCTGGGCGATGGCGATATTACGCAGCTTGCCAGTGTCGGTGACGCGTGAGAGCAATACCTGATGCTGGTAGCGGCGACGGAGGACTTTTTTAACGCGCCCAACAACGCCCGCCGCGCTGTTGTGTTGTTTCATTTGCAGGAACAGCGGATCGCCCATTACCGGGCGGTTGAGCAGCCAGGAAGAACTGACCGGATAGCGGCTCATCACGTCCACTTCGGCATGTGGATTGAGGATGTTGATGGCATCAAGTAAGCCGCGCAAGATGGCGCTGTCGCCACGATTGCCGCAAGTGTGGTTGCCCAGAATAAGTAATTTCATTTTTTCCTCATAAATTTGATGCCAGGTGAGGCTGTGTTTGTTTTGTTCGTTGCCGCTTTTTGCCTGATGCGACGCTGACGCGTCTTATCAGGCCTACAAGACCCGAGCACAGAACCGTAGGCCGGATAAGGCGTTCACGCCGCATCCGGCATTCAGTGCCTGATGCGACGCTGACGCGTCTTATCAGGCCTACAGGTCCCGAGCACAGAACCGTAGGATGGATAAGGCGTTTTACGCTGCACCCGGCAACCGTTGTCGGAACCGAAAACAACAACTCACCCCACCCGTAAAAGCATTTTCATTTTTTCGCTGCGACAAAACTGACGCTTCACTTCCACCACCAGCGGATGGCGCGACAGCACAATCATCACCACAAACGCCAGCACACCCGCGGCTATTTGCACCGCCAGCAGCATCCCCAGCGCCAGTTGCCCTTTCAGCACAATGCCCAGCGCAGAACTGACCACCAGCGTCGGCAGCGAGAGATAAAACGGCAGCCACAAACTCAGGATGTACTGGCGATAACTGGAACCGAGCACCGGTTTAATCATCACGAAATAGCTCAGAATGGTGTTGATAATCTGCACCAGCAGGAAGCCAAGCGTGACGCCGATTGCGCCCGCCATCTGCCCACCAATAACAATCGCCGGAATAAACAGAAATGTTTTGAATACGTTGAATTTAAAGCTGATGTCCACCCGTGCTTTCGCCATCAGCAGCGAACCAATCGGGTTACCCACGGAGCGCAGTAGCCCCACCACACACAGCAATTGCAGCACCGGAATAATGCTGTTCCACTTCTCACCAAAGACCAGCGGTACAAAGTTATTCGACACCACCATCAGCCCCAGTAGCGCCGGAAAGTTGATAATCCCCACTACCGACAACAGCTTGTAGAAGTTAACGCGCAGCTTTTCGGTATCGTCCTGAATTTTGGCGAATGCCGGAAACAACACGCGGGTGATGATCGGGTTCAGCTTCATCGGCGGCACAACGGCCACGTTGTACGCCAGGTTGTATCCCCCTGCCACGCCCGCGCCGAGAATACGCGCCAGCACCAGCGTTGAAAGGTTGGTGTTGAGATAGTTGATGATGCTGTCCGCCGTCAGCCAGGCACCAAAGCGTAAGTTCGGCGCAACAGACGCCAGCGAGAAATGCAGACCGGGGCGATAAATTTTCCGGCCAAAGTAGCCAAACAGCAGCGTTCTCACCGCACTATTGACCAGATAACCGAGGATCGCGGTCATCGCCAGCGGCCAGAAATGGGCGCTAACCACTGTAAAAGTGAAGCCCGCCAGCACCGCGCTGGTTTCGATCATGCCGATTTTGTTGAACTCCAGCTCTTTTTGCATCAACGCGCGGAACTGTTGCCCGTGGGGGATCACCACAAACGCCAGCGACAATGTTTTAATCAACGGTGCCAGGTCCGGGTTATTCAGCACGTCGCCGATGAGATCACTCAACAAAAACACCACCACACACACCACAAGCCCCAGCCCAACGTTCAGCCAGTACAGCGTGGTGAGTTCAAGGTGGCTGATTTCTTTTCGCTGAATAATCGAGTTAGCAATACCGAAGTCAGAAAGCGTATCTGCCAGCGCGATGATCACCAGCGACACGGTAAGCAAACCGAACTGGTGGTTGTCGATAATCCGCGCCAGCACGGTCATCTGCACCAGCCCGAGGCCGATGATGATCACCGTGGCAATCGCCGACCACTTCGCGCCGCTGATGGTTTTTTCACGTAAGCTCATATCAATATGCCGCTTTGTTAACGAAGCCTTTGAATACCGTCAGGAAAACGATTTTGATATCGAACCAGACGCTCCATTCGCGGATGTACTCAAGGTCGAACTCGACGCGTTTTTCCATTTTCTCCAGCGTGTCGGTTTCGCCGCGCCAGCCATTAATCTGCGCCCAGCCGGTAATGCCCGGTTTCACCTTATGGCGCAGCATGTAGCCTTCAATGAGCTGGCGATACTGTTCGTTATGCGCTACTGCGTGCGGACGTGGACCGACAATCGACATCCCCCCGGTCAGCACATTGATAAACTGCGGCAGTTCATCCAGCGAGGTGCGGCGCAGAAAGTTCCCCACTTTGGTGACGCGCGGATCGTTCTGCGTCGCCTGGGTCACCACTTTGTCGTTCTCCATCACTTTCATCGAACGGAACTTCCACACTTTGATCGGTTTGCCATCCATGCCATAGCGAGTCTGGCGGAAAATAACCGGCCCTGGTGAACTGAGTTTCACCGCCAGCGCAATACAGCACAGCACCGGGGAGATCAGCAACAGAATAAGCGTCGCCAGCACAATGTCTTCCGCACGTTTGAGCAGGCGGTTAACCCCGGAAAGCGGCGTGTCGTAAAGCGGCACCACCGGAACGCCGTTCATCTCTTCGAGACGTGAATGGAGAATGTTGAAGGTAAAGACATCGGGGATCAGCAGCACCGAACAGGTGGTGTCCGCCAATTGATGGACCAGTTTTTTCACTCGCGCGCCGTCGCACATTTGCATCGCGATATAGACGTTATGAATCTTGCCCGCTTTAGCATCCTCGACCAGCTGTTGCAGGTTACCCGCCCAGTCGTTAGAAACGCCGCCCGGTTTCGGGTCGTGGTAAACGCCCACCACTTCAAACCCTAACCACGGCTGGTTACGGAAGCTCTCCATCAGCATTTGCCCGGCGGCTAAATCCCCCGCCACCGCGACCATGCGCTTGTTATAGCCATGATTACGCAGCCAGCCCGCCCCAATGCGAATACATGAACGGCAAACCACCAGTCCGATGCTGGTCAGCCCATACCACGCCAGCCAGATTTTCAGTTGCGTGTCGAAATCATTGTTGAACGCCACCAGTCCGGCGCTGAAAATCACGCTTAAGGTCCAGTTTTGTAGCAACAGGGCAAATTCTGTCGCTGCCCGAACACCGCGCCATGAGCGATAAAAATCGGTGATGCCACCCAGCATCTGGAACACCACCAGCGTAATCAGCGCCACCAACAGGTGCATGTAGAGGAATGACAGTCCGCTCACTTCGCAAACCAGCCATAGTCCGGCAAACATGATGGTGATATCTGAAAAGCGTTGCACCATAGAGATTAACGATGCATTGGTTTTCGCTCGCTCACGCTTTTTTAGATTTGTCATCGTTGTTCCTGTTATTAGCCCCTACCCGCAGTGGGGTAAGGGAAGATCCGACATTACTCGTTCAGCAACGTCAGCAGAGTTCGCGTTCGCGCTTCCATCAGCGGCACATCACCGCGTGATTCCACATTCAACCGCACCACCGGTTCGGTGTTGGAGGAGCGCAGGTTAAAGCGCCAGTCGGCAAAGGTCATGCTGATGCCATCGGTGCGATCCACCGCCAGCGCCTCGCGGCTAAAATGCTGTTCGACGCGATTAATCGCCTCAACGGGTTGCGCCAGTTTGCTGTTGATCTCACCGCTTGCCGGAAACGCCGCCATCCGGTCGCGCACCAGTTCGCCCAGCGTTTTTCCTTTCAGGCACACCAGTTCGGCGACCAGCAGCCATGGGATCATGCCGCTGTCGCAGTAAGCGAAATCACGGAAGTAATGGTGGGCGCTCATTTCGCCACCGTAGATGGCGTCTTCCTTGCGCATACGTTCTTTAATAAAGGCGTGTCCGGTTTTCGACATTACCGGCGTACCACCTGCGGCAGTCACCACATCAACGGTGTTCCAGGAGAGACGCGGATCGTGGATGATCTTCGCGCCAGGATTTTTTTCGAGGAACGCTTCTGCCAGCAGGCCGACAATGTAGTAGCCCTCAATAAACTGCCCTTTTTCGTCAAACAGGAAGCAGCGGTCAAAATCGCCATCAAAAGCAATGCCCATATCTGCGCCGTGTTTGATGACCGCATTGCGGGTGTCGTCGCGACATTCCGGCAGCAGCGGGTTAGGAATACCGTTGGGGAAATTGCCGTCCGGTGTGTTGTGTACTTTGATTAATTCCACGGGCGCGCCGAGGGCTTTAAAGCGGGCTTCAATGGCGTCCACCACCGGACCCGCTGCGCCATTCCCGGAGTTAATCACCAGCTTGAGCGGCGTGAGGTTTTTGACATTGATATAACCGAACAGGTGATCAACATATGCGTCGCGCAGGTTGATTTGCTGATAGCGACCACGTTTGGTTTCATCGACGGGAGGGAAGTCGTTGGCTTCTGCCAGACGCTGGACGTCGCGCAGTCCGGTATCGCCGCTGATCGGGCGAGCCCCTTCGCGCACCAGCTTCATGCCGTTGTAATCCATCGGGTTATGGCTGGCGGTAACTTCAATGCCGCCATCCACGCCGAGATGGAACGTGGCGAAATAGATCTCTTCGGTGCCGGACATACCGATATCCAGCACGTCAACGCCCGCATCCTGTAAACCTTTTGCCAGCGCCAGTTTTAAGGTTTCGCTGGTGAGACGGACATCACCGCCTAACACAATGGTTTTCGGTTTGAGAAATTCGCCATAGGCGCGACCAATGCGCCAGGCAATATCTTCATTCAGTTCTTCGCCTAATTTCCCGCGAATATCATAGGCTTTAAAGCAGGTTAATTTTTTCATGTCGTTACCCTTTTTCAGGCAATAGTTGGCCCTGACCGAAACGGCCAATTTTGTTTTTGTCATTATTTACACCGCGGTTTCGCATTCATTGCCTGATGCGACGCTGCCGCGTCTTATCAGGCCTACAAACCCGAACCGTAGGTCGGATAAGGCGTTCACGCCGCATCCGACAAACAGCGCCTGATGCGACGTTTACACCCGTCCGTAGCGATCCGCGAAGCGCACCACATCATCCTCTTCGAGATAAGAGCCGGAGCGCACTTCAATTAAATCGAGCGGAATTTTCCCCGGGTTTTCCAGGCAATGCGTCGCCCCCAGCGGAATATAAATGGACTCGTTTTCACCAAGCAGTTTGATATCACCGTCGATAGTGACTTTTGCCGTTCCCGCGACCACCACCCAGTGTTCCGCGCGGTGATGGTGCATCTGTACCGACAAGCCTTCGCCCGGTTTCACGGTGATGCGTTTCACCTGGTAGCGGTCGCCCGCGTCGATAGAGTCATATTTGCCCCACGGGCGATAGACTTCGCGATGCACCCGATGCTCATGGCGACCATCGGCTTTGATCTGCTCGACCACTTTTTTCACATCCTGCACCGCGTTACGGTCGGCAATCAGCACCGCATCTTTGGTCTGCACCACCACCAGATCTTTCACCCCGACGGTGGTGACCAGGCCAGATTCGGCGTACACATAGCTGTTTTCAGTTTTGTGATTAATCACATCGCCGTGGCAAACGTTGCCTTCCGCGGTGTGGGCGCTGATCTCCCATAAAGAGGACCAGGAACCGACATCGCTCCAGCCCGCATCCATCGGCACCACAACGGCATCTGCCGTACGTTCCATGACCGCGTAATCCACCGACTCTTCCGGGCAGGCGAGAAACGCTTCTTCATCCACGCGAATAAAATCGAGATCCGGATCGACGGCGCTCATCGCTTTTTCGCAGGCATCGAGAATATCCGGACGATATTTTTTCAGTTCTTCGAGATAGCGTCCGGCACGGAACAGGAACATGCCGCTGTTCCAGTAATATTCGCCGCTTGCCACATAGGCCTGGGCGGTTTCCAGATTCGGTTTTTCGACAAACTGCGCCACTTCAAAGGCCACCGTATCCTGCTCGCCCGCAGATACTTCACCGCGACGAATATAGCCATAACCGGTTTCTGGTAGATCCGGCACAATGCCAAAGGTCACCAGCTTGCCCGCTTCGGCATACGGCATGGCATTACGCACGGCGGCACGGAACGCGTCTTCATCGGCAATCACATGATCCGCCGCCAGCACCAGCATTAACGGGTCGCTCTCCGGACTATGACGTGTTGCCGCCAGCGCCGCCAGCGCAATGGCTGGTGCAGTGTTACGCCCTGCCGGTTCGAGAATAATGTTCTCGGTGAGTTTGTTCAGTTGGCGCAGCTGTTCCGCGACAATAAAGCGGTGCTGCTCATTGCAAATCACCACCGGGCTTTCGCACTCTACGCCTTTCAGGCGGCAGATGGTGGTTTGCAGCATGGTGAGATCGCCTTTCAGGCATAAAAACTGCTTGGGGTGAAGTACGCGGGAAAGCGGCCATAAGCGGCTACCGGAGCCACCTGCCATCACAACTGGATAGAGTTTCGACTGCGCCATAATTATCCCCGAATATCATTTATAAATTGACGTAACACGTTCTCTTTATCGAGCGTGCGTTCGGCATATTCACGTGCCACCGTGTTGTGTTTGGGCAGCAGGAGCGCCTGACGAATCCCCGCCACCAGCGCCTCGACCGATTCCGGTTCAACGCAAACCGCAATGCCCGGAAAGGTTTCGCAAAGCTGTCCCAGTTCTGTGTGGGCTTCTGCAGTAATCACCGCGTTACCGCCTACCGCCAGAATATTGGTCAGTTTCGACGGCAATACGGCATCTGCCGCGCCGCGTTTTTGCACCACCAGATGGCAATCGCCCATCTTCAGCAGTGCGGGTAAAGCGTCATACGATTGCAGCGGAAAAAATTGCATGTTGCGCAGACCACGCTGTTGCGCCATTTTTTCCAGCCGCGCTTTGCCGCCGCCCTGCCCGACAATGGCAAAAATCAGCGGTTCATCGCGCAGGAGATCGGCAGCTTCAATAACGTTTTCCAGCCCCTGCTTTTCACCAATATTGCCGGAGTAAAGAATGATTTTTTTGTTATCCGGCAGGCCAAGCTGGTTACGAAGGGCATCAACATCGGCATCTGCAATATGCTGAAAACGGGCAATTTCCGACCAGTTGGGGAAGAAGATGACGTTTTCCGCCGCCACGCCTTTTTCGATGGCTTTATTCATCATCGAGCGCGAAATCGTGGAGACGTTATCGACGTTATGCAGTCCGCTACGTTCGAACGCCGTTGCCAGCTGTGCAACTTTGCCGCCTTTGCCTTTTCCGGCAAGGCCCAGCCCCAGCATGGCGTCCACTTCGTAATCCTGAATATGCAGCACGGTACGCGCACCAGAGAGTTTCGCCAGCAGGCGCATTCCCGGCGTGCAAAACAGCGTTGGCACCACGCCGATAATGCGATCCGGCTTCCAGCGACGTTGCGCCATCAGAGGAAAGAAACTGCTGACGGCAAAACTGCCGAGATGTAACAGGCGTTTCAGGGTGCTCGGCTGTTTTGGCACGTACAGCGGGCAGCGCCACACCGTGGCGGCCCCCTCTTCTCGTTTGTAGCGCCAGGCGGAATAGTTCTCGCCCACCTGCCACTGCGGGTAGTAAGGCGGTGCGGTAATGACCCGCACCTCATGACCTTGTGCTACCAGCCATTCCACCATCTCGCCAGTGTATTTGCCGATGCCGGTTAACTCCGGCGAGTAGTTAATGCCGTAGACCAGTATTTTCATAATCCGGGTACTCCGGCACGCTTCTCAGCGAGAAAATAGGCGCGGCTGTTAGCGTGAACATTGTCACTGGCGAGCAGTGCATCCGGCGTCAGCCAGCGGTAATCGTCATGCTGCTCATCCGGCAGTAACAGCTCTT
>ERZ831773.1771-NODE-1771-length-20680-cov-7.045430_pt1 | contig 20680 bp, 9 predicted proteins | sample MGYA00519696_ERZ831773 | MGnify/ENA primary metagenome ERZ831773 (study PRJEB31850, sample SAMEA3708720) | human gut metagenome | biome: human gut; feature: human-associated habitat; material: faeces | place: China | collected 2014 ...
TCATAATACTATGTTTTCAAAGGAGGTTATCTATATGAAAAAGAAACATTTTGCTGTTTTAACCTTTGCCCTTTGTTTTTCCCTTCTTTCAACTGCTTGTGGAACATCGAAAAACAGCACTGAATCCACGCAGACACAAAAGGGACTTGTCCTTACAGTCTCCAGCACAGCCGATTTTGTCGATCAAGCCACAACTTTACAAGAGCTAATCGACTCTTCAGACATTGTTGCAAAAGTTAACGTCCAAAAAGTTGATTCCTGTGTTTACAAAGGCACTGATTCTGTCGTTACTTCCATTACCCCAGAAATTTTGGAGATATATAAAGGCACCTATAATGGCGAGACTTTCGATATGTACGGTGGGTATATTAGCTGCGCAGAGTATCAAAACGCACCCATTTTTCAAGAGAACGATGACGCTCTGCCTTTCGATACATCAAGTTATTCTGAATCTGAAATCAATAACGCACAACTTTACTGGGACTGGTGCAACGTATATATTCCAAGCGCCGGAGACACACTTCTTTACTTCGGCAAAGTAAGTGACAACAACAACTTTTTCCTTACGAATGCTTATCAAGGACTATTTCATTTAGAAGATGGGAACTGGACAAATCAGGCTTTAATCACTGGTTCGCAAACACAGCAAGAACTGCTCGTCACAGACCTGTTGAACATTTCCGGTTCGTCTGCTGTGGAATCCCCTCAAACCGGAATATCAAAAACAATTGATGCAATTACCTACACCTATCCCGGCAGCGATTACGATACTATGATTTCCATTCCAGAAAGCGCACTCACAGAAGCAATACAAAAAAAATATTTCTGATGCAGAATAACAGCAAGAGCGGCAATGCAGCGACATTGTCGCTCTGTTTATTTATCCCCACACCACCGGCAGCGGCGTATCTGCATGGTCACCGATGTGCTTTTCCATCCAGACCATGTGATACCACCGCCCGAACTTATAGCCGCACTGATGGAATTCGCCCACCATCCGGTAGCCCAGCTTTTCGTGGAACCGGATGCTGTCCCGTGTCAGATAGGGGTCGCTTTCGCCCATAGGGCAGGCGATGCAGGCGTTCATATTGAGGAAATGCCGCCGCCGCAGTTCCTGTTCCAGGGCATCGTGGAGCAGTCTGCCGATGCCACGGCGTTTCTGGTGCTGTTCCACATAGATGGAAGTCTCCACCGACCAGTCATAGGCAGCACGGTCGTGAAATTTTCCGGCGTAGGCATAGCCCACCGGCACGCCGTCCTGCTCTGCCACCAGATAGGGGTATTTTTTTAAGGTATCCGCAATGCGGCAGGCAAATTCCGTCTCGGTGGGAACGTCGTATTCAAAGGTGATGGCAGTCTGTGCCACATAGGGCGCATAAATGGCAAGCAGTGCCGGGGCATCTGCCGGGACTGCCGGGCGTATCTGTATGGACATGGTGATTCCTCCTTTGGTGATTCTCTGTCTAGGGTACACCTTTTGAGACGGATTGTCAAGACTTTTGGCGCAAAACAGCCCCCAGCGGTGCAAATTCCGCTGAGGGCTGTTTCATTATGTGAAATCGATTATACTTTCAAAGAAATGGGGTTGCCTTAGTTCTTCATCTCGAAGTGTTCGCCCAGGATATCCTTGTTTGCGTCCAGAATCGGCTGGATGCACTCTGCCACGAATTCCTCGGTCTGCTGTTCGCTGCGGCCGGTGAAATTCTCCGGTTTCAGAATCTTGTCCAGGTCTTCCTTGGTAATCATGAACGCCGGGTCTGCCAGGAGCATATCGCACAGGTCGTTATCCAGACCCTCTTCCTTGACGTGCTTGCCGGCAACCATGGAATAGGTGCGGATCTTCTCATGGAGTTCCTGGCGGTTGCCGCCTTTTTCCACTGCGTCCATCATGATGTTTTCGGTTGCCATAAACGGCAGTTCACGCATGATGCGCTGACGAATCATCTTCGGATAAACCACCAGACCGTCGGTGACGTTCAGCATGATGTTCAGAATCGCATCCACTGCCAGGAATGCCTCCGGAACAGAAACACGCTTGTTTGCGGAGTCATCCAGAGTACGTTCAAACCACTGGGTACCTGCGGTGAATGCCGGGTTCAGACTGTCGATCATCACGTAGCGTGCCAGAGAAGTGATACGCTCACAGCGCATGGGGTTGCGCTTGTATGCCATTGCAGAAGAGCCGATCTGGGTCTTTTCAAACGGCTCCTCCATCTCCTTGAAGCTCTGGAGCAGACGCATATCGTTGGAGAACTTGCTGCAGGACTGTGCAATGCCGCTGAGGGTTGCCAGAACCTGAGAGTCGATCTTTCTGGAATAGGTCTGACCGGAAACCGGAACGACACCGTCAAAGCCCATTTCCTTGGCGATCTTCGCCTCCAGCTCCTTGACCTTGTCGGTATCACCCTTGAACAGCTCCATAAAGGATGCCTGTGTACCGGTAGTACCCTTGGAACCCAGCAGCTTCAGATTTGCAATACGGTATTCCAGTTCGTTGAAGTCCATGAGCAGCTCGTTCATCCACAGGGTAGCACGCTTGCCCACTGTGGTCAGCTGTGCCGGCTGGAGGTGGGTATATGCCAGCGCCGGCATTGCCTTGTATTCCAGGGCAAAACGGGACAGGTTCGCCAGAACGTTAATCATCTTCCGGCGCACGATCTCCAGTGCATCACGCATGATGATGATGTCGGTGTTGTCGCCCACATAGCAGGAGGTTGCACCCAAGTGGATGATGCCGGCAGCCTTCGGGCATACCTGGCCGTAAGCGTACACGTGGGACATGACATCGTGGCGGCGGCGCTTTTCCTCTGCCTCGGCAACGTCATAGTCGATGTTGTCGATGTTTGCCTCCAGTTCGTCCACCTGCTCCTGTGTCACCGGCAGACCCAGCTCCATCTCTGCACGAGCCAGAGCCACCCAGAGACGGCGCCAGGTGGAAAACTTCTTGTCTGCGGAGAAAACGTGCTGCATCTCTTCGCTGGCATAGCGGGTGCAGAACGGACTTTCATAACTTGTGGTATTACGCATATTTTTGTACCTCTTTCTTTTGGAATCCGTTGACGGAATCGTTTCTTGTCCTATTATAGCATATTTCGGCAGGATTGGCAAGAGGGCGAAAAAACCGCCCCGACAGGAATGCCCTACCGAGACGGTCTTTCACGATGACGGAGACAGCTCACACGGAAAATGTGTGCCTTATCCGGTCGTTACGTTTTACTTTTTTCTGCGCTTTTTTCCTGTCACGAGCGCTGCAGCCAGTGCAGCGCCTGCCGGGATCAGAAGTGCCGGAAGTGCCTCGCCGGTCTTTGGCGTTGAGGAGACTCTTGTGCTGCCGGAGGACGAACCGGAACTGCTGCCGCTGCTGTTGCTGCGGGTAGTGGTCGTCGTCTGGCTGCTGCCGGCAGTGGTGGATGCAGAATCACTGCTGTCCGTGCCGGTGCCGTCGGTTGTCACCAGGGTTGCCGTTGTGGTCGGCGTATGCTCTCCATTTCCGGCGGTGGTGTTTCTCTCGGTCGTGGTCTCTTCGGCTGTGGTTGTCGTAGTCGTTGTGGTGGTAGTTCCTTCGGTTTCAGAAGTGGTCGTCTCTGTGCCGATGTACTCATCCACCATGACGATTGCCTTTGTGTCTGCACTATATGCGGTGCTTACGATCTGCCATGTACCGTCCTCCTGGACGACAGGTGCGCCGTTCTCATCGACGGCAACTGTCAGCAGCAGCAGATCGCCGTTTTCATCCAGCTGGAAGTAGATCGGCTCTGCAATTGCATAGTCTGCCGGAGCGAGGACTTCGGTCAGGCAGTACGGTACGCCTGTTTCGATGTTGGCAAAGACGTGAGACACGCCCTCTTCCGATACCCACTGGTCGATGACATTGCCCGACTGGTCTGTGATCGTCAGCGTTGCGCCGCCGATCTCCTTGCCGCCTGCGTCACACTTGCGGATGAGATAGCCGTTCGGACGTTCTGTGGTAACGGTGGTGGTTTCTGTTGTTTCTGTGGTCGTTTCTTCGGTTGTGGTCTCTTCGGTAGTCGTATCTTCTGTTTCAGAGGTTGTTGTGATTACTGTGGTTGTGGTCGTTGCTGCTGCGGTCGTAGTGCTTGTTTCCGTTCCGGTCTCCGATACGGTGGTCGTCTCGGTCGGTGCTGTGGTATCCGTCTCCGTTTCCGTTGCAGAAACAGTCGTGGTATCGGCGCTGACAGATGTTGTCGTCTCAGAACCGGTTTCCGAAGTGCTTTCCGACGATGTGCTTACCGCAGAGGTAGTTGTTCCGCTGGTGGTGGTATTGGTCGGACCTGCACTGGATTCTGTAGAACCTGTGGTTGATGTGACAGTACCCGACGCACTGCCGGATGTGGTCACTGTTGTGCCGCTGGTCGTGGTGTTGGTGGGTCCGGCGCTGGTTTGTGTTGCACTAGTGGAAGATACTGTTGCACTGCTGGTGACAGTGACAGTGTCGGTATTGGTCTGGGTTGTAGCGGATGTAGAAGATTCGGTGACAACGGTAACAGTCGATACAGTTGTACCGGATACGGTTGCCGTAGTATTGCTTGCGGATACGGTCGAGGTTTCCGTTGTCTGCGTGCCGGATGCAGATTCCGAAGAGGAACTGCTGCCGGATGTCACGCTGCTGGAAACCGATGTGGTTTTTGTTGTAACTGTTGTCTCAGACGAACTGCTGGTTTCCGAGCTGGAGGATGTCACCTTTTTCAGTGCATCGAACATGGTGATAAGACCGGTGGTCTCATCGTACTTGTTTGTCTTGCTCTCACCGACTTCTACGTTCTGTACCTTGCCGTCAACCACTTCAAACATGATCTTGGTGGTCAGTTCATAGCCGTCCGGTGCAATCGTTTCTTCCAGGGTATACTTGCCGTCCGGGAGCTGTTTCAGCAGAATTGCCTTGTCGCCGGATGTCCAGGTGATGACCTTGGAGCCAGCCGCATTGCCTTCGATCTTACCGTTTTCTGCGGTTACATGAGACAAGTCTGCATTGCCCTCATAGGTCAGTTTCATATCTGCACCGGGCAGTTCCTGTGCAGCGTCTCCGTCCTTGCCCACCTTTACGATGGATACTTCGGACGGTGCGTCCTTCATAATCACTGCGTTGGCAGATTCGCCCTCTTCCAGGCCCTCACGCTTTGTCACGTTTCCGTGTTCGTCCACCGTAAAGGTCATGGTCTCGGTCTTTCTGGTGAAGCCGTCCGGGGGAGTGATCTCTTCCAGGGTGTATGTGCCTGCCGGAAGATCGGTCAGCTCTACGCTGCCCTTTGTGCCGTCGGATGTCCAGCTGATGGTTTTGCCGTCATTTGCGATGCCGTCCGTAGACTTGTCGCCGTAAGCATAACCCACCTTGGACAGGTCAACGCCGTCCGGTGCAGTCAGTTTCAGTACGGCTCCGGTGAGTTCTTCGCCGCCGCCGACTGCCTGCTTACTAACAGAAACCGTTTTCTTGATGCTGTCCTTCATGACGATTTCATTATCGGAAACGTCATATTCCTCAGAAACGGCGGAAGTCTGTGTTACCTGACCATTCTTTATGGTAAAGGTGAAGCTTGTGCTTACCTTATTGTAGCCGTCCGGTGCAGCGACTTCTTCCATGATATATTCGCCGTCCGGCAGACCGATGATGTCAGTCTTGTTTTTGCCGTCTGAAACAAAGGTGATGGTATCGGATGTCTGCGTGTACTTGCCGTAATCGGCGTTGTCCTCCAGGGAGTCTGCCTTTGTCAGCGAAGTTTCTCCACGCTTGACCTCCAGCACATCTGCGTTCAGACTGCCGTCTGTCCGGGTGATCTTGATGGTTGCGCCTGCCAGTTCTGCGGAATCTGCAATGTCCTGCTTGTCCACGCTGATCTGCGAACGGTTAATAGCGGTAACCTTATTTGCCGCAAAAATACAGTTATTATTTTCAATCGGGCTGCCGTCCGGATGATTGGCAACCACATAGCTGCTTTCATCTACGCTGAATGTCACGCTCAGCGGTGCGTAGCCCTTAACTGCAGTCTCTGTCAGAGTGTATTCACCCTTTGCCAGATTTGCAATGGTTTCCGGTGCTGTCAAGGTCTTGGAAAAACCGCCGGGGCCTGTCAGCGTAAACGCACAGTTTGCCATTTCCCTGCCGTCTACATCTACCTTTGCAAATGAAATCTCTACATCGCTCTGGTACGCATCGGTGATGGTCTTATCGCCCGGAATGCCGGCATCCATGGTAACCATGTTGCCGTTGGAATAGCTTGCGACAAAGGTCTTTTTGCCGACTTCTGTCATGCCGCCGTCCGGAACTATTGTGTCTCCGTCCTTGTCCAGCTCAAAGACGTAGTAGGTCTTGCTGCTGTCTAGTCCCTCAAAGGTGACGGACTTACTGCCGTTGTCGCCGGCAGTAATGTTGATGTCTTTCTTTTCAACCAGCTGATAGCTCTCGTCTGCATTCTGCGTATACAGTCCCACCTGGATTGCATGGTCAACTGCCGGTTTGCCGTCCTCGGTAGCGATCTTGGTTACCTTGATCCTTGTGGGATTTTCGGTGGCATTGGTGATGACCGCATCCGCACTGGGTGCATCCTTGGTCAGCAGAATTGCCTGCTCACCACAGCCGTTATAGGAAACGTAGAATGTCTTATCTGTTTTCGTAGTGGGATCCTTGAAATCTGTTACGACGCTCTGGACAAAGGATTTCCCTGCGCCGACACGCTCTTTGCCGTTCATCTCAAAGATGTAATACTCGGTATCAGCGTCCAGACCGTCAAAGGTCACGCTAGAGCCAGCACTAACAGTTTTTGCATCAATCTGTGTATAGGTGTCACCGTTCTTGGTGAACAGTCCCACAGAGAATGCGGGTGTGCTCTTGACATCATCTGCGATCAGCACCTTGCTGACGGTGATGCTGTAGTCGATCTCCTCGGTGTTGGTGATCTCAGTTTTGCCGTCTGCCTGTACTGCCGCCGGTGCTGCCGGTTCGGAGGTATAGCGGATACCGCTGTCTGAGGTGTATTTTGCAAAGTCTGTATCTGCCAGAACACCGTTTGCATTGGTCTCCAGCACGTAGAATTCCACGCCCTTGGGCACATCTTCAAATGTCACGTTCTGCTTGCCTGCCTCGGTGAATGTCAGAGACTGTACCGGCGCATCTTCATAGCGCACATAGTCCCCGGCCGCATTCTTGATGAACAGGGCAAAGTAGAAGGTATCGCCGGTCACGCTGTCCCCTGCCAGGGTCTTGGTCAGCGTGATATTGCCCACATTTTTGGTGTTGGTCACGCCGACGGTCTGGCTCGCCGTGGCATCGGTGGAAATTACATTATCGGTATATTTCGGTGTGTAATTCTGAATCCGGTTGCCCTTGGCGTCGGTTTCCAGGAGATAAACGTTATTGGCGTTGTTCTGCTGCTTGATCGAGGACAGGTCTACGTCCTTCATGGTGACGGATGCCGCAGTCTGTCCTGCCGGAACGGTGACGGAAATCACATCGCTCAAACGTGTGGTATAATTTTCGTCGGCAAACAGAGCAAAGTAGAAAGTTGCATCCTTGGTCTCTGCCTCTGTCAGCGTCTTGTTGACGGTCACATCAATGGTGGTGTCCGGTGTCTGTACCCAGACGCCGACCTTTGCCGGCTCTGCCACCATGACGGTGTCGCCCAGAATGCTGGTATTCTGATAGGAGTACGCAAAGCTGTTCCATGCGATATTCTCCTCGCCGGTCTTTGCCACATAGCTGGGAACGGTTGCGGTCACTTTGACAACAGCTTCCTCACCGACCTTGACGGTCGTATCTTGCAACTGGATCCGGAAGTCTACGGTATCGTCAGACTTGATGTTTGTCCAGTTCATGACATCGTTCTGCCCCAGCCAGTCCTTGGAATATTCATCCAGGACGGAGGTCTTGTCGGTGGAGTAGCTGCGTACTGTTTTGTCAATTACATCTGTTCCGTTCACCACAACAGAATCAATGCTCTTGAGTTTCACGCCGAATGCGGAGAAACGCTCATAGCCGGAAACCAGACCCAAGTCACCCACATAGGGCAGACGGTCGATAATGGTCATGTTTTCCAGATCTACCGGCGAGTTGTTCTTGATGTGGAGTTCATAGGTCACATCTTCGCCCTGCATACCCTGCACATAGTTGTGGGTAGGCTGGCGGCTGTAACCGGTATCGGTAGCCGGGTCCGTGTGCGGTGTGCCGGTGTGGTTCTGGTTGGTGTAGGTAATGGTCTTCCAGGATTCGGTGGTCAGACCAACGATGTTATAGTTTGCGTAGCTCCAGATCTGGTCGTCACGCTTTTCGCCGGCAACCGTATCTTCGGTGGAGAACGGCTGTGTCACACTGGCATAGCCGGTATTGGTGATGACGCCCTCTTTTTCCTGACCGTCCTTGACGGTGGTGGTGAACTGGAAGACGATGCACTTGTTCGGTGCAAGCGTTGCCTTGCCCAGCTTGTCCGCATAAATAATCAGTTTCGAACCGTCGATCTTGTAGGCATCGCGGGGAACAGGCGTGCCGCTTTCCAGCAGACCAGTCTTGTCGTTTGCCTTAAATGTGGAACTGCCGTCGCTGTTATGCGTCAGCGTCAGTTCCTGGTAGGTCATCTGCAAGCCGGTCTCATTGCTGAACTGGTATGTCGGCGGCAGATTGTCGGTCAGCGTCACGCCGTCCAGTTTCAAGTCTGCCACATCGGTGGAGTCGCCTCTGCCGTTGTACAGCACAGTCTGCCAGATCAGTGTATCACCGGCGGTGATGTAGCCGTTTTCTACCGGCTGTACGTCATCGGCATTGTAGGTCTGTCCTGCAAAGGATGCCACTGCCAGCTTGGCGAAACCGGGTGCGGGAGTGGTTTTGGTGAAGCTGATGTCTGCGGTTGCATTCGGAGTTTTATCCTTGAGAACCGTTTCACCGTCTTTGACAACAACATTGGTAACTGTGTTTGTCAAAGTTGTACTCTTTGCAATCGTATCGTAGAGTTTTTGTGCTCCGTCAGAAGTCAGCTTTGTCTTATATGTAATCGTCACAGCGGAACTGCTTCCATTCAATGAGGTTGCAGAGGTAAACGCAATTGTGAGTTGATTACCGTCCAATTTCGAAGCACTGGTGTCCAATGTACCATTTGTTACAGAAATCACCTGTGATAAATCACCGTCTGCCAACGTCATACCGTCCGGAAGAACATCTGTCAGAGTAAAGGTCTTTCCATAATAATCTGTGGTATCTTGTGTGTTCGGTTTCAGTGTAATCGTATTGGTAAATTCTTGATTTTCCAAATCATTCTGTGACAAGTCGGAGATTTCCTTTTTGTTCGGAGAAGCACTTTTCTCTGTGTTGAAACAGAAATCATAGGGAACCTGAACCGATGCCGCTGCATAAGAACCAGTAGTTGCTCCCCACATACCGCTTTCACTGTTCCATGTGTTATTCGGATAAAATGCAACATAATTTCGATAATAATTGGGACGTGCACCTGCCATGCTCATATTATTCATGGTCATTGTATATTCGATCTCAATAGACTGACCGGGAGCCAATGTCAGCTGATCTGCCGGAATCTTATAGCCCCATGTAGTATTTTTGTTCGCATCATTATACCAGTAATATATTCCCAAATCAGTCGAGCCGGTATAAGTACCTGTGCAGGCGATTACTTTACCAGTAGTCCGGGCATCTTCAGAAGTCTGACGATACCAGCCATCAGCCATTTTCAAGCCGTTTACGGTTGCACCGGTGAGGTTGGTGAAACGAACACGGAATACAGCTTTATCGCCCTCCGAAAATCCTTGGAAACCGGATTTTATGCTGTCATCGGTATCTACCAGCACATTACCGTTTTCATCGACAATCCACTTTTCCGCCTTATAATCGCCGGAAGTATCTTTTGTGGTTTTGACTTCATTGGATTTTACAGTGCTGCCGTCATATCTACACTGTGCCTGATTGACGATTTCTCCAGTCGTACCAGTCTTAACTTTACCAGTAATGGTAACTGTCACCTTTTCGCCCGGTGCAATGCTCCAAACGCCCTTATTTTCTACGGTGTTTCCCCTTACCTTTACCTCATATCCAGCTTTGTCTGTCTTGGCAGCCACACTTTCCAACACTTCCGGAACTGCATCAGAAAATGTCACGTCATTTGCATCAGCACTGCCGCTGTTTTCTACAACAATGGTATAGATCAGGGTATTTCCTGCCACATAGGAAGACTTGTCCACTGTCTTCGTAATCCCCAGCTGTGCTTTCGGCGTATCCGGTGTAAACTTCACTTCATTGGAAGACTTGCCGTCTACCTTTGCTATGTTGGAAATTTCTCCGTTCACGCTGTCTTTGATTGTACCAATTACCGTGATCTGTACTGTCTTTCCTGCCGGAACGTCAATTTTGCCCGGGAAATCAGCCACTGCAGCACCATCTACCTTATAAGTCATATTTTCCAGATACTGCAGCAAGTTCGCATCAGAAACAGCAACATCTTTCGCATCCTTTGCACCGGAATTGGTGACAGAAATGGTATAAGTAGCAGTCTGCCCGGAAATGTCTGTGTAGTACTTCTGTCCCAGGTTCTTACCATTATAGATAACAGAACCGCTCTTCACCGGCGTTTCGATCACAGCCTCATCCTTTTTCACCTGGATGGTCTTTTCCGCCTTTTCGCCGTGGTTTCCGGTAACGGTATTGGTCAGCGCCACGGTTTCGTCCTTGTCCACGGTACACTCGATTTCCTTGGTGACGCTCTTTCCGGCAGGCACGGCAATGCCTGTCCAGGCAATGTCCCCGGTCGGTGTCAGTCCGTCCGGCAGGGTATCCGTGATATCGATATCACCATCCATATCGCCGGTGTTGGTCACGGTAATGACAAACTTGACCTTATCGCCTTTTAAGTAGTATGCCTTTTCATTTTCCACCGTTTTGCTCAGACTGAACTGCGGTCCCTTGGGTGCGCTGACTGTCAGTTCCACGCTGTTTCCGCCGATGGACTTTTCCGCTGCATTGTCCCCGTAGGGCTTGCCGGAAACGCTCAGATCGTTGGTGACCTTGCCGTCTGCTGTACCGTTCATCTTTACGGTACTGCTGTTCAGCGGCAGTGCCACATTCAGACGCACTGCCGGCATCTCGGCGTTCTCGTTCTTGCTGTTCAGCACAAAAGAGATGTCTGCCTTTGCGCCTTTTACGGTGACGGTGGGTTCTGCATCATAGCCTGCCGCCTGGATCGCCGACTTTACGGCGTTCCGGATGGCATCTGCTGCATCGTCGTCCAGGAATGTCATGTTTTCCAGGCTGATCGTATCCTGGAAGGTCAGGCTCTTCACCCACTCTGCGCCTTTTTTCTGGGACGCATTGTTGGAAGAGGCGCTGAGCGTATAGTTCACCGAAGTGCCGCCTGCAATGTCGCTGGCTTTCAGACTGGTGCGGTCCTCGCTCTTGGACGCATTCCAGTTCATGGCTGCAATTGCGGTGATCGTATTGGACACGCTCTTTCCGGAGCCATCCTGTGAGATACGCACCTCTGCGACGGTGCCGTTCGGCGTTTTGCCGTTCCGGAACTTCGCCTGGAGCCGGATCTGCTTGGTCTGACCGTTGTCAATACTGAATGTAATATACCGGCTGCCGTCCGGATTGACGTGCAGTACATATCCGTTGTACACTGCGCCGTCCCGGAAACCGTTTCCGGCAAAGTTGGGCAGCAGAAGATTCTGGTCGGTGATCTCGATCCGATAGGTGTCTTCTTCACCCTCATTGACATTGTTTCCGGAGATCGTCGCCATCAGATAGAACAGATCGCCGGATTCTACGCCTTCTTTGCCTTTCTCAGGATCAGGAATAGGGTTGTACTTACTGTCCCGAAATTCTATGCTGGAATTTGTCAATACCAGCGGTCCGCTCGCTTTCGCATTTTCTGCCGCCGACGCAAAGAACGCCGACGGAATGCAAGTCACGATCATCAAAACTGCCAGCAAGACGCTGATCACGCTTGCCCGCATATGCCTTGTTTTTTCTGCCTGCATAAAAAAACTCCTCTCATTGCGGGAACGCTGCACGCAGTCTGTTCTGCATTCTTTCGTGCAAACTTTGTACGGCGTTTCCTCAGATTTTTTGCACCGTGGCAGCAACATCGACAAAAACGATATACATACCACATTTTTTACGGCAATTTCCACCAACTCCGCCGCTTTCAGCTGTTCAATTGTTTCCACAATCAAAAGAACATTTTGGCACAAATCACGGAAATCGCTCTGATACAACTTTATTATACTGATTATCCGTGAAATTTTATATCATTTTTTATATAATATTTGAAAAGCAAGAGGAAGAATCAGGAAGTCTATTCAAACGGCTTTCTGATTCTCCAAATTTTGCAGCGGCATCTCCGGCGAATGGCTGTCCGAATTTACCCGCATGCAACTTCTTTCAATCACATATGACGAATCCCGCCATTGTTTTTTCAAATATTTCGTGAAAAAAGCTATTGCAACATCGACCAAAATCCGGTATAATAGTATTAGATATGTTCCAACCTGGCGGAGCAGTCTGTATTATGGTGGTTCGGCGCACCATAAAGAGGTACGAATGGGATTCCGGCACGGTTTCTGTGTGCCGGGAACGAGAAGATTCCGCCGAAACTGTTGAGGAGGATAACATGGCAGTAAAAACAACTGGAAATCCCCAGAGAGAAGAATTGAAACAGAAATTTGTAGACAGACTTCAGCTGGAGTGCAGTGTTTCTCCGGACGAGGCATCTGATAAGCAGATCTATCAGGTGCTGTCCGCACTGATGGTAGAAAAGCTGAAGCACAAGCGTCAGCACTTTGTAAACAAAACCAATTCCGTAGGCGGCAAGAGCGTGTACTACCTGTCTATGGAATTCCTGATGGGACGTTCCCTAAAGACCACCCTGTACAACCTGAAGCTGGCAGACGATGTTCGTGCCATCCTGCAGGACTATCACATCAACCTGGACAACATCTTTGAGTGCGAGCCGGACGCAGGTCTGGGCAACGGCGGTCTGGGCCGTCTGGCTGCCTGCTATCTGGACGCTATGGCAACCCAGGAGATCCCGGCAACCGGTCACTCCATCTGCTATGAGTACGGTATCTTCAAGCAGATCCTGGAGGACGGCTGGCAGACCGAGGAACCGGACAACTGGCTGCCGGGCGGCAGCGTCTGGCTGGATCCGAAGCCGGACGAGGCGATCGAAGTACACTTCGAGGGCAATGTCCAGGAATACTGGCAGGATTCTTACCACTACATCTCCCATGTCAACTACAACACTGTTATCGCCATCCCGTATGATATGTATGTCTCCGGCTATGGCAGCACCGGCGTTTCTACCCTGCGTCTGTGGAAGGCACAGGCACCCAGCTTTGACATGAAGGAATTCAACGAGGGCAACTATGAACAGGCACTGTCCCGGAACTCCATGGCAAATGCGATCTCCAAGGTGCTGTACCCGAACGACAACCACCTGGAGGGCAAGTCCCTGCGTCTGCGCCAGCAGTATTTCCTGTGCGCCGCAGCCATCGGTGATATCGTAAACCACCACATGAACGTATACGGCACACTGGAAAACCTGCACGAAAAGGTTGCCATCCACATCAACGACACCCACCCGACTCTGGCAATTCCGGAACTGATGCGTGTCCTGCTGGACGACTGCGGCTATACCTGGGATCGTGCATGGCACATCGTCACCAACACCTTCGCTTATACCAACCACACCGTAATGGCTGAGGCACTGGAAAAGTGGGATGTAAACCTGGTAAAACAGATCGTGCCGAGAATCTTCCAGATCATCGTGGAGATCAACAACCGCTACTGCGCAGGTCTGATGGAGCGCAACGGCGGCGACAGCGCAAGAACCACACGGATGTCCATTATCAAGGACAACCAGATCCACATGGCTACCCTGTGCGTTATGGCATCTCACAGCGTCAACGGCGTTTCCAAGCTGCACTCGGAGATCATCAAGGACAGCGTATTCCACGAAGAATATCTGGACACCCCGAACAAGTTCAAGAACGTCACCAACGGTATCGCATACCGGAGATGGCTGTATCAGTCCAACCCGGGTCTGACCCAGCTGCTGCGTGACAAGATCGGCGACGGTTTCCTGAAGGACGGCAGCGAGCTGAAAAAGCTGGACGTTTTCGCTGATGACAAGGCTGTTCTGGAACAGCTGCGCAAGATCAAGAAGGAAAACAAGGAGCGTTTCGCCAAGTTCGTCAAGAAAAAGAGCGGTCTCATCCTGGATACCGACAGTGTATTTGATGCACAGGTAAAGCGTCTGCACGAATACAAGCGTCAGCATCTGAATGCAATGCACATTCTGGCACAGTACAACGCCCTGCTGGAAAATCCGGATATGGACTTTACGCCCAAGACCTACATCTTCGCTGCAAAGGCAGCGCCGGGCTATTATCTGGCAAAGCAGATCATCAAGATGATCTGGGCGCTGTCTGAGGAGATCCGCAAGAATCCCCGCATCTCCGACAAGCTGTCCGTTTACTTCCTGGAGAACTACTGCGTTACCATGTCCGAGCTGCTGATGCCGGCTTGCGATATTTCGGAGCAGATCTCTCTGGCAGGTACAGAGGCATCCGGTACCGGCAACATGAAGCTGATGCTGAACGGTGCGATCACACTGGGTACACTGGACGGCGCAAACATCGAGATCGGCGACGCAGTGGGCGCTGACAACATCCTCATCTTCGGCATGAAGACCGAGGAAGTCAACACCCTCAAGGCTCGTGGCTATCGTCCGGAGGACTATTACAACAACAACCCGATCATCAAGAGCTGTATCGACCGGATGTATGCCGGCATCAACGGCTGCAAGTTCACCCAAGTGGCTGACTCCCTGCGCACCCAGGATCCGTACATGGTTCTGGCTGACTTCGACAGCTACTGCCAGGTACAGGAGCGCAGTTCAAAGCTGTACACCGACAAGGATACCTGGACCAAGATGTCCCTGCACAACATCGCAAACGCAGGCATCTTCTCCGCTGACCGTGCAGTTAACGAATATGCAAAGGATATCTGGAATATCTGAGAACGTGTTATCACACATTCTGATATAATCTGACGAAAACGGAGCAGCACAAACCCTGCTCCGTTTTCTTGAATGGGATGGGTTGTGTGAGGTATCCCTGCTTTATATTGTAGTGAAAACTATAGAAATAAGCCTTCCTTGAACCAGCGAAGCTGGTAAAGGAATTACAATGAATTTTTCCTTATCTGCAAATTTCACAGAAAAAATCCCTCAGTCAGCCTGCGGCTGCCAGCTCAGCACAAAGCACGCCCTTCGGGTGCCTTTTCAAGGGAGCCTAACCTAATACAGGAAGTATCCCTTTGAAAAGAATACTCTCCCACTCCGCAAAGAAAGGAGCATCTCTGTATGCGTTATTTTTACAACAGTTGGGATCCGGCGTATAAGTCGCACTTCGGTGCGATCGCCCGGAACCAGAGCTGTCAGTTCACCATTCGCCTGCCGGAAGAAACGCCGCTGGACTTTTCTCCGGTGCTGGTGGTTTTCCGCACCGGCTTCAAGGAACGTTTTCTGCCGATGAACGTGAAAGAACACGAAAACGGCTATGTCACATACACCACAGATCTCATTCCCAAGTACTCCGGCGTACACTACTACTATTTCTCCTACACCTCCAACGGTGTGCGGCACTATATCAAGCGGGGCGATGCCTGCCACGGCACACTGGATCAGGGAGAAATGTTCCAGCTGACAGTCTACAACGAGGACTATCAGACACCCCAGTTCCTCAAGGGCGGCGTGATGTATCAGATCTTCCCCGACCGCTTTTGCAGCAGCGGCAAAATGCATGACAATGTACCGTCTGACCGCGTGATGCGGGAATGGGGAGAACTCCCCTACTACAAGCCCGACCAGAATGGTCACGTCTGGAACAACGACTATTTCGGCGGCGACCTGGACGGCATCCGCAGCAAGCTGGACTATCTGAAAGACCTGGGTGTCACCTGCATCTATCTGAACCCGATCTTCGAATCCCACGAGAATCACCGTTATAACACCGCAAACTACCGGAATGTAGACCCGCTGCTGGGTACCAACGAGGACTTCCGGGAGCTGTGTAAGGCGGCAAAGGTACGGGGCATCTCCGTCATTCTGGACGGCGTATTCTCCCACACCGGCGCAGACAGCATCTATTTCAACAAGTTCGGACGCTACAACACGCCCGGCGCTTATCAGTCCGAGAACAGCCCGTATTACTCCTGGTATCACTTCTGGGGCAACAAGGAGTACGAGTCCTGGTGGGGCATCGACACCCTGCCGAATGTGGACGAGAACAACCCCAGCTACACCAAGTACATCTGCGGCGACGACGGCGTACTGGACTACTGGATGAGCCTGGGCGCCGCCGGATACCGTCTGGACGTGGCAGATGAGCTGCCGGACGAGTTCCTGGACAATCTGCGCACCTGCGTCAAGAAGTATGATGAGGAAAAAATCGTCATCGGCGAGGTCTGGGAGGATGCGTCCAACAAGGAGGCTTACGGCGTCAAGCGGCGCTATCTCCTGGGCGACCAGCTGGACAGCGTAATGAACTATCCGTTCCGTGAGGCGATCATCGCCTACATGAAGGGTGAGGCTGCCACCACATTCCGGGACCGCATTATGGTGATCCTGGAAAACTATCCGAAATGCACGGTGGATGTGTTGATGAACTTTGTCTCCACCCACGACATCGAGCGTGCCATCAACCGTTTCGGCGGTCAGCCCTGCGACGACAAGAGCAAGGACTGGATGGCATCCAACGAACTGTCTCCGGACGAGTACAACCGTGGCAAGGCTCTGCTCAAGGGCGCTATGGTACTCCAGTTCTTCCTGCCCGGCGTCCCCAGCATTTATTATGGTGACGAGGCTGGCTTGCAGGGCTGGAAAGACCCGTTCAACCGCCGCTGCTATCCGTGGGGCAATGAGGATACGGAACTGGTGGAATACACCCGTCAGATGGCGAAGATCCGCCGGGAGCATCCGGCTTTTGCAGAGGGCGCTATGGAGTTCCTGGTACTGGAGGAAAAGGTGCTGGGCTTTGCACGATACATTCTGCAGAACGGTTCCAGCGCTGTTGTGCTGATGAACCGCAGCGATGAGACTGCCATGGTCTCTCTCCGGGACAAGTGCTTTGAGAAGTATGCGTTCAGCACAGTAATCAGCGGCATCTGTGACGGCGATGCTGTCATTCTGCCGGCACACAGCTATGCAGTTGTCAGCGCCGTTCGCTCCAATCAAGCAAAAACGCAGTAAATTCTCCGGGATTTTTCTGCATTCAGACAAAAGGCGGCAGAGATGCCGCTTTTTTGTTGGCTGTTTTTATTTGCGGCTTGTTCTAAAATCAAAGATATCTATTTTATTTTGCAAAGATTTCAAAAGAAAAACTTTCTTTTTTTTGAAAGTGTCGAAAAAAGCTTTACAAGCGTCCGGAAATGTGCTATACTATATGAGTCGCCAATCGAGGTGTGGCTCAGTTTGGTAGAGCACTACGTTCGGGACGTAGGGGCCGCAAGTTCGAATCTTGTCACCTCGACCAATTGCAGAAGGCTGAATTACGAAAAAAGCTCGTAATTCAGCCTTTTTTCGTTACCTGGGGTGTTTTGCGAAAAACAGGTTTTTTCCTAAAATGGCAAGTGGAAAACGGTCAGTTTGTGCCAGTTGTTGGAATTTTTGGAGTTGCCTAGCGTTGTCCAATCAAGAAAGAAGGCAAATGGATTTGAACAAAAATATGAAAAGCATACAGCCTATAGACCCCGTCATTACACTTCCAGCCTATCTGAATCAAAGGCAATACCGTGCAAAGTCACCAGACGCTCTTTGTGCGGTATTGCCTTAAAATAAAATAGGCAAAGGATTTGTCACTGCCAATCGCAGCAAGTCCTTTGCTTTTTATTATTTCCGTTCCGACCGCCTGTGATTTCTGTACTCCTTAGGCGTCATTCCATAGAGTGCCTTAAATTTGCGGCAAAAATATCCCACATTTTCAAAGCCTGCTGTCTGAGCTATAACGAAAACGCTGTTTTCAGTTTCCGTAAGAAACTTGGCAGCACGCTTCAAACGATATTCCAGAGCATAATTAATGGGCGATGTGTGCAGATAGCTTTTAAAAATATTCAGCACACTGCTTTTGCTTATAGAAACAGATCTTGCAATGTCTTCCAAGGTTATCCGACGATAATAGTTTTTGTGGATATGCTGCATCATTATCTGCAGCTGTGCTTGTGCCTGTGCGGAGGTTTTGTTTATGTTTTGAGTGTCGTTCCAACTTATGCTTTCGTAAATCTGCCCCCATAGCTTCATAATAAGTTCGGTTGTTTTCAGTTCGGATATGCTTTTCGATTCCTGTATGGCAAACACATTTCGTATTGTATCAAGCATCTCACATTGCTTTTCATCTGTCGGCGATATTATCAGGCATTCAACCGAGGACATGAGCACAGGCTTTATATATTTGCGGTATATCAAACTGTTTTCTGCGGCTATCAGAAGCGGAGAAAAGACCATATTGGGAATAATTGTACTTTCGCTGCTCTCAAACCGATGTATCACCTGTGTGTTGATGAAAATTGCTTCCCCTGTGTTAAGCACATATCTGCTGCTGCCCACAAAAAAATCTGCCGTCCCATTTTCCACAAGCACAAACTCAACCTCGGGGTGCCAGTGCCAGTCAATACAGTGCAGGTCAAAGAGCCATATATCCTCATAATAATATCGAAAGGGATATTCCTCACTGCCGTGACTTATGGTTTCACGAAGAGTTTCGTCAGTGATGATCTTTGCGTAGCCGTCGTTTAGGTTTTTCAAATTTATCCTCCATTTTTGCGATATAGTGTAATAAAAATGCGATATTGTACATTGAAATATGCCGTTTGTTATGATATGATACAATTATATCAAAAAGCGAAAGGAACGTCAAGATGAATTACAGAAAAACTCTTATTGCCTGTTATCTTGGATTTGTTACACAAGCTATTACAGCAAATTTTGCACCGCTGCTATTTCTCACATTCCACAATGTTTACAATATCCCTCTCGGAAAAATTGCGCTCATATCATCCGTTTTCTTTATCACCCAGCTTATTGTGGATATTCTCTGTGCAAAGTTTGCGGACAGAATAGGCTACCGCAGATGCGTTGTGGGTTCTCAGCTGTTTTCGGCAGCAGGACTTCTGGGACTTGCGTTTCTTCCTCAGATAATGCCCGACCCGTTTATGGGAATAATCATCAGCACAATTGTATATGCGGTGGGCAGCGGTCTTACGGAGGTGCTTGTCAGCCCTATCGTTGAATCCTGTCCCTTTGAGCATAAAGAGGCGGCAATGAGTTTGCTCCATTCCTTTTACTGTTGGGGCTCGGTAGGAGTTATCCTGCTTTCCACAGTATTTTTCTCGGTGTTCGGTATAGGCAATTGGAAATGGCTTGCTTGTATCTGGGCAATAATTCCGCTGTATAATATGTTTAATTTCATCACCTGTCCCATTGAACACCCTGCCGAGGACGGGCAAGGTATGAGTATCGGAAATCTTTTAAAAACCCCCGTGTTCATTATTTCCATACTGCTGATGATATGTGCGGGAGCGTCGGAGCTTTCAATGGCACAGTGGGCATCTGCATTTGCGGAATCTGCTTTGGATCTTTCAAAGGCTATGGGAGATATTGCCGGGCCTTGCCTGTTTGCGGTGACTATGGGAATAAGTCGCTCACTGTATGGAAAATACGGCGACAGGCTTGACCTAATAAAATTTATGATAGGCTCAGGCATGCTTTGCCTGATATGCTATCTTGTTGCTTCCCTGTCGGATATTCCCATGCTTGGGCTTGCAGGCTGTATAATATGCGGCTTTTCCGTTGGAATTATGTGGCCTGGAACCATAAGCATCTGTTCGGGGAAAATGCCCTCAGGCGGCACAGCAATGTTTGCCCTTCTTGCCATGGCAGGCGACCTTGGCGGTGCAATAGGTCCGGGTATCGTAGGAAACATTTCACAAAGTGCAGGAGATGATATTCGCAAGGGCGTGCTTGCAGGCTGTATTTTTCCACTTGTGCTTGTTATTCTGACTTTTGTGATTTCCAAAAATGTCAATAAAAACAGGCAGGAATGAAAGAGTATGACTATAAGGCAATACCGTACAAAGAGCGTCTGACGACTTTGTGCGGTATTGCCCTGAATCAGTACAATGTGATTCATATCGATATCCAGCAGTTTGTCAGCAAATATCCTGTGATAAAAGACATGGTGGCACGCTTAACAAAGGAATTGTTGTTTGATGTGAAAATGGAAATGCCGGATGTTACATTGTTTGATGAAACAGACTTGGTAAGGACATCAAAAGATATTTTTTCGCAGAAACGGGAAAAGTTTATCTTTATCATTGACGAATGGGATTCCATTTTCCGGGTACATCGGGATAATGCAACTGCTCCAAAGGAATATCTGGATTTTCTGCGGGATTTTCTGAAAGGGCAGCCCTATGTGGCACTTGCCTATATGACAGACATTCTCCCAATCAAGAAATACGGTCAACATTCTGCACTGAATATGTTCAAGGAATACGCTATGACCAATCAATATGCACTCGCAAAATTCACTGGTTTTACAGAGAGGGAAGTTCGTCAGCTCTGTGAACGTTATCATATGTCTTTTGAACAAACGAAAGATTGGTACGATGGCTATA
>ERZ831773.1776-NODE-1776-length-20634-cov-25.914865_pt1 | contig 20634 bp, 15 predicted proteins | sample MGYA00519696_ERZ831773 | MGnify/ENA primary metagenome ERZ831773 (study PRJEB31850, sample SAMEA3708720) | human gut metagenome | biome: human gut; feature: human-associated habitat; material: faeces | place: China | collected 2014 ...
TTCTCTATGTAGGTGCTGCTTCTGAAGTAGAAATGAAAGAAAAGAAAGACCGTGTGGACGATGCTTTGCGTGCAACTCGTGCTGCTATCGAAGAAGGTATCATCCCGGGTGGTGGTGTAGCTTATATCCGTGCTATTGATCCTGCAGATGAGTATCTCGCGAAAGCAGCCTCTTTCGGAAGCGGAATACGGATCTTAAATCAAGATCTCTGGGAGATGATCATTACGTTTATTATCTCACAGCAGAAAACGATTCCGGCGATCCGGGCATTGGTGGAAGCGCTGAGCGAAAAATATGGAACACGGCATAAAATTCCGTCAGAGTGCAATTTCCGTACCCACACGTCAATTCTGCCCAACGTGCAGTTTTCCGATATATCCGCAGGGCAGCATGCTTCTGCGACTTTTCAGAAACAGTTATCTGCATCCGCCGCACCAGCAATCACAGATCCTTCATCTGGATATTATTATGCTTTTCCATCCCCTGAAGAGTTAAACCGCGCCTCTCTGGATGATCTTCTCGCCTTAAAGCTCGGCTACCGCGCCAAGTACATCAAGCGGACCTGCGAGGACATCTGCTCCGGAAAGCTGGATCTTGACCGCCTGCGAGGGATGAACTATGCGGACTCCATGGAAGCTCTTCTTTCCTGCTATGGAATCGGCGTCAAGGTCGCCAACTGCATCTGCCTCTTCGGCCTGCATCATATCGGCGCTTTCCCGGTAGACACCTGGATCAAAAAGATCCTGCTGCGGGAGTACGCCCCGAAAAGCCACTGTACCGGACATGTCCCGGAAACGCGTCTCTGCGAGGCGCTGATCGCGGAGAACTTCTCGAAATATCCGGGATTTGCAGGTGTGCTGCAGCAGTATATCTTCTTTTATGAGAGAGAATTTTCGCAAAAAATACTGCAGGATACGAACGGAATCAAATATAACAGGTGATTCCATCGAAATTTCCTGTTAAATAAAAAGCCACCGGGAAGGTCGGCACTCATAAAACAGCATAGAGTTGTTTTCGAGCAAGGACGCGGGGAGTATTCCCACAAGGTCATAGGATATATCAATCTGCTGTTCCCTATGTCCGTTTGACTTGTCCGGCGTGTGAACATATACCGCCTTTACCATGTCATTCAAGACAGCGGGCGTCAGCTCGTCCAAATCGAGATACTTCCGTACCTTGCAGATAAACCTGTCAATGTTTTCTGCCTGTTCTTCCAGCTGTAGAATTTCTTCATTCAGTTGCAACAGCTTTTCCCGCAGTTCTTCCTGCTCCTGTTCGTAATCGTCGGAGAGCATTTGAAATCTGCTGTCAGAAATCTTTCCGTTGGCGTTATCTTCGTAAATACTCTTAAATAATCGGTCAAGTTCTTCAATACGCCGTTCGGCTTGCGTCAGTTGCCGCCGCTTCGCCGCGAGTTCTTTTTTCGCTTCGGCTTTCTGCTTCGCTCCCATAGCTTTTCTAAAGCGTTCCTCATGAGTAGATACACAGGCAATCACAAGCCGCATATGAGCAAGTACACCCTGCTCCAGTACAACGGCGCGGATAAAATGCGTCGGGCAGACCTCTTTCCCTTTGAGCCTTGAAGTGGAGCAAACAAAGTGGTCTTGTCGCGCTTCAAAATTTTTGCTTGTGCAGTAATACAGCTTTTCCCCACAATCAGCGCAGCGGACAATGCCGGAAAATAGATTGGTCTTTTCCGTCCTCGTTGGGCGGCGTTTGTTCTTCCGTAATTCCTGCACCCGTTCCCATGTGTCAGCGTCTATGATTGCTTCATGGGTATTCTCAAACACAAGCTGCTTTTCTTTAGGATTGTAACAGGTTTTTTTGCTCTTGTACGACTGCTTGTAGGTCTTGAAGTTTACCGTATGCCCTTGATACTCTGGACGCTCTAAAATGTCGGCTACGGTATCGCCTGTCCAGTGATACGGATTGTCCGGAGGCGTGTTCCTTGTCGCTCTGCCTGTCTGCTGAAAATGGATAGTTGGCGTTATGACTTTATCCTCTTTCAGAATACGGGCAATCTGCGGCGGCCCGAAGCCCTCTAAACAGAGAGTAAATATCCGCTTGACTACTTCGGCGGCGGCTTCGTCCACAATCCAACGCTTTTTGTTGTCGGGGTCTTTCATGTAGCCGTAAGGCGGATTGGTACAAAGATGTTCGCCTGCTTCCCCTTTGGACTTCATCACAGCGCGGATTTTCTTGCTTGTATCTTTTGCATACCACTCGTTGATGATGTTCAAAAATGGGGTAAAGTCGCTGTCTGTTTGATTTGCGCTGTCAATACCGTTGTTAATGGCAATGAAGCGTACTCCCTTTTCCACAAGCAGGACTTCGGTGTAAAATCCCACTTTCAGATAATCGCGCCCAAGTCGCGACATATCCTTGACTATCAGTGCGGACACTTCGCCGTTCTCAATCCGTTCTAACAGTTCGTTCCAACTCGGACGGTTGAAGTTCGTACCCGAATACCCGGCGTCCACAAAAAACAAGGTGTTTTTGCAGCCGTTTTCCTTTGCGTATTTACTTAAAATCGCCTTTTGATTTACAATGCTGTTGCTGTCGCCCTGCAACTCGTCGTCTCTCGATAAGCGGCAATAGAGGGCGGTAATTTTGTTGTCAGACTGCCTTGACATAGAATGTTCCTCCTTTATCGGCGGGCAGTCTGCCAATACAGGATTGCATATTCCCATATTAACGCTCTTTGCCCGTCATAACTGCCCGTAAAACGGTAGAGCGTCCTGCCGGATTTTATCACGACTTCACGCTTTGGCAATTCATAGGCAAGCGGATTTTTTACCACGATATGCCCATTTTTGATTTTTCGTTTCCGTACCATTCCTTTCCCGTCCTTTCCTTTGAAATTGGTGTTTACAGTTTCGTAGCAAGCATAGGAACAGGATAGCCTGTTCCGTAAAATGCCCCGCTGCCGCCGTTGCATTTTGCTTGATCCCAAGCCCTCATTTCGTTAGCCCCTTGAATTGCAGGAGTAGCTGACGCTCCAATTTCCAAACTTCGTTCATGAGCCGTTTTAGCTCGTCCATGTCGTTGTCATAAATACGCCCTGTTTCGTTGATACACTTTGTAATCTGATTGAGATTGCCGCCGATTTTCTGAAGCTGTACCGTATGCGCTTTGACCTTTTGCAAATCTAAAACAATGATGTACCCGTCAATCAGCATTTTACGGGAGTAAGCAGATAGGTTCATGGTCGGTATCTGCCTCATTTTTTCCTCAATCAACGTCCGCTCGTCCTCCGTCACTCGGACAATGATTTGCACGTTCCGTTTTCTATTTTCCATTCGCAGTTCTCCTTTCACTACCTACAACACCGCAGGAGGCGGTTTTGCCAAAGTTTCAGAGAAAGGTTTTTCAAAAAGTTTTCTCACTTCTTAATACGGAGAAAATCGAAAAATGCCAATTCTATAATGCAAAATTTTCAAACTATTGACAAAGCTCCCTCTTTACGGTATCATATAACAGTGATATATAACGATGTTATATGAGAGGAGTGAGTTAATGAATGAAGTAGAGCAGACGACATTACACTTAATTCTTTCAGCCGCCATGCAAGAATTTCTTGAAAAAGGCTTTAAGTCCGCTTCTTTGCGGAATATTGTCAAGACGGCGGGCGTGACAACTGGGGCGTTTTATGGTTACTATGACAGCAAGGAAGAATTATTTGAAGCGTTAGTCGGCGAACATTACAACTTTCTATTAGATTGCTTTCGCAAGGCGCAAAAAGAATTTGCAGAAATCCCGCCAGAGGAACAGCCTGACAATCTTACCTCTACTTCCGGCGAGTGTATGTATGAAATGCTTTTGTACGCCTATGAACACTTGAATGAATTTAAGCTCATTCTTTGTTGTTCCGAGGGAACGCGCTTTTCAAAGCTGATTGACGAAATGGTGGAAATAGAAACAAATGCAACACATGATTATTTCAAGGTGCTTGAAAGGTTGGGCAGGCCGGTTCCCTCGATTGATAAACGGTTAGAGCATATTTTGATTACTGGAATGTTCAACACTTTTTTTGAATTGATTATACATGAAATGCCGCTTGAAGAAGCAAAGCATTATCTAAAAGAAATGAGAGCCTTTTACACCGCAGGGTGGATGAAAATTATGGGGCAATAGGCCCTATAATTTTTACATGTAAGTTAGTTGTTGCTAACTCAAAAAGTGGATATTTGAGGTTTCCATAATCTCTTTTATCATAAAAATTTTAAGGAGGTTTTTCAATGAAAAAACAGTCTAATCTATCAAGATTGATGGGTTATGCCAGAGGGCATAAAATATTGACCTATCTTTCCTGGGTACTGTCAGTCATGAGTGCGCTGTTGGCTCTTGTGCCGTTTTGGTATATATGGCGTATCATTCACGACATACTGGAAGTTTCCCCGGACTTCTCACAGGCGGGGAATGTCACAAGCTACGGCTGGTCTGCGGTATTGTTTGCGGTACTCTCTATTGTTGTCTATATCGCCGGTCTGATGTGTTCGCACATGAGCGCATTCCGGGTTGCCGCCAATATCCGAAAAGAGCTTATGCGGCACATCACAGCCCTGCCGCTGGGGGTAACAGAAAAGTACGGAAGCGGCAATCTGCGAAGGATTGTCAACACCTCAAGCGCTGCAACGGAAACCTATCTTGCACACAGGCTCCCCGACAAAGCGGGAGCGATTGCCACCCCCATAGGGCTGCTTGTTTTACTGCTTGCTTTCGATTGGCGGTTAGGGCTTTTGAGCCTTGTTCCGGTTGTGCTTGGTTTTCTGTTTATGATGGGCATGACTGGAAAAGGGATGCAGGAAAAGATGAAAGAGTACCAGAACGCTCTTTCGGAGATGTCTAATGAGGCGGTGGAATATGTAAGGGGTGTGCCAGTGGTAAAGGCCTTTGGTCAGACTATCTTTTCTTTCAAACGATTTAAGGGCACCATTGATAACTATGAAAAATGGGTTATTGCCTATACAAAAGAAATGCGTCTGCCTATGATGTGCTACACAACGGCAATCAACGGCGTATTCGCATTTCTGATTGCCGGAGGTATTCTCTTTACAAGGGGCGGCGTAACAAATGAACTGCTTCTAAACCTTATCTTCTATATTGTGATTACTCCTGTCATCGGTACAGCACTCACAAAAATTATGTTTATGAGCGAGGACGCAATGATTGTAGGGGACGCATTAGGCAGAATTGATGAAGTGCTGAACGAAAAACCATTATCTGAAAGCAGCGTGAATAATATCCCTAAAGATAATGGGGTTACATTGGAACACGTTAGTTACAGCTATGACGGCGAGAAAAATGCGCTCAATGATGTATCACTTTCCATAAAGCCGGGGCAGACAGTCGCATTGGTAGGAGCGTCCGGCGGCGGCAAGACAACGCTGTGCAACCTGATCCCCCGTTTCTATGATGTGACGGGCGGCAAGATCCTGATTGACGGCCAAGACGTGCGCGGCGTGACGCTGCACAGCCTGCGCGGGGCCATCGGCGTCGTGCAGCAGGACGTTTACCTGTTCAGCGGCACGGTGGCGGAGAACATCGCCTATGGCCGCCCCGGCGCGACCCGCGCCGAAATTGAGGAGGCTGCCCGCCTGGCCGGAGCCGATGCCTTTGTCCGCGCTTTGAAGGACGGCTACGACACCTACGTCGGTGAGCGCGGCGTCAAGCTGTCCGGCGGGCAGAAGCAGCGTTTGGCGATTGCCCGCGTCTTTTTGAAGAACCCGCGCATCCTGCTGCTGGACGAGGCCACAAGTGCCCTGGACAACGAGAGCGAGATTTTGGTGGGCCAGAGCCTTGACAAGCTGGCAAAGGGCCGCACGACCCTGACGATTGCCCACCGCCTGACGACGATCAAAAATGCGGACCGCATTCTGGTGCTGGGCCGCGACGGCATCGAGGAGGAGGGCAGCCACGACGAGCTGCTGGCGAAGCAGGGCGTATATTACCGGCTGTGGAACGGACTGGTGAGCGGGGAAACGCTGTAACCCGCGCCAAAGGCTTCTCCCCCGGGGGAGAAGCTGTCCGCGAAGCGGACTGATGAGGGGAGAGTCTGCCGTACCTTCCCGTTCACGGGATACCCCCGCAAGCCTTCCCCCTAGGGGGAAGGCTTTTTTATTTGTTCCATCATCCTCCTCATATTCAGCCCGCAGGTCATCAGATTCGACACGGCCATGACCCCCAGAAACCCCATCATACCGTACTGCGGCACGACAAGCCAAATCGCCGCAATGCGGAATACCGAGTCAAACAGCGAATATCGGAATGTTGCAAGCTGCTCCCCCAGACCCTTTAACACGCCGTCCACCATACTCTCCAGATACATGAACGGCGCGACGAAGCCCAAAAGCTGCACATACCGCCCAACCTTGGCATCCCGGTAGACGAACCCGGCCAGCGGCGCGCCGAACAGCACAAACCCGACCCCCGCCGCCAGCGAGAACGCGCCGGTCATGCGCAGCATCGTAAAAATCAGGCGGTGCATGGCGGCGGTGTCGCCCTTTGTGTGGGCGCGGGTGATCTCGGGCATCAGCAGGCCGGACAGCGCCCCCAGCACCGAAAACGGGAAAAACAGCAGCGGCAGCGCCATACCCTTTAAGCTGCCGTACTGGGCCACGGCCTCGGCGCGGCTGCCCGTGAAAATCGCCAGTGTGTAGGGGATCAGGCTGCTTTCCGCCGCCTGCAGGGCACTGGCCAGCAGGCGGCTGCCCTCGACGGGCCACAGGATGTCGTACAGCTCCTTGCGGGTGTAGGGGTGCAGCGGCGCACCGGGCCGGGGTGCAAATTCCGGCGTGCGTGCGGCAAAAGCCAGCATAATGCCGCAGGAGACGCTCTCGCTGACCGTGTTGCCCAGCAGCACGGCGGCGCAGCCGTAGCCCGCGCCCCACTGCGCCAGCGCCCGCAGACCCGCCGCGGCGACGGCCATCCGCACCAGCTGTTCGATGAGCTGCGCCGTGATGTTCGGCTGCACCCGCCGCGCGGCCAAAAAGCACCCCCGCACCGCGCCCGACACGGCCATAAACGGCAGACTGGGGGCCAAAATCAGCAGCGCGGTCTCGGCCCGGACGTCGTGCAGCAGATACCGCGCGCACGGCCCGGCCAATACGCTTTGGGCCAGCATGGCCGCCGTGCCGAAGCCCAGCGCCGTGATGCACAGCCCGCGCAGGGTCTCGGCCATGCCGCTGCCGCGGGCCAGGCTCTGCGCCGCCAGCCGCGCCGACGCCACATTGACGCCCGCCGTGGCGAACGAGACAAACACCATGTACAGCGCCAGAATCAGCTGGTAAAGACCCATGCCCTCGCTGCCCAGATACGCCGCCAGCACGACCCGGAACCCCATGCCCAGCGCCCGCAGCACCAGCCCCGACCCGGTGAGCAGCGCCGCATTGTGTAGGTACGTTCTGCGTTTGCTCATACGCCGCCCCCTTCCCCTGCTGATGGGTATGCGGGCTGGCGGCGCGGTATGACTTGCGGGAGAGGGATGCACACGGTAAAATAGAGACACCGCTGGGGCGCTTTTAAATTGACCGGTGTCTTGCATTCCGGCGCGATTTTTGGTAAACTGAAAGAAGAGCAATTTTTAAAGGAGCAAATATACCATGAGCGAAGCCTGTAACCATGATTGCAGCAGCTGCAAGTCCAACTGCGATCACCGCGCGCCGCAGCATGAGCCGCCGCACGCAAGAAGCCGTATCCAAAAAGTCATCGGCGTCGTTTCCGGCAAGGGCGGCGTCGGCAAAAGCATGACCAGCGCCATGCTGGCTGTCTCGATGCGCCGCCTTGGCTTTAAGGCCGGCGTGCTGGACGCCGACATCACCGGCCCGTCCATCCCCCGCCTGTTCGGCGTGAAGGGCCCGGCCACCGGTGACGGCGAGAGCATCAACCCGGTTTCCAGCCGTACCGGCGTGGAAATCATGAGCATCAACCTGCTGCTCGACGACCCCGAGGCCCCCGTTGTCTGGCGCGGCCCCGTCATTGCGGGCGCGGTCAAGCAGTTCTGGCAGGAGGTCGTGTGGGACGTTGATTTCCTGTTCGTTGACATGCCCCCGGGCACCGGCGACGTGCCGCTGACCGTGTTCCAGACGCTGCCGGTGGACGGCATCGTCATCGTGTCCAGCCCGCAGGAGCTGGTCGGCATGATCGTCGGCAAGGCCGTCCAGATGGCCCAGATGATGCATGTGCCCATCCTCGGCCTGGTCGAGAACATGAGTTACGCCGTCTGCCCCGACTGCGGCAAGCACATCAACGTCTTTGGCGAAAGCCATGTGGACGAGATTGCCGACAAATACAAGCTGCCGGTGCTGGCGAAGATGCCCATCGACCCCGAGCTGGCCAAGGAGGCCGATGCGGGCATGATCGAGATGTTCGCGGGCGACTATCTGGACAATGCGGCCCAGACCGTGGCAAAGCTGCTGAAAAAGTAAAGCGCTGCATCGATATTTTAAGTTTTGAGGAGGTTACTTATGAAAAAAGTTCTTTGAGGAATTCAAAGCCTTTGCCCTGAAGGGCAACATGATGGACATGGCCATCGGTGTTATCATCGGCGGTGCGTTCTCCACGCTGGTCACCTCCCTGACAGACAACCTCATCAGCCCGATTTTGGGTATTCTGGGCAAGGTCAACTTTGACGCCATGATGTGGGATGTCTTTGGCGACGGCAAGCTGGTCTTTAAGTACGGCGCGTTCATCACCGCCGTCATCAACTTCCTGATCATGGCGTTCGTGCTGTTCTGCATCGTCAAAGCCATGAACAAGCTGATGGAGATGGGCAAGCACGAGGAGCCCGCCGCGGAGGAGCCTGCTGCCCCCGCCGCCCCCACGCAGGAGGAGCTGCTGGCCGAGATTCTGGTCGAGCTGAAAAAGCAGAACGGCGAGAAAACGGCGTAACGTTTTTTAGGGCAATACCGCATAATTCTAAGTGCCGATACGGCGAGCGAGGTGCGGCAGCTGCTAAGCCAAAAGCGCAGATAATACTGGATGTCTTATCGAGCATTTTGGCAACGCAGATGCCGCGCCGCAGCCGCCGGAGCGGTGCTTAAGCCGTCAGGCGGGAATTGTGCGGTGTTGCCTTAGTATGCAAAATGACCGCGCAGGGCGAGGAGCCTTGCGCGGTTTTTGTTTGGGCGGCAACGGCACACGACGCGGGAGGGATGAATCCCTCCCCTGCGGGTCAACCGTAAACGGGCGGTTCCGGGAGGCCGCGGGCCGGGCATGCCCGGCCCCTACAGCGCGGCGCACCTTGTAAGGGGCGGCGTCCCCGACGCCCCGCATGGCGGCACACGCTTTCCGGGGATTGTAGGGCGGCCTGCCCACAGGCCGCCGCGGAGGGGTCAAGACCCCTCCCTACAAGGCAAACCGGAAAAGGGAGATGCCGTTAGGCCGCGGGCGGCGGAACGTTCGCGGCGCACCTTGTAGGGGGCGGCGTCCCCGATGCCCCGCATGGCGGCACACGCTTTACGGGGATTGTAGGGCGGCCTGCCCACAGGCCGCCGCGGGGGGTCAAGACCCCTCCCTACAAGGCAAACCGGAAAAGAGAGATGCCGTTAGGCCGCGGGCCGCGGAACGTTCGCGGTGTACTTTGTAGGGGGCGGCGTCCCCGACGCCCCGCATGGCGGTACGCACTGCCGGTAGGCCGTAGGGCGGCATATATGCCGCCCCTACAAAGCGGCAGAAAGTCCACGTTGCTTAATTTTATTAAGTTTACGCTTGCTAAACCAAATTTCTAAACGTTTTTCGCTTAATTTCCGTAAAATCTTCTGCTTCAGGATTGTAAAGCGGCGGCATCTATGGTATGATGCAGACAAGAACAAAGACGTTCCCACAAGGGGCCTGTGTGCCCTGTTGGGAGCGTCTTTTTTGTTTATCCCGCCCGCGCGGCAAATGTGCGACGCTGCGCGGTTTAACGGGATCGGGAAAGGAGCAAACGAGGTATGGAAAACTTTACCGAGCGCAAGACCCCCGCCGGGCTGTACAGCCCCCGGTTTGAGCATGACAACTGCGGCATCGGCGCTGTGGTGGACATCAAGGGGCGCAAGAGCCACAAAACCATTGACGACGCGCTGCAGATCGTGGAGCATCTGGAGCACCGCGCGGGCAAGGACGCCGAGGGCAAGACCGGCGACGGCGTCGGCATTCTGACGCAGATCAGCGACAAATTCTTCCAGAAGGCCGCCGCCGAGCAGGGGCTGACCCTGGGCGCAGAGCGGGAATATGGCATTGGCATGTTCTTTTTCCCGCAGGATGAGCTCAAGCGCAACCAGGCCAAGAAGCTGTTTGAGATCGTCTGCAAAAAGGAGGGTCTGCCCTTCTTAGGCTGGCGCGAGGTTCCCACCCGCCCCGAGGTGCTCGGCCACAAGGCCATTGCCTGCATGCCCAGCATCTGGCAGGGCTTTGTGGGCAAGCCGCAGCGCGTCGAGGCCGGCATCGCCTTTGACCGCCGCCTCTATGTGGCGCGCCGCGTGTTTGAGCAGTCCAGCCCCGACACCTACGTTTGCAGCCTGTCCAGCCGCACCATTGTCTATAAAGGTATGTTCCTCGTCAAGGAGCTGCGCCTGTTCTATCCCGATCTGCAGGACGCCGACTATGAATCCGCCATCGGCATGGTGCACAGCCGCTTCTCGACGAACACATCCCCGAGCTGGAACCGCGCCCACCCCAACCGCTTCATCCTGCACAACGGCGAGATCAACACGATCCGCGGCAACGTGGACACGATGCTTGCCCGCGAGGAAACCATCGGTTCCAACTATTTAAAGGACGATATGACGAAGGTTCTGCCCATCGTCAACCAGGGCGGATCCGACTCTGCCCAGCTGGATAACACGCTGGAATTCATGGTCATGAACGGCATGGATCTGCCGCTGGCCGTCATGGTCACGATCCCCGAGCCGTGGGACAACAACAAGTCGATGGACCCGAAGAAGCGCGACTTCTACCAGTACTATGCCACGATGCTGGAGCCGTGGGACGGCCCCGCCAGCATCCTGTTCAGCGACGGCGACGTGATGGGCGCAGTGCTGGACCGCAACGGTCTGCGCCCGAGCCGTTACTACATCACGAAGGATGGCCGCCTGATCCTTTCCAGCGAGGTCGGCGTGCTCGACATTCCCGCCGACGAGGTCGTGCGCAAGGACCGTCTGCGCCCCGGCAAGATGCTGCTGGTGGATACCGTCAGGGGCGAGCTTGTGGACGACGATAAGCTGAAGGCCGACTACGCCAGCCGCCAGCCCTACGGCGAGTGGCTGGACCGCAACCTCGTCCCGCTGTCCAGCCTGAAGGTGCCCAACAAGAAGGTGCCCAGCTACACGAAGGATCAGCTTGTCCAGCTGCAGAAGGCGTTCGGCTACCGGTATGAGGACGTCTCCACGATCATTCTGCCAATGGCCAAGAACGGCGGCGAGCCCGCCGGGGCCATGGGCAGCGATACTCCGCTGGCCGTTTTGAGCCACACCCGCCCGAATCTGAGCGAGTATTTCAAGCAGATGTTTGCGCAGGTCACGAACCCGCCCATCGACGCGCTGCGCGAGAAGATCGTCACCTCGACCACCGTCTACGTCGGTGCGCAGGGCAATCTTCTGGAGGAGGACGCCGACAACTGCAAGGTCCTGAAAATCGAGAACCCGATCCTGACCGAGACCGACCTGCTCAAGATCAAGGCCATGGACGTGCCCGGCTTCAAGGTCGTGACGCTGTCCATCTGCTACTACAAGAACACCGATCTGGAAAAGGCCATTGAGCGCCTGTTTGTCGATGTGGACCGCGCCTACCGCGACGGCGCGAACATCCTGATTTTGTCGGACCGTGACATTGACGAGTACCACGTCGCCATTCCCAGCCTGCTGGCTGTGGGCGCGGTCAGCAAGTATCTGGTCCGCACCCGCAAGCGCACCGCCATGGCGCTGATTCTGGAAAGCGGCGAGCCGCGCCTGGTACACGACTTCGCCACGCTGCTGGGCTACGGCGCAGCTGCCATCAACCCGTATCTGGCGCAGGAGACTATCGGTGAGCTGATTTCCGACGGCCTTCTCGACAAGGACTACTACGCCGCTGTCAGCGACTACAACAAGGCCGTGCTGGCGGGCATTGTCAAAATTGCGTCCAAGATGGGCATTTCCACGATCCAGTCCTACGCGGGCAGCCAGATCTTTGAGGCGCTGGGCATCTCGAAAGAGGTCATCGACAAATACTTTACGAACACCGTCTCCCGCGTGGGCGGCATCACGATCCAGGACATCCAGAATGATCTGGAAGCCCGCCATCAGGAAGCATTCGACCCGCTGGGTCTGGACATCAACCGCGAGCTGCCGAGCCTGGGTGCGCACAAATTCCGCGGCGGCCCCGCTGCCGAGCAGCACCTCTACAACCCGCAGACCATCCACCTTTTGCAGCAGGCCTGCTGGACCGGCAATTACGATACCTTCAAGCAGTACACCGCCGCCGCTGCCAATGAGAACGGCGACGCGATGCACCTGCGCAGCCTGCTGGACTTCAATTATCCCGAGCAGGGCGTGCCCCTCGACGAGGTCGAGAGCGTTGACTCCATCGTCAAGCGCTTCAAGACCGCGGCCATGAGCTACGGCGCACTGTCCGAGGAGGCCCACGAGTGCATGGCTATCGCCATGAACCGTCTGGGCGGCAAGTCCAACACCGGCGAAGGCGGCGAGGCCGAGGACCGCTACGGCACCGAGCGCAACTCCGCCATCAAGCAGGTGGCATCCGCCCGCTTCGGCGTGACAAGCAAGTATCTGGTCTCCGCCAGTGAGATCCAGATCAAGATGGCACAGGGCGCGAAGCCCGGCGAGGGCGGCCAGCTGCCCGGCGGCAAGGTCTATCCGTGGGTCGCCAAGACCCGCAACTCGACCACCGGCGTCGGCCTGATCTCTCCCCCGCCCCACCACGATATTTACTCGATCGAGGACCTGGCGCAGCTGATCTACGATTTGAAGTGCTCCAACCGCAAGGCAGCCATCAACGTCAAGCTCGTCAGCGAGGCCGGTGTCGGCACGATTGCCGCGGGCGTTGCCAAGGCCGGTGCGGAGGTCATCCTGATTTCCGGCTTTGACGGCGGCACGGGCGCAGCCCCCCGCAACTCCATCCACAACGCAGGTCTGCCGTGGGAGCTGGGCATTGCCGAGGCACACCAGTGCCTGATCATGAACGGTCTGCGCAGCCGCGTCCGCATCGAGGCGGACAGCAAGCTGATGAGTGGCCGCGACGTTGCCATTGCCGCCCTGCTGGGTGCCGAGGAATTCGGCTTCGGCACCGGCCCGCTGGTGGCCATGGGCTGCGTCATGATGCGCGTCTGCAACCTTGACACCTGCCCCATGGGCATCTGCACCCAGAACCCCGAGCTGCGCAAGCGGTTCAAGGGCAAGCCCGAGTACATCATGAACTTTATGCGCTTCATGGCCGAGGACCTGCGCGAGTACATGGCAAAGCTCGGCGTGCGCACCGTCGATGAGCTGGTGGGCCGCACCGACCTGCTCAAGGTCAAAGCCGCGCCCGCAGGCTCCCGCGCCGGTGAGATGGACCTGACCGCGCTTTTGCAGAACCCGCTGGTCGAGAACTCCAACGTACACTTCAACGCGAAGGATGTTTACAACTTCCAGCTGGAAAAGACCCCAGACATGCGCATCCTGATGAAGAAGTTCAAAAAGAGCTTCGACTCCGCCGAGCCGAAGCCCAGCACCGTCACGCTGGACGTCGGCAACACGGACCGCGCGTTCGGCACGATCATTGGCAGCGAGATCACCGCCAGGTTCGGCAACACGCTGCCCGACGACACGTTCCATGTCGTCTGCCACGGCTACGGCGGCCAGAGCTTCGGCGCGTTCATCCCCAAGGGCCTGACGCTCGAGCTGGTCGGCGACGCAAATGACTACATCGGCAAGGGTCTGTCCGGCGGCAAGCTCGTCGTCTACCCGCCGAAGGACGCCGCCTTTGACCGCAGCGAGAACATCGTCATCGGCAACGTGGCACTGTACGGTGCTACGGGCGGCACGGCGTTCATCAACGGCGTGGCCGGTGAGCGCTTCTGCGTGCGCAACTCCGGCGCAACTGCCGTTGTGGAGGGCGTGGGCGACCATGGCTGCGAGTACATGACCGGCGGCACGGTGGTCGTGCTTGGCAAGACCGGCAAGAACTTTGCAGCCGGCATGAGCGGCGGCATCGCCTACGTGCTGGACGAGGACTGGGACTTCTACCAGCGCGTCAACAAGGACATGGTCAGCCTGGAGCCTGTGGAGCACAAGTACGATGTATCGCTGTTGAAAGACCTGATCCGTGAGCATGTGGAGCTGACCGGGTCGCCGCGCGGCAAGGAAATCCTTGACAACTTCGGCGAGTATCTGCCCAAGTTCAAGAAGGTCCTGCCCCACGACTACGACAAAATGCTGCGCCTGATCGCCCAGATGGAGGAAAAGGGCGAGGACAGCGAGCAGGCCCAGATCGAGGCGTTCTACGCCATGAAAAGCGCAAAGTAAGGGAGGCAGAGTACCATGGGCAAACCGACAGGATTTATGGAAATTACGCGGCAGACCAGTTTAGAGCTGCCGCCCGAGGAGCGCATCCGGAATTTTAACGAGTTTCACGTCCCGCTGCACACCGACGAGCAGCAGGCCCAGGGCGCACGCTGCATGGACTGCGGCGTCCCCTTCTGCCAGAGCGGCGTTCAGCTGGGCGGCATGTTCAGCGGCTGCCCGCTGAACAACCTGATCCCCGAGTGGAACGACCTGGTCTATCAGGGCAAGTGGGATCTGGCCGTGCACCGACTGATCGCCACGAACCGATACCCGGAGTTCACGAGCCGGGTCTGCCCCGCCCTGTGCGAGGCGGCCTGCACCTGCGGCAACGTCACGGGTGACCCGGTCACGGTCAAGGAAAACGAGCGCGCCATCGTGGAATACGGTTACGAGAGCGGTGCCATTCATGCCGTGCCGCCCCCGGCCCGCACGGGCAAGACCGTGGCGGTCATCGGCGCAGGTCCCGCGGGCCTGTCCGTGGCCGACCTGCTCAACAAGCGCGGCCATCGCGTGACCATCTATGAGCGCGAGGACCGCGCGGGCGGCCTGCTGATGTACGGCATCCCCAACATGAAGCTGGAAAAGTGGGTCATTGACCGCCGCGTGAAGATTTTGCAGGACGAGGGCATTGAGTTTGTTTTTAACGCCGACGTCGGCAATACCGTCAGCGCCGAGGAGCTGAAGGCCCGCTATGACGCCGTGGTGCTGTGCTGCGGCGCGAAGCAGGCCCGCGACATCCAGGCCCCGGGCCGCGACGCGCAGGGCATCTTCTTTGCGGTGGATTACCTGACCAGCGTGACCCGCAGTCTGCTGGATTCCAACTTTGCGGACGGCAAGGCGGTTTCCGCCGCGGGCAAGCGCGTGCTGGTCATCGGCGGCGGCGACACCGGCAACGACTGCGTCGGCACGGCCATCCGCCAGGGCTGCGAGAGCGTCATGCAGCTGGAAATGATGCCCTGCCCGCCCGCAGCCCGCGCCCCCGGCAACGACTGGCCCGAGTGGCCCCGCGTGCTGAAAACCGACTACGGCCAGCAGGAGGCCATTGCCAAATTCGGCTTTGACCCCCGCGTCTACCAGACGACGGTCAAGGAGTTCTACAAGAACGAGGCCGGGCAGGTCTGCGGCGCGCTGATCTCCAAGCTGAAAAGCGAGGTCGTGGACGGACGCCGCCAGATGGTGCCCACCGGCGAGGAGTTCACCGTTGACTGCGACCTTGTGCTGATCGCGGCAGGCTTTACGGGCTGCGAGCCCTATGTGGCCGATGCGTTCGGCGTCGAGCGCACGAAGCGCGGCACCGTGGCCGATGTGAAGTACGCCACTGCAGACCCGAAGGTGTTCGCCTGCGGCGATATGCGCCGCGGCCAGAGCCTCGTAGTCTGGGCGCTGCGCGAGGGCCGCGACACCGCCGCCGTCGTGGATGAAAAGCTGATGGGGTATACGAACCTGTAATATCGCTTGGCATGTAGGGGCCAGGCATGCCCGGCCTTCCACCTTCCCGCAAACGCACAACTCCCATAAAGCCACGAGCCGCACATGTGCGGTTCCTACAAAGCAGCCCCTGCGAGCGAACAACTCGCGGGGGCATTATTCTTGCAATTTAATCCCGCATCTCCTATACTGGTACTACCGCCACGAATCTTAACATTTTTCCAGCCGTTTCGAAAAATCCCGTTGGTGTTTATTTTCCCCTGCCTCTGCTATACTTGTTAAAAATCGTAGCAAGGGTGGGTTAAATATGAGAAAATACTACCTCGATAACATCCGCTGGGCGACGGTGCTGGCGGTCGTCTTCTACCACGTCCTTTTCATGTACAACCACACCCTCACGGCGGGCGTCGCGGGGGCTGTGACGGACTTCGCCGGGCAGGATGCGCTGCAATATTTGCTCTACCCGTGGTTCATGGTCGTGCTGTTCCTCGTCAGCGGCGCGTGCGCGCGGTATGCGCTGGACAAGCGCAGCGCCAAGGCGTTTTTGGCCGAGCGCACGCGGAAGCTGCTTGTCCCCTCGACGCTGGGGCTGCTGGTGCTGGGCTGGGCGCAGGGGTATTTCAACATGGCGTTCAGCGGCGCGTTCACGAATATCCCAGCCGGAGTGCCCGCACCGGTGCTCTATCTCATCATGGTTTTGTCGGGCACGGGTGTGCTGTGGACATGCCATGTGCTGTGGGTCTGCGCCCTCGTCCTGCTGGCCGTGCGCCGCATCGAGGGCGGACGGCTGCTTGCAAAATGCGCGGCACTCCCCTGCTGGGCGGTCGTGCTGCTGGGCGTGGCCGCATGGGCGGCGGCGCAGGTGCTGAACATGCCGGTCATCGCGGTGTATCGGTTCGGCATCTACCTTTTCAGCTATCTGGCCGGCTACTACGTTTTCTCGCAGCAGGCCGTCGTGGACGCGCTTGCCCGCCGTGCGCCGATCTTGTGCGGTGCGGCCGCCGTGCTGGGGGCGGCGTACCTCTGGCGCAGCTGGGGGCTGAACTACGCCGAAGCCCCCAACGTGAACAGCCCGCTGGCCATCGCCTATGCGTGGGCAGCCTGTCTGGCGATTTTCGGCGGTATGAAGCGCTGGGGCGACCGCACCGGGCGGTTCGCGGCATTTATGACGCAGCACAGCTTCGGGCTGTACATCTGCCATTATTTAGCGCTGTCGGCTGCCGCCTACGGCCTCGTGTACTGCCTGCGCTGGCGCGGCGTTGGGGTGTATCTGCTGTCGGCGGCGGCAGCGTTCGGCGGCGGGCTGGCGCTGTACGCGGTGCTGCGCCGCATCCCGGTCGTGCGGTACTGTGTGTTCGGCATCCAAAAGGAGAAAAACCATGTTTTGTGACAACCTTATCTCGCTGCGCAAGCTGAACGGTCTCTCGCAAGAGGAGCTGGCCGAGCAACTGAACGTCAGCCGCCAGACCCTCTCGAAGTACGAAACCGGCGAAAGCCTGCCCGACATCGACCGCTGCAAGCAGCTGGCGGAGATTTTCGGCGTCACGCTGGACGACCTTGTCAACTACGACTCTGCCGCCACTGGCCTGAACGTGCCGCCCAAGGGCCAGCACGCCTTTGGGCTCGTCACGGTCGGCGACAAGGGGCAGATCGTGATACCGGCGAAGGCACGCAAAATTTTCAACATCCAGCCCGGCGACCGGCTCATCGTTCTTGGCGACGAGGCGCAGGGTTTGGCGCTGCTCAGCGAGAAGGATTTTCTTTCGATGGTGCGGTCTTTCCGCACACAAGGGGAATAAGCGTTCCTTCCACGCAAACAAAAAGCCACCCGTCCCATAACGGACAGGTGGCTTTGCTATATTTCCAATCTTACCGCTCACATTTCCAGAAGTGGCAGCTGTACGGTTCCAGCGTGCTGCCGCCGCCAAAGTCGTGGTCGGCGCCTGTGATGAGGTCAACCGCGCGGCCGCAGCCCGCGTCAAAGTGGGCGTCCAACGGATTGCCGTCCGCGTTGATGGCCACCAGCACCCGCTCACCGTCGGCATAGCGCTCAAAAATCAACTGCTTAGGCTGGACCAGCACATTGCGGTAGCTGCCCCGGCACAGCGCCTTGCTGCCCGTGTGGGCGTGGGCCAGCGCCGCGATCCAGGCGGTCAGGTCGTTCTCCTCGGGCTTCTCCACCGCCGGGCGCAGCGTCGGGTCGCCGTTGCGCTTGTCGCCCTCCATGCCCCATTCACTGCCGTAGTAGACCGACGGCACACCGGGCATACCGAACAGCAGACCGTAGATGGGGCGTAGGCAGCCCTTGTCCGTCAAAATCGTCGCAATGCGCGTTACATCGTGGTTATCCACAAAGCTTAGCAGGTGCTTGCCCGTGTACAGGCACCACTGCTCGGAGCCGAACTGGCGGTTCAGGCTGTAGCTGATCTCGTGCATGTTGCCCGTGTTGAAGCTCGAATACAAGCCCTTGTAGCACTCGTAGTTCGTTACGCTGTGGCAGGCGTGGTCGTTCATCCAGCGGTTGTAGTCGCCGTGCAGCGTCTCACCCACCAGTGCGAACTCCGGCTTGATGCTGTCGGCCAGCCCGCGCAGCTCGGCCAGAAAGCCGAGGTCGAGGCAGTAGGCAACATCCAAACGCAGGCCGTCGATGTCGTAGTCCCGCACCCAGCCGCGCACAACGTCAAACAGGTAGTTTTTCACCGCCGGGTTCTGCAGATTCAGCTTGACCAGCTCGTTGCAGCCCTCCCACGCTTCATACCAGAAGCCGTCGTTGTAGTTGGTGTTGCCGTCAAAGCTGATGTGGAACCAGTCCTTGTACGGGCTGTCCCAGCGCTTCTCTTGCACGTCCTTGAACGCCCAGAAGCCACGGCCCACATGGTTGAACACACCGTCAAACAGGATTTTTATGCCCGCCGCGTGCAGCGCCGCGCAGACCTGCCTGAGGTCGTCGTTTGTGCCCAGGCGGCAGTCCACCTTATTGTAGTCGCGGGTGTCATAGCCGTGGGCGTCGCTCTCGAACAGCGGGTTGAACAGCACGCAGGTCGCGCCCAGGCGCTTGATGTGCTCCACCCAGTCCAGCACCCGCAGAATACGGTGCTCGCCCGCCTGAGCCTGGTCACCGTCGTTTTGCAGCGGTGCGCCGCAAAGCCCCAGCGGGTAGATTTGATAAACTACTGCCTCATCGTACCACATATTGTTTTCCTCCCCGAATTAAAACTTCTTTTTCAGTTTTGGCTTGAGTATGACGTGGTAATACCGCGTCAGTGCCGCCAGTGCGCGGTCACACAGCCAGAACGACAGGTTGCCCGCGGCCAGCAGTGCTGCCAGCATCCCGATGCCGTCGGCCAGCAGCTCGTCCAGCACGGCAGGCCCGAGCAGCGCAAACAGCAAAAGATACACCAGCACCGTGCCCGCGTTGAACACCGCGAATTTCAGCACCCAGCGCAGGAGCGTGCTTTTTACGCCGTTCAGCTTGACGCGCAGCACGGGGTAATACCCCATGACCAGCACGTAGAACAGCGCCAGTTCGGTCTCCGGCACAAAGAGCACGGCCAGAATTGCCACGCAGACGTAGAGGGTCAGCGCGTAGCGCGTGCCGTATTCCTCCAGCACCGGGACGAGCAGGAACGCCGCCAGCATCGGCGCGGCATAGGTGCCGATCTGCAGTGCACTGCCCAGCAGCAAAAGCACCACCGAAAGTGCCCCCAGCATACCGCAGAGGGCTATCTTCTGGCTTTCCGTTTTGCGCATCGTTCCGCCTCCCACCGCTTTTCGATTCTTGTACATTATACCCTATTTTGTTTCACATTGCAATAAATTGCTGGATATTTTGCACAATCCGGCGTGGGTGCGTTGGATTTTATCAGTTGTTTTTGGCAAGGTACCGGGTACTACACCATTACTACACCATTTTATGGGAAAGAGTTTGGATATGACGTAAATATTTTACCTTTTAAAACTTTTGTACTGTCCATTGGATAATCGGGCCTGCCATTATGATGGTAACAATCGTGCATGCACCAAAGCACCCACCACAAAGCACACCAAGCACCACCATAAGCATATCCAGCACCATGCGGACGTATTTTACCGGCCAATCGTTCTTTTCTGCCAGCGCGAATGTCAGGGCTTCATAGGAACCGCACCCCAGATTTGCAGAATCGTAAAGCCCTGTTCCAAACGAAAACACCACAATCCCTGCGCACATAATGATAAAATTGAATATCCGACTCTCGCTGTATACATGCATCCAGCTGAAAATCTCCACAAAACCGCTGTAAAATAGCTGATAAATCACTGTGCCGATGTGGATTTGGCGGCGGTCATAGAAAAACACGAATACAAGCATAACCACCGCTACGGCAAACGATGCACCGCAAATAGTAAGTCTTGTCATATTTGCCATTCATTGCCAGAAAATTGCCAGCGTTGCGCCACCAAAGCCTGCGTATACCGCCAATGTAAGGCCATAGGCCGCCATAATAGACCCAACCACGATTTTTAGGGCGGCTTTTCCTGGTATAGGATTTTGTTTCATCGCTTTTCTCCATGAAAAAACTTCCCCTGCCGCTTGTGTGAAAGTGCAGGGGAAGTTTTTGTTGTTACTGTTCCTTCGCCTTGATGGCCGCTTCAATCGCGCGGGCAGCCTCTTTACCGGCACCCATGGCCAGAATGACCGTGGCAG
>ERZ831773.1839-NODE-1839-length-19996-cov-28.189960_pt1 | contig 19996 bp, 10 predicted proteins | sample MGYA00519696_ERZ831773 | MGnify/ENA primary metagenome ERZ831773 (study PRJEB31850, sample SAMEA3708720) | human gut metagenome | biome: human gut; feature: human-associated habitat; material: faeces | place: China | collected 2014 ...
GCGGCACCGTGTGGTTCAACGGCCACGAGATCGAGAAGATGAAGGAGAAGGACTTCCGCAAGATCCGCGGCAACGAAGTCTCCATCATCTTCCAGGACCCCATGACCAGCCTGAACCCGGTGTACACCATCGGCAACCAGATCGTGGAGGTCATCCGCCTGCACACCAAAAAGAGCAAGCAGGAAGCCTGGGCACGCGCCGAGGAGCTGCTGGAGCTGGTCGGCATCAACGAGCCGGAAAAGCGCCTGAAGCAGTACCCCCACGAGCTGTCCGGCGGTATGCGCCAGCGCGTGATGATCGCCATCGCCCTGGCCTGTGAGCCCAAGCTGCTGATCGCAGACGAGCCCACCACCGCACTGGACGTGACCATCCAGGCACAGATCCTGGAGCTGATGCAGGAGCTGCGCAAGAAGCTGGGCATGAGCATCATCATGATCACGCACGACCTGGGCGTCGTGGCTTCCATGTGCGAAAAGATCGCCGTCATGTACGCCGGCCACATCGTGGAGTACGGCACCACCGACGAGATCTTCTACCAGCCGGGCCACGAGTACACCAAGGGCCTGATCAACTCCATCCCCAAGCTGAACACCGAGGTGCGTGAGCGTCTGGTGCCCATTGAGGGTACCCCTGTGGACCTGCTGAATCCGCCGGCCGGCTGCCCCTTTGCACCCCGCTGCAAGAACTGCATGAAGATCTGTCTGAGCAAGATGCCTCCGCGCACCGAGCTCAGCGACACCCACTATACCTACTGCTGGCTGCAGCAGAAGGCTGCATTTGAGAAAGGGGAAAAGGCAGAATGAGTGAACAGAAAACGCTGGTTGAAGTCCAGCACCTGCAGCAGTATTTCCCCGCCGGCGGTGTGGGCAAGAACCGCAAGTATGTTCAGGCCGTGGATGACGTGAGCTTTGCCATCCGCAAGGGCGAGACCCTGGGTCTGGTGGGCGAGTCCGGCTGTGGCAAGACCACCACCGGCCGCACCCTGCTGCGCCTGTACGAGCCTACCGGCGGTAAGATCTACTATGACGGCAACCTGCTGTTTGATAAGGAAAAGAAGATCGCCGTGGATATGCTGCCCTACCGCCGCCGGATGCAGATCGTGTTCCAGGACCCCTACGCAAGCCTGGACCCCCGCATGACCATCGGTGACATCGTGGGTGAAGGCATCGACATCCATCACCTGGCTGAGAACGAAAAGGACCGCCACGACAAGATCATCGCCCTGCTGGAGCGCGTGGGCCTGAACAGCGAGCACGCAAACCGCTACTGCCACGAGTTCTCCGGCGGCCAGCGTCAGCGCGTGGGCATTGCCCGTGCACTGGCTGTGAACCCCGAGTTCATCGTCTGTGACGAGCCGGTCTCCGCACTGGACGTGTCCATCCAGGCACAGGTCGTCAATATGTTCGAGGACCTGCAGCAGGAAATGGGCCTGACCTACCTGTTCATCGCCCATGACCTGAGCGTGGTCAAGCACATCTCCAACCGCATCGGCGTCATGTACCTGGGCAAGCTGGTGGAGCTGGCCGACAGCTTTGAGCTGATCGCCCACAGCATCCACCCCTACACCCGCAGCCTGATCTCTGCCATCCCGGTGGCAGACCCCATTACGGCACGCCAGTCCAAGCGTATCGTGCTGCAGGGCGACGTGCCCAGCCCCCTGAACCCGCCGTCCGGCTGCCGCTTCCGCACCCGCTGCCCCTACGCAGACGAGCGGTGCGCCGCCGAGGTGCCGGAGTTCAAGGAGGTCACCTCCGGCCACTGGGCTGCCTGCCACCATCTGGACAAGGTGAAGTAAAAACACTTCATTCTCCTAAAAGGTGAATACAGTTCATCTTTCGGCTGAAATGTAGTAACGAAATGGTTACAGTCTCGCGTTTGGGCTTGTAACCAAAGCGCGAACGCATTATACTATTCGTGTTCCTCCGGAGGACAGGATGTTTTGGCAGACCGTGCTCCGGATCGAATATAGAGGCGGCTGGGGGAACCTGGCACACTCAATTTGATTTTAAGGGAAGGGATATTTACTATGAAACGCATTTCTCGTCGTAATTTCCTCAAGGTCGCTGGTGTCAGCGCCGCTGCTCTGGGCCTGGCAGCCTGCGGCGGCAGCAAGTCCGGTTCTACCGCAACCTCTGGTTCTGCTGCCGGTTCTACCGCTGGCGGCGTCAACACCGCTGGCTTCACCGTCCAGTATGGTTCTAACCCCGAGACTCTGGACCCCGCTCTGAACAGCGCAATTGATGGCGCAAACACCATCATCACCATTTTTGAGCCCCTGCTGCTGATCAACGAGAACAACGAGGTCATCGGCGGCCAGGCTGAGAGCTGGGAAGCCAGCGAGGACGGCCTGACCTGGACCTTCACCATGCGTGACGGCCTGAAGTGGAGCGACGGCACCGACCTGAACGCTAAGGACTTTGAGTACAGCTTCAAGCGTATGGTTGACCCCAATACCGCTGCTCCCTACGCAGAGACCTGCCTGGGCATGATCGACGGCTTTGAAGAAGCTGCCGGCTTCCCCGATGCAGACGGCAACCCCACCGTGGATCCCAACCCCGAGGCTCTGAACGTGAAGGCCAGCGAGGACGGCAAGACCCTGACCATCGTGCTGTCCTACCCCTGCTCTTACTTCGACAAGATGGCTGCCTTTGCAACCATGAGCCCTGTCCAGCAGGCAACTGTTGAGGCCAACGGCGACAGCTGGTGCACCTCTCCCGACACCTTCGTGTCCAACGGCCCCTACATGATCACCGACTGGACCCCCTCCGAGCGCATCGTGCTGACCAAGAACCCCAACTACGTTGGCGGCTGGGACAGCTCCAAGATCGTCTCTGACACCATCACCCTGCTGCTGCTGGAGGACTCTTCCGCTTCCTATGCAGCTTACAACAGCGGTGAGGCTCAGCTGGTCAAGGACGTGCCCACCGATGAGATCCCCAGCCTGACTAAGGCAGAGGACGGCGGCGACTTCTATGTTGACACCATCCTGGGCACCTACTACGTCAGCCTGAACCTGCAGCGTGATGCCTTCAAGGATGCCAAGGTCCGCAAGGCTCTGAGCCTGGCCATCGACCGTGACTACGTTGCCAACACCATCATGCAGGGCACCTACTCCGCCGCCGACAGCATCGTTGGCCCTGGCATCGTGGACGAGAGCGGTTACTTCCACGACAACGGCAATGCTCCCTACATCTCTGCCGACTACGAGGCAAACCTGGCCGAGGCTAAGAAGCTGCTGGAAGAGGCTGGCTACCCCAATGGCGAGGGCTACCCCACCATTGAGTACAGCACCAACGACGCTGGCTACCATGTGCCTCTGGCAGAGTACCTGCAGCAGGCCTGGGGCGATCTGGGCATCACCCTGACCATCAACAAGATGGAGTGGTCCTCCTTCACCCCCGCTCGCCGTGCAGGCGAGTACGACGTTGCCCGTAACGGCTGGGTCATGGACTACAACGATCCCTCCAACATGCTGGATCTGTTCTGCTCCGGCAACGGCAACAACGATGGCAAGTACTCCAACCCCGACTTCGATGCTGCCATTGATGCTTCCCGCGTTGCTGATTCTGCTGAGCACTTTGCACAGCTGCACAAGGCTGAGGACATCCTCATGGAGGATACCGGCTGCCTGCCGATCGCTTACTACAACGACTACTGGCTGCAGAGCCCCACTCTGAAGGGCACCTGGCACAGCCCCTACGGCTACTGGTACCTGCAGTACGGCTACATCGAGGGCTAATCGCCCCGGTGCGGCGTACAGCGTGAGCTGAACCGTAAATCACAGGCACCCCGCTTACCGGAAACGGCAGGCGGGGTGCCTTTTTGCGTGCAGGACCGAAAAACGGACGTCTTGCACACCCCGGTGGGCTATGATACAATAAAAGATGATCAAAGCACAAAGGGGAGAGAAGAATGGAGCAAAAACGCCTGTGTCCGTACTGCATGGGGGAGCTGCCCCACGCCGCCGACAGCTGTGTGCACTGCGGCAAGGTGTTTGCGGGGCGCAACCCCGCCGGCTGCCTGCCCGTGGGCACGGTGCTGGCCGGGCGCTACACCGTGGGCGAGATGCGGAGCCTGGACGGGGAGGGCATCCTGTACCGGGGCGTGGAGAACCTGGGCTGCTTCCGGGTGACCATTAAGGAATATCTGCCGGTGACCCTGTCTGCCGAGCGGGGCGCGGACTGCATCCTGCAGCCCAAGACCGGCAGCGAGGTGCTGTTCAAGACCACCCGCATGGACTTTGCAGACCTGTACCGGGCGCTGGAGCGCATCACCCCGGCCACCGGGCTGGAAGCCGTGCTGGACGTGGTGGAGGCCAACAACACCGTGTATGCGGTGATGGAGAACCTGGGCGGCACCCCGCTGGACCAGTGGCTGGAAGCGCAGGGCGCGCCGCTGCGCCCGGACAACGCCTGTGCCATGCTGCAGCCGGTGTTTGAGGGCGTGGCCGCCATGCACAAGATCGGGCTGGTGCACCGGGGCATCTGCCCGGAGAACCTCCGGGTGATGGCCGACGGCCGGTGCCGTCTGGCGGGTTACGCCACGGTGGGCCTGCGCACCGCCGGAAGCGGCCTGCGCGAGCAGCTGTACGAGGGGTATTCGGCCCCGGAGCAGTATTCCACGGCGGAGTTTGAGGGCCGCTATACCGACGAATACGGCCTTGCAGCGGTGTTCTACCGCATGGTGTGCGGGCAGGCCCCGGTGCCGGCCGCCCAGCGCATGGTGTCGGACTCCAACCCCCGCGCCCGCACCGTGAACAGCGCCGTGCCGGGCTATGTGTCGGACGTGCTGCAGATGGGCCTGCGGCTCAAGCCCATGGAGCGCATCCAGACCGTGCCGCAGCTGGTGCAGGCGCTCTCCTCCAAAGAGTACACCGAGGAGCTGGGCCGCACCATGAAGCCCGAGACCCCGGTGGGCCAACCGGAAGAAAAGGCCCATCTGCTCAGCATCAAGGGCCTGCTGGCGGGCATCCTGATCCTGCTGGCCATTCTGCTGGTGCTCATGGTGTGGACCATGGTGAGCCACAGCCTGCCCTCGGCGTCATCGGGATCGGTGGAGCCGGAACCGGCCAGCAGCGAGGTGCTGGAGCCCCAGAATCTGGTGCCCAGCTTCATCGGCATGGATTACGCCCAGGTGCAGAACAACCGGGAGTACACCGGCATGTACCTGTTCTACGTCACCGAGGAGTACAGCGACACCGTCCCGGCCGGGCAGATCATGACCCAGGAACCGGCGGCGGACACGGTGCTCAAGGCAGGGGAGACCATTCGTCTGGTGGTCAGCAAGGGCCCGCAGAAGGTGGAAATGCCCACCATCATCGGTTTCAGTCAGGACGCCGCCGTGCAGACGCTGCAGAGCCGCGGGCTGATCGCCAGCTGCTTTATGGTGGTGAACGACGGCTCCTATGCCGCCGGATGCGTGGTGTCGGCCAGTGAACCGGCGGGCGCACAGGTGGACGTGGGCACGGTGATCACCGTGTATATCGCGGCGGACCCCAGCGTGGAGATCACCACCCCGCCCGAGGAACCGGCAGCCACCGAACCCACCACGACCCCGGCTGACCCGGAGACCCCCGCAGACGGCGGGAACCCTGCCGCCGACCCGGAGCAGGGGACCAAGTGAGCACGGAAGGATCGTTTTAAATCTGCAAATCCGGCAGGGCTGCGGCCTTGCCGGGTTTGTTTTTTGCCGGAGGGGAGCGCCGTTGCTGCGGCAGGCAAAACGGCTTCTGCGGGCAGAACGGGCGGCGGCCCCAGTGCTCCCCATAGTTCCGGGGTGGGAAACTGCGGCGGGTCATTTGTCCGCTCGTTTGTGTTGCAGTGCAACAAAAACGTTCCCGTCCGCAACAAATGTGCAATTCAAAAGCCGTGAAAATCGTTCATTTTTTCGTGCAATTTTGCCATTTTGGGGCCGGTCCGTCCGTCAATCAGCCGAAATTTCCGCACAGGCTTTTTTTTCGTGCAATTACCCCCTTGAAATTTTTGGAAAACGTATATAATATAGGATTATAAGGACTGCCCAGCGGGCGTCTATTTTGTACTATAGGTTTCTGAAAAGTTGTGCGAGGAACACAGTCTCTAGTGAAGTGAGGAGGACGATTATGAGAAAAAAGTCCAAGAAGAAGCAGATCGTTGCGATGACGCTGGCCCTTTCGGTGCTCAGCAGCTCGGTTGGCATGTGCGGTGCCGCTGCAGCTACCGACCCCCCCCGGATGCTGATGGCTCCGGCCTGCAGGTGACCGTTGTCCCGCTGGCTGACAATACCGAAACCCCCGCCCCGACCGCCGAGAGCAAGACCCCGGCGCAGAAGGAGGAGACCCCTGTCGAGAAGGACCAGCCTGCCGCTTCCACCGATGACAACACCGACCAGACCACCGATGGTGACGGTGACGCCACCGGCGACAACGACACCTCTTCTGACGACAAGCCCACCATCGAGCGCCCGGAGCAGTCCGACACCGTCGAGACCCTGCCCGGCACCGCCGAGGACAACAAGGACCACATCAAGGGTGAGGACAAGGACGACACCGAAGATAAGGGCGATTCCGACGAGGAGACCCCCGATACCGGCGATACGGACACCGGCGACACGGAGGAAAAGGGCGAGGAAGGTTCCGGCTCTGAGGGGACCCCGGAGGAAAAGCCCGAAGAGAAGCCCGAGGAAAAGCCCGAAGAGACCCCCAAAGAGGATGACACCGACTACAGCTGTGCCTATGACCCGGACACCGGCCACTTCAAGGTCACCTTCAACATCAAAGAAGACGCAGAGGGCGACCAGACCATTGAGCTGAGCAAGGTGCAGGAAGTGGTGCGCAAGAACGGCGAAAGCTATCTTGACACGGACGAAGGCAAAGCAGCGCTGGAAGAAGCCCAGATGTGGGGCGACAAAACCATGAAGTACACCCATAATGGTGTTACTTACATCTATACGCTGGCCACCGGCACCGTGAGCCTTTATCAGGAACCCGGCTGCACTACGATTTTTGACATCTCCCTGTCCAACGGCTCCAAGCATACTTATGTGTACAAGGACAACAGCCTGACTGTTGCCACCCCTGACGTGAGCAATACCGACAAAACTGGCGTCACCGGCTTTGACGGACAGGAGCTGCCGAAGGAATATGCTGGCAATACGAACCTTGAGCTGAAGTACGATAAAAACGCTGCGTCCGGCTGCATGGAGGATCTGGTGGATGCTGCGCTGAAGAAATACGGCGAAGATTGTTGGTTGCCTCAGTACCTTGATTCGGAGGGCAACCTGACCACTCAATCTTCTAGAACCGATGTGCCTGCCGGTACCGAGGTGGAACTGATCAACGGTAAGTATTATGTAAGATCCGGCGATCATTACTACGGCGGCTTCAGCAAGAATGATGTTCAGACCACCGACGATGGAAAGATCGTTCTGAACAAAGACAAGAACACCTCCACCCGTGCCTATAAAAAAGTCTCCAACGGCAAGAAGGTTGCAACTGATGATATCCTTGGTCGCCAGAACCACTCCAGCGATGCTCTGATGACCTCGGATGTCCGGAAGGCACTGAAGCCGTACATGGAAGAAAAGGGTTACACTACTTACGACGACTACATTCTGGACTACTACCGGAAAGCTGATGGCTCCAAGTATGACAGCGTAAGTGAACTGCTGAAAAACGATTCCAACGCTCTGCGGGAGTTGAGCCGTTCCGGAAAGAGTATGCCGGACAACCCCTCTACCGGAAACAACACCGTTAAGATGGACCCCTCCACCCTTTACGACAACTTCTACAAAAACGTTCTCAGCTTCAAGGTCGGCAATCAGGATACTGTGGATTCTGAGGCAGGCGGCAATGTTGACCACAACCACAGCCACGGCCAGTGGGCTACCGACGGCACCCAGGAGACCATCGGCGATTACATGGCCGACAAACTGAACGAGACCCCCGGTGCATGGGACAAAGCCAACGCCTACTTCAACACCCTGCTGGCCAGCGGCCTGACCGAGGACGAAGCCACCTGGGCTGCATTCGCCATGGCCACCAACATCGACTTCCAGAATGCAGGCAATGACTACCAGAACACCGCCTGGAACTGGTACGCCTCTATGGTGCTGCATCAGGCAGACGGCACCCTGGACCTGACCAAGACCGACAAGAAAACCGGCGAGATCATCGGTGACGACGAGGGCGAGGGCCAGACCAGCTTCTACCTGTGGAAGTACGAGACCGACAAGAAAACCGGTGAAAAGAACCCCATGTACTGCACCTATGTGGAGCCCACCTACACCACCAATGAGAATGGCGAACAGGTGCTGGAGAAGGACGGCTTCTACTGCTGGGTCAAGTACGACCCCACCAAGGACAAGCTGACCTACACCGTCACCACCACCAACGGCAAGCTGAACATCGACTATGCCCTGCTGGAAAACGTGGTGTACTACCTGCAGGAGGCCATCGCCCCCGACGGCTACGACACCGACCCGGAGATCTACGTCATCTGCGATGAGGAGTCCTACAAGGAGCTGGAGGGCACCGAGGTGACCAACCCCGCTACCGGCGCCACCAGCAAGGTGACCGCAGACAGCTGGCTCGGCTCCATCCTCGGCGGCAAGACCCTGTCCATCAACTTCGTCAACACGGCCACCGTGCCCGATCCGGAACCCACGCCGGATCCGGACCCCGTGCCGCCCGTTGATCCGGATATCCCCGTGGACCCCGCCAACCCGGACAATCCCCCTGTGCAGGACGCTACCCCGGATGAGACCCCTGTGACCCCGGAGAACCCCCAGAACCCCGCCGTGCAGGACGCCACCCCGGACGCCGCCGCCCTGCCCCAGACCGGCACCACCAGCTGGATGGCCGGTGTGCTGGCAAGCCTGGGCTCCCTGCTGCTGGCCTGCGGATGGTTCTTCACCCGCAAACAGTATTCCCCCAAGCACTGAGCACCCCTGAACCGCAGGAAGCTCCGCACTGACGCATAAGAACCGCCGCATCCTGTGCCTTGCAAAAGGCCGCCGGGTGCGGCGGCTTTGGTTGTGTGCCGCGCACAGCTGCGGGGGTTCGCGGCGTTTCGCACAAGAAGCGGTGCAAAGCGGCTGTTATATTTGGCGCAGCTGTCACTTGAACATTTTTCAGTGCAGGGTATAATAAAGCTATCGGAACAAAGGCGTTCCGCAGGGGCATCGTCTGCCCTTGCGGGGCGCTTTTTTCGTTTTCCGGGGTGCGGAGGGTGCCGCGCCCGGCAGAGCACAATCTGGAGTGTCAAAAGGATGGGAAAGACTATGCAAAACTTTACAGAGCAAACGCACACCCTTGGCCTGTACGACCCACAGTTTGAGCACGATGCCTGCGGCATCGGCGCTGTGGTGGACATCAAGGGCCGCAAGAGCCACCAGACCGTGGACGACGCTTTGCGCATCGTGGAGCGGCTGGAGCACCGCGCCGGTAAGGACGCCGAGGGCAAGACCGGTGACGGCGTGGGCATTCTGCTGCAGATCAGCCATAAATTTTTCTCCAAGGTGGCCGATGAATGCAACATCCGCCTGGGCAACGAGCGGGAATACGGCGTGGGCATGTTCTTCTTCCCCCAGAACGAGCACATGCGCGCCCAGGCCATGAAGCTGTTCGAGGTGGTCACCCGCAAGGAGGGGCTGGAGTTCCTGGCCTGGCGCAAGGTGCCCGTGGACCCGGACGCCGTGGGCCAGAAAGCCCGCGACTGCATGCCCTCCATCTGGCAGTGCTTCATCAAAAAGCCTGCCAAGGTGAGCAAGGGCATCGACTTTGACCGCAAGCTGTATGTGGTGCGCCGCGTGTTCGAGCAGGCCAGCAACGGCACCTATGTGCCCAGCCTGTCCAGCCGCACCATCGTCTACAAGGGCATGTTCCTGGTGCACGACCTGCGCCGGTTCTACGCCGACCTGCAGGACCCCGACTACGAGTCCGCCATCGGCATGGTGCACAGCCGCTTCTCCACCAACACCAACCCCAGCTGGATGCGTGCACACCCCAACCGGTTCATCCTGCACAACGGCGAGATCAACACCATCAAGGGCAATACGGACGCCATGCTGGCCCGGGAGGAGAGCATCTCCAGCCCCATCCTGCAGGACGACATGAACAAGATCCTGCCCATCATCAACACCTCCGGCTCGGACTCCGCCATGCTGGACAACGCGCTGGAATTCATGGTGATGAACGGCATGGACCTGCCCCTGGCCGTGATGATCACCATCCCGGAGCCGTGGGAGAACAACAAGAACATCAGCCCCAAAAAGCGGGACTTCTACCAGTATTACGCCACCATGCTGGAGCCGTGGGACGGCCCCGCCGCCATCCTCTTCTCGGACGGCGACGTCATGGGCGCGGTGCTGGACCGCAACGGCCTGCGCCCCAGCCGCTACTACATCACCAAGGACGGCCGCATGATCCTGTCCTCCGAGGTGGGCGTGCTGGAATGCGACCCGGAGAACATCCTCGTCAAGGACCGCCTGCGCCCCGGCAAAATGCTGCTGGTGGACACCGTCAAGGGCGAAGTGGTGGAGGACGAGAAGCTGAAAGAGTTCTACGCCAGCCGGGAGCCCTACGGCGAGTGGATCGACCGCAATCTGGTGGAGCTGGCCAAGCTGCGCATCCCCAATGTGAAGGTGGAGGGCTACACCGGCGACCAGCTCACCCGCCTGCAGAAGGTGTTCGGCTACAAGTACGAGGACGTGAACACCCTCATCCTGCCCATGGCCCGCACCGGAGCCGAGCCCTCCGGTGCCATGGGCACCGACACTCCGCTGGCCGTGCTCAGCAGCCAGCATCCGCCGCTGTTCAGCTACTTCAAGCAGCGGTTCGCGCAGGTCACGAACCCCCCTATCGACGCCATCCGCGAAAAGGTGGTCACCTCCACCAGCGTGTACATCGGTGCCCACGGCAACCTGCTGGAGGACAAGCCCGAGAACTGCAAGGTGCTCAAGGTGCACAACCCCATCCTGACCAGCACCGACCTGCTCAAGATCAAGTACATGAACGTGCCGGGCTTCAAGGTGGCCACGGTGTCCATCAACTACTACAAGAACACCAGCCTGGAAAAGGCCATCGACCGGGTGTTCCTGGAAGTGGACCGCGCCTATAAGGACGGTGCCAACATCATCATCCTGTCCGACCGCGACGTGGACGAGTACCATGTCACCATCCCCAGCCTGCTGGCCGTGTCGGCGGTGTCCCAGTACCTCATCCGCACCAAGAAGAGCACCGCGCTGGCCCTCATTCTGGAGAGTGCCGAGCCCCGGGAGGTGCATCACTTTGCCACCCTGCTGGGCTACGGTGCCTGCGCCGTCAACCCCTATCTGGCCCATGAGACCATCGGCCAGCTCATCGACGAGGGCCTGCTGGACAAGGATTACTATGCCGCCGTGGAGGACTACAACAACGCCATCCTCAACGGCATCGTGAAGATCGCCTCCAAGATGGGCATCTCCACCATCCAGAGCTACCAGAGCAGCCAGATCTTTGAGGCTGTGGGCATCTCCCAGGAGGTCATCGACAAATACTTTACCGGCACCGTGAGCCGGGTGGGCGGCATCACCCTGGCCGACATCCAGGCCGACGTGGAGGCCACCCACAACGCCGCCTTTGACCCGCTGGGTCTGGACATCAACATGGAGCTGGCCGACGGCGGTGCCCACAAGTTCCGCAGCGGCAAGGAAGAACACCTGTTCAACCCCCAGACCATCCACCTGTTCCAGAAAGCCTGCTGGACCAACGACTACGGTGCCTTCAAGCAGTTCACCAACACCGTGGACAACATGGGCAAGGACGGGGTGCACCTGCGCAGCCTGCTGGACTTCAACTTTGACCCGGACGGCGGCATCCCGCTGGAGGAGGTGGAGCCGGTGTCCTCCATCGTCAAGCGCTTCAAGGGGGCCGCCATGAGCTACGGTGCCCTGAGCAGCGAAGCCCACGAGACCATTGCCCTGGCCCTGAACCGTCTGGGCGGCCGCAGCAACACCGGCGAGGGCGGCGAGCCGGAGGACCGCTACCACAGCGAGAGCAATTCCAAGATCAAGCAGGTGGCCTCCGCCCGCTTCGGCGTCACCAGCAAGTATCTGGTGTCCGCCGAGGAGATCCAGATCAAGCTGGCACAGGGCGCAAAGCCCGGCGAGGGCGGCAACCTGCCCGGTGCCAAGGTGTACCCGTGGATCGCCAAGACCCGCCACAGCACCACCGGCGTGGGCCTCATCTCGCCCCCGCCCCACCACGACATCTACTCCATCGAGGACCTGGCCGAGCTGATCTACGACCTGAAGAACGCCAACCGCAGCGCCAACATCAACGTCAAGCTGGTCAGTGAGGCCGGTGTGGGCACCATTGCGGCCGGTGTGGCCAAGGGCGGCGCACAGGTGATCCTGGTGTCCGGCTACGACGGCGGCACCGGTGCCGCGCCCCGCACCTCCATCCAGAACGCGGGCCTGCCCTGGGAGCTGGGCATCGCCGAGACCCACCAGACCCTGATCCTCAACGGCCTGCGCACCCGGGTGCGCATCGAGAGCGACTCCAAGCTGCTCTCCGGCCGTGACGTGGCCATCAGCTGCATGCTGGGCGCGGAGGAATTCGGCTTTGGCACCAGCCTGCTGATGGCCGAGGGCTGCGTGATGATGCGCGTGTGCAATCTGGACACCTGCCCCATGGGCATCTGCACCCAGAACCCGGAGCTGCGCAAGCACTTCCACGGCAAACCGGAATATATCATCCACTACCTGACCTTCGTGGCACAGGAGCTGCGGGAGTACATGGCCAAGCTGGGCGTGCGCACCGTGGACGAGCTGGTGGGCCGCACCGACCTGCTGCGCGTGAAGGACGCTGCCCCCGGCAGCCGTGCTTCCAAGATGGATCTGGACTGCATCCTGCACAACCCCGCCATCGCCAACAGCAACGTGCACTTTGTGCCCGCTGACACCTACGACTTCCATCTGGAGAACACCCTCGACATGAAGGTGCTCATGAAGAAGTTCAAGCTGGGCAGCAAGACCCCCCAGAGCGTGACCCTGAACGTGTCCAACACCGACCGCGCCTTTGGCACCATCTTTGGCAGCGAGATCACCCGCAAGTACGGCAGCACCCTGCCGGATGACGTGTTCACCGCCCACTGTGTGGGTGCCGGCGGCCAGAGCTTCGGCGCGTTCATCCCGGGCGGCCTGACGCTGGACCTGGTGGGCGACTGCAACGACTACATGGGCAAGGGTCTGTCCGGCGGCAAGATCGTTGTGCGCCCGCCGCAGGGCATCTCCTTCAAGCCGGAAGAGAACATCATCACCGGCAACGTGGCCCTGTACGGTGCCACCAGCGGCAAGGCCTTCATCTCCGGCGTGGCCGGTGAGCGCTTTGCCGTGCGCAACAGCGGTGCCACCGCCGTGGTGGAGGGCGTGGGCGACCACGGCTGTGAGTACATGACCGGCGGCACCGTGGTGGTGCTGGGGTCCACCGGCAAGAACTTTGCGGCCGGTATGACCGGCGGCATCGCCTATGTGCTGGATGAGAACTGGGACTTCTACCAGCGGGTCAACAAGGAGACGGTCAGCCTGGAACCGGTGGAGCACAAGTACGACGTGGCCACCCTGAAGGAGCTGATCCGTGAGCATGTGGAGCTTACCGGCTCCCCCCGCGGCAAGGAGATCCTGGACAACTTCAGCGAGTTTTTGCCCAAGTTCAAGAAAGTTCTGCCTTACGACTACGACCGCATGCTGCGGGTGATCGCCTCGGTGGAAGAGCGCGGTCTGGACGGCGAGCAGGCGCAGATCGAAGCATTCTACACGGTGCAGAAAAACAAGTAAGGAGGGGAACATCATGGGCAAGACCACAGGATTTATGGATTATACGCGCAAGACCAGCACGGACGTACCGCCGCTGGAGCGTATGGAAAACTTTGACGAATTTCACATCTGGCTCTCCCGCGAGGAGCAGCAGACCCAGGCGGCACGCTGCATGGACTGCGGCGTCCCCTTCTGTCAGGCGGGCATGATGATCGGCGGCATGGCCTCCGGCTGCCCGCTGAACAACCTGATCCCGGAGTGGAACGATCTGGTGTATCACGGCAAGTGGGAGCTGGCGCTGCATCGGCTGCTGGCCACCAACCGCTTCCCGGAGTTCACCAGCCGGGTGTGCCCCGCCCTGTGTGAGGCCGCCTGCACCTGCGGGGACGTGACCGGCAGCAGCGTGACCGTGCGCGAGAACGAGCACGCCATCATCGAGACGGGCTACGCCAAGGGCTGGCTCCACGCCGCCCCGCCCCCGGCCCGCACCGGCAAGAGCGTGGCCGTGGTGGGCAGCGGCCCGTCCGGCCTGTCGGTGGCCGAGTACCTGAACAAGCGCGGCCACGCCGTGACCGTATTCGAGCGCGCCGACCGGGTGGGCGGCCTGCTGATGTACGGCATCCCCAACATGAAGCTGGACAAATCGGTCATCGAGCGCCGCATCCAACTCATGCAGGCCGAGGGCGTGGAGTTCCGCACCAACATGGATGTGGGCGGCATCCTTGCCGCCGAAGAGCTGCTGAGCAGCTACGACGCCGTGGTGCTGTGCTGCGGTGCCAAGCAGGCCCGCGACCTGAACGTGCCCGGCCGGGACGCCAACGGCGTCCACTTTGCGGTGGACTACCTCACCAGCGTGACCAGGAGCCTGCTGGACAGCAAATTTGCCGACGGCAAGGCCATCGACGCCAAGGGCAAGAACGTGCTGGTCATCGGCGGCGGCGACACCGGCAACGACTGCCAGGGCACCGCCCTGCGGCAGGGCTGCACCGACCTGGTGGCTCTGGAAATGATGCCTCAGCCCCCCAAGGAGCGCGCGGCCACGAACCCCTGGCCGGAGTGGCCCCGTGTGCTGAAGGTGGACTACGGCCAGACCGAGTGCCTTGCCAAGTTCAACAAGGACCCGCGCATCTACCAGACCACCGTGAAGGAGTTCCTGAAAGACGATGCCGGCAACCTGACCGGCGCGGTCATCAGCACCCTGAAGCCGGAGCGCGACCCGGAGACCGGCCGCACCAACATGGTGCCCACCGGCGAAGAATTCACCTACGACTGTCAGCTGGCGTTCATCGCCGCAGGCTTTACCGGCTGCGAGGGCTATGTGGCCGACGCCTTTGGCGTGGACCGCACCCCCCGCGGCAATGTAGCCGACCAGAACTTCAAGACCAACGTGGACAAGGTGTTCGTCTGCGGCGACATGCGCCGGGGCCAGAGCCTTGTGGTGTGGGGCCTGCGGGAGGGCCGCGACTGCGCCGCCGCCGTGGACCGTTACCTGATGGGCTACACCAACCTCTGATCAAGCCATTCTCTTTCCTATCCTAAACAAGCAGAAGCGGGAGCCTTTCTGGGCTCCCGCTTCTGCTTTTGTGCGGAGGATAACAAGAAACCGCCGCACCCGGCGTTGTGCACGCAGGTACGGCGGTTTGGAGGAATTTGCCCTGAGTGATGCGGAACACTCAGAACTCAGGAACGCTTTGCTTTGCACGTCAGGCACTGCCCGGCGGCCAACAGGCCGGTGCCAAAGGCAGCCAGTGCGGCGGCGGCCCAGCCGGTGGTGCCGGTCTGGGGCAGGGTGGGCACTGCCGGGGCAGCGTCCTGCACGGCGGCGGGCGCTTCCGTGTGGGGAGCCTGAGCCGGGGCGTCGGATGCGGCGGCAGCTTCGGTGCCGTTGGTGTCGTCAGAGTCAGCCGGGGCTTCCGGGGCGGAGGCGTCTGCGTCGGGGTCCGGTGCCAGAGAGATCTCTTCCACCGGCAGTACCTCGGCCACTTCCAGCTCCAGGCCATCCTCCTCCCAGGCAAACCCGATCTCTTCCGGGGTGGTGTAGCTGATCTGGATGGGCGGCTTCTCCGGCAGGATGGGCACCTCCACGGTCACAGTCACTTCTTTGGTCACTTCTTCGGTCAGGGCCGGCGCGGCTTCCTCAGCGGGAGCGGCGGGGGAGTCGGTCTGCGATGCGGCAGCAGTGTCCGGGGCGGGGACCTCCGGCTGGGGTTCCAGCGCGGCGGCCGACGGGGCGAGACAAAGCAGGGCACCCAGTGCCAGCGAGAGCGCAAACATTCTGCACGTCATAGCCTTGTCCCCCTTTCATAAGAATTCATACTATTATAATATGCATGGCGGGGATGAAATGCAAGCCCTACCGTCATTTTTTGGTGGAGTGAATAAAAACCGGAAAAATTCCTTGGGCAGAATCGCTAATTTTGAGTTGCGGGTTTGTTGCAAGATAACCAAACGAAATCTCACCCGCCCAGAATGGCCCGCAGGTCGGCTTCCGGGGTGGCAATGGGCTTGAGGCCGTACCGTTCCTGCAGGGTGCGCACCACCCCCGGCGAGAGGAACGGGGGCAGGGTAGGCCCCAGCCGGATGTTCCGGATGCCCAGCGCCAGCAGCGCGATGAGGATGCACACGGCCTTCTGCTCAAACCAGCACAGCACCAGCGAGAGGGGCAGGTCGTTGACGCCGCAGCCAAAGGCATCGGCCAGCGCCAATGCGATGCGGATGGCGCTGTAGGCATCGTTGCACTGGCCCACGTCCAGGATGCGGGGCAGGCCGGTGCCCGGCACGGTGCCAAGGGGCAGGTCGTTCAGGCGGAACTTGCCGCAGGCCAGGGTCAGCAGGATGGTGTCGGGCGGGGTAAGGCGGGCAAACTCGGTGTAGTAGCGGCGGCTGGGCCGGGTGCCGTCGCAGCCGCCCACCAGAAAGAAGTGCCGCAGCTTACCGTCCCGCACCGCCTGCACGATCTCGTCCGCGTGCTGCAGCACGGCGGTGCGGGCAAAACCGGTGGTCACCGTGGAGCCGCCGTTCAGGCCGGGCAGCAGGGTGTCCTGCGCGTAGCCGCCCAGCTCCAGCGCCTTTTCGATCACCGGGGAAAAGTCGCGCCCTTCGTCGATGTGGGGCACGCCGGGGTAAGCCACCACCGAGGTGGTGAACACCCGGTCGGCGTAGCTGGCGCGCAGGGGCATGATGCAGTTGGTGGTGAACAGGATGGGCGCGGGGATGTCCTCGAACTCCCGCTGCTGGTTCTGCCATGCGGTGCCAAAGTTGCCCTTGAGGTGGGGGTAGCGGCGCTTCAGCTCCGGGTAGCCGTGGGCGGGCAGCATCTCCGAGTGGGTGTAGACGTTGACTCCCCGGCCTGCGGTCTGTTCCAGCAGCTGCTGTGCGTCGTAGAGGTCGTGGCCGGAAATCACGATGAACGGCCCCTTTTCAATGGTCAGGGGCACCTGCACCGGTTCCGGATCGCCAAACGCGCCGGTGTTGGCCGCGTCCAGCAGCTCCATGCAGCGGTAGCTGGCTTCTCCTGTGGCCTGCACCAGCTGCCACAGGGCGTCGGTGGTCTGGCCGGGGTCGCCCACGGCCTGCAGGGCGGTACAGAAGAACCGGTCCAGCTCCGGGTCGATGCGGCCCAGCACCCGGGCGTGGTAGTTGTAGGCGGCCATGCCCCGCAGGCTGAACAGCACAAAGCATTTCAGGCTGCGCCGGTCGGCGTCCGGTTCCCGCCAGAGGGCCTGCATGTCGTAGTCCGGGCCGGTGCCGGGGCTGGCGTCGTGCACCCGGCGGGTCAGTGCGTCCACGGCGGCGGTGTCAAAGTTCACGTTGGTAATGGTGGTGAACAGCCCCTGCATCAGCAGCCGGGCCTGTTCCGGGGCCGGGCCGCGCCCCGCCGCGATGAGCTGCCCGGCAAACGCGATGAGCGCCCCGGTGAGCCGGTCCTGTGCGGCGGCTGTCTCGGCCGACTTGCCGCACACCCCCGCTGCGCCGGTGCAGGCGGTGCAGCCCGCCGCCTGCTCACACTGAAAACAAAACATCTGCTCGTCCATACAAAACTCCCTTTCTGCCATAAGATACTGCCAGTGTGGGCAGAGCGGGGCGGGGTTATACCAAAAAAGAGCCGCACCCCTGCGGGCGCGGCTCTTAGACGATGCGGTATGACTTAGTAGGTGATGCCCTGTGCCATCATGGCGGTGGCGACCTTCAGGAAGCCGGCGCAGTTTGCACCGACCATCAGGTTGCCCTCGGAACCGGCAGCCACAGATGCATCGTAGGAAGCATGGAAGATGCCCTCCATGATGCCCTTCAGCTTGGCATCCACTTCCTCAAAGCTCCAGCTCAGACGCTCGGAGTTCTGGCTCATCTCCAGACCGGAGGTAGCCACGCCGCCGGCGTTGGAAGCCTTTGCGGGTCCGTACAGGATGCCGTTGGACAGGTAGACCTCGATGGCCTCCGGGGTGCTGGGCATGTTGGCACCCTCGCACACGACGGTGCAGCCGCCCTTCACCAGAGCCTCAGCGGACTCCTTGTTGATCTCGTTCTGGGTTGCACAGGGCAGGGCGATGTCGCAGGGGACAGTCCAGACCTTGCTGCAATCTGCAACATAGGTTACACCCTCGTGGGTCTCGGCGTACTCCTTGATGCGGCCGCGGCGGACTTCCTTCAGATCCTTGACGTAGGCCAGATCGATGCCGTTGGGGTCGTAGACGTAGCCGTTGGAGTCGGACATGGTCACGACCTTGGCACCCAGCTGGGTGGCCTTCTCGCAGGCGTAGATCGCAACATTGCCGGAACCGGAGATGACCACGGTCTTGCCCTCAAAGCTGTCGTTGCGCATGCACTTCAGAGCTTCAGCGGTGAAGTAGCACAGGCCGTAGCCGGTAGCCTCGGTACGGGCCAGAGAGCCGCCAAAGGTCAGGCCCTTGCCGGTGAGCATGCCGCCCTGGAAGCTGTTGGTCAGGCGCTTGTACTGGCCGAACATATAGCCGACCTCGCGGCCGCCGACACCGATATCACCGGCGGGGCAGTCCACGAACTGGCCGATGTGGCGGTACAGCTCGGTCATGAAGCTCTGGCAGAAGCGCATGACTTCCATGTCGCTCTTGCCGTGGGGGTCGAAGTCGGAGCCGCCCTTGCCGCCGCCCATGGGCAGGGTGGTCAGGCTGTTCTTGAAGATCTGCTCAAAGCCGAGGAACTTCAGGATGCCCTGATTGACAGAGGGATGGAAGCGCAGGCCGCCCTTGTAGGGGCCGATGGCGCTGTTGAACTGTACGCGGTAGCCGCGGTTCACCTGAACCTTGCCCTGATCGTCTACCCAAGGCACACGGAAGGTGATGATGCGCTCCGGCTCGACCATGCGCTCGATCAGGCCGGCCTTCTCGTACTCGGGGTGCTTCTCAACAACGGGCTGGATGCTCTCCAGAACCTCACGCACAGCCTGCAGGAACTCAGGCTCGTTGGCATTGCGCTTTTCCAGACCTTCGTAAACGCGCTTCAGGTATTCATTCGTCAGCATAGTAGAATACTCCTTTTCCCAATTACTCTATAAAATTTGAAAAAGACGAAACCGCCCGGCACACCGCACAGCGGACACGCTGCTAAAACGCTATGGGACGATCCCGGATTTCCATTCTTACACACCGGTCAGCTTATGGCTGCAGACCGCTTTATCATTATAAAGCATTTCTGTGGGTTTGACAATAGAGAGAAAGCAGAAAATGCTTCAAAAAAACAGATGAAAAGTTGAAACCGCTTCACAAAACGAAAAATAAAAGAAAAAAACTGCACAGAACCTTGTTTTTTAAAGCGCTGGCAGAACAAAAGAAATACGAAAAAGAACGTCTTTTCTCCATTTTGCTGCATTCCGCAGGCGCAGAAAGCCATATTTTCTGCAACCAAAAAGCCCTGCACCACGCAAACGGCACAGGGCAGAAAAACGATTTTTACTTCTTCAGCAGCTTTTCGCAGGCATCTGCGGCACCTTCCAGATATTCGCCGCCGTAGGTCTCGATCATACCGGCATCGGAAAGCGCAGCCAGCTGGGGGTCGATGGGACACTTGGCCAGCACGGGCAGGCCGTGCTTTGCAGCCACCTCATCCACATGGCTCTCGCCGAACACATTGATGTGCTTGCCGCAGTCGGGGCAGACGATGTAGCTCATGTTCTCCACGATGCCCAGCATGGGCACCTTCATCATCTCGGCCATGTTCACGGCCTTGGCCACGATCATGCTCACCA
>ERZ831773.1862-NODE-1862-length-19719-cov-9.263019_pt1 | contig 19719 bp, 14 predicted proteins | sample MGYA00519696_ERZ831773 | MGnify/ENA primary metagenome ERZ831773 (study PRJEB31850, sample SAMEA3708720) | human gut metagenome | biome: human gut; feature: human-associated habitat; material: faeces | place: China | collected 2014 ...
CCGGCCATGTATTCCATTTATGACAGCATGCTTTTATACCGTTCCCAGCAAATAATTGATAAACTGCTGCGCGGTACGTCCGGAAATTCCGCCATGGCTTAACTCCCACTTGTTTGCTTCCGCACGGAGCTCGTCATCGGACATGGCCAGTCCGGCACGGTGTGCCAGCTCTACGACAATGTTGAAATACTCCTTCTGGGACGGCTTAGAGTAATTGATGGTAACACCGAAACGATTTACCAGGGAAAGCTTTTCCTCCATGGTGTCGGAGCGATGCATGCCGTTCTGGCTCTCAACATCGTCGCGGTCACTCCAGTTTTCTTTGATGAGGTGTCTGCGGTTAGAGGTTGCATAGATCAGGATATTATCCGGCTTGGTCTCTACGCCACCCTCAATGACCGCCTTCAGGAACTTATACTCAATCTCAAATTCCTCGAAGGAAAGATCATCCATATAGATAATGAAACGGTAGTTACGGTTCTTGATCTGGGCGATCACAGAAGACAGGTCCTTAAACTGGTGCTTGTAGATCTCGATCATGCGCAGTCCCTGCGGATAGAACTGGTTGACGATCGCCTTGATGCTCGTGGATTTACCGGTACCGCTGTCGCCGAACAACAGGACGTTGTTCGCCGCTTTTCCGTCGCAGAACGCCTGGGTATTCTCCACAAGTTTCTTCTTCTGAAGCTCATATCCGATGAGGTCGTCCAGCATCACGGCATCCATGTTGTTGATCGGGAGGAAGCGGACGGAGCCGTCTCCATTCTCAGCAATACGGAACGCCTTGTTGAGACCGAACATGCCGACACCGAAGTCCTTGTAGAATTCCGTCACATATTTGAAGAAATCAGCTCCGGACTCAGCCGTCTCAAGCTGTTCACTTAAATTTCTCACCTTTTCGCTGACATTTTTATTGTACATCAGCTCTTTTTTGCGGATCGCCTTATAGTGAGTCAGCTGGGTGAAGCAGTCGATGGAAAGTTCTTTTTCCATCCAGGAGAAATCATAGTCGAACAGCTTTTTGAACATCTCAAAGTCATGAGTCACAAAGTTGTTGACCGTTCCGTCCTGAGCCCCCATCTTTTCACAGACAAGGCTGAACGGATTCTCGTTCGTGATCAGCAGGAAAGTCAGGTAATTATGCCATAAATTTTTATCAAATGCATAGTCTGTTGCAACCGTCAGAAGATTTTTTACCTGATGGAATACGCGTCCGCGCAGTGCGTCTTTGGACTCTGTCTGATTTTTTAATTTTTCGCAGATATCTGCAAGCTGCCAGAGGATCGAGTCTTCCGGCAGGCTGCCGTATACGAGCAGGTTTGATACGATCTCATTCATATGGTTTCCTCTCTTGATGCAAAGGACGGCGCAGCTTCTCAACAAGCCCGCCGCCCTTTTTTTATTCTCTTCAATTTCGACGTGCATCTTCTTGCCTGCTTGCGCAGACAAGAAGCTTCGGGCGTCTGCCCTATGAATCCTTCGCCTACTCTACGATCGCACCCTTATCTGCGGAGGATACGTTCTTTGCGTAGCGTTTTAAGTATCCGGTCAGCTTCTTCGGCTCACGGATCTTCATGGTCTTCTTTCTCTCTTCCATCTCTTCATCAGAAACGAGAAGCTTTAAGCTGTAGTTTGGGATGTCGATCGCGATCTTGTCACCGTCCTTGATGTAAGCGATCGGGCCGCCTGCAGCTGCCTCCGGAGAGATATGTCCGATTGCTGCACCACAGGATGCGCCGGAGAAACGGCCATCTGTCAGGAGAGCAACGGTCGTATCGAGTTTCATGCCAACGATCGCGGATGTCGGGGAGAGCATCTCTCTCATTCCCGGGCCGCCTGCCGGTCCCTCGTAACGGATGACAACGATGTCGCCCGGAACGATCTTTCCTGCGTAGATCGCAGCGATCGCCTCTTCCTCGGAGTCAAAGCACTTTGCAGTACCGGTGTTGACTAACATCTCCGGTTTTACAGCGGAACGTTTTACGATCGCGCCGTTCGGAGCAAGGTTTCCGAAAAGAACGGCAAGTCCGCCTGTCTTTGTGTACGGATTATCAATCGGACGGATAACTTCCGGATTGCGATTTACTGCATGTGCAACGTTCTCAGCAACCGTCTTTCCTGTTACAGTCTTGCACTGTCCCTGGATCATTCCTGCATCGAGAAGCTCTTTTAATACTGCGGAGATTCCTCCTGCTTCCATCAGATCCTGCATGTGGTGATGTCCGGCCGGTGCAAGATGGCACAGGTTCGGAGTGTGCTCACTGATGTCGTTGATCATATGAAGATCAAGAGCGATATCAGCCTCGTGAGCGATCGCAAGGAGATGAAGTGCGGAGTTTGTGGAGCAGCCGAGAGCCATATCGGTTGTCAGCGCGTTCTCAAATGCTGCCGGTGTTACGATATCACGCGGACGGATATCATCGGCAAGCAACTTCATAACCTGCATACCAGCTGTCTTTGCAAGGCGGATACGCTCTGCGTATACAGCCGGGATCGTACCATTTCCCGGAAGACCGAGACCAAGAACTTCTGTTAAGCAGTTCATGGAGTTTGCGGTGAACATACCGGAACAGGAACCGCAGCCCGGGCAGGAGCTTCCCTCGATCTCAGCGAGTTCCTCATCGTTGATCAGGTTTGCTTTTCTTGCGCCGACAGCCTCAAATACAGTATTTAAGTCTCTCTGGTTGATGGAGAGCATCGGACCACCGGACACGAAAATACACGGAAGGTTCAGACGCATTGCTGCCATTAACATACCCGGAACGATCTTATCACAGTTCGGGATAAATACGAGAGCATCAAAGCAGTGTGCCTTTACCATACATTCGATGGTATCAGCGATCAGCTCACGGGAGCTTAAAGAGAAATGCATTCCGTCATGTCCCATGGCGATACCGTCACAGACACCGATCGTATCGAACTCCATCGGGGTTCCGCCTGCAGCGAGAACACCGTCCTTTACGGCACGTGCGATGTTCTGTAAGTGCATATGACCCGGAGCAATCTCGTTGAAAGAGTTTACGACGCCGACGAACGGGCGGCGCATCTGCTCATCGTTGTATCCGTCTGCCTTTAACAGGGAACGGTGCGGCGCATGTTCTACGCCTGCTTTTACTTTATCTGAATTCATTGTTTTTCTCCTTATGAAATCCAGAGCCAGGCGGTGATGCCTGGCCCTGAAATATTTGCAGAGTTTTCTGCCCCGCAGTGGCACACTCACGGACTTGCGTCCGTTCGTGCGCGGGCATTCGCCCTATAAAGCCGTCGGCAAAGATTCACTTATGTGCAAGCACAACGTGAATCTTTCCCCGCCGCCTTTGCACTGCTCATTTTCCTACGCGACTATTTAGCCTCGTCAAGATCCTGTGTCTGCTTCCAGCCCATCTTTGCTCTTAACTCGCGGCCTGTCTTAGCTGCAAGTGTATCAGCGTGTGCTGCTCTTGCTGCGTTGAACATGGTTCTGCCAACCTGGTTCTCAAGGATCCAGTTCTTAGCGAATGTACCATCCTGGATCTCTGTTAATACCTGCTTCATTGCCTTCTTCGCTTCGTCGCCGATGATTCTCTTACCGCTTACGTAGTCACCGTACTCAGCTGTATCGGAGATGGAGTATCTCATTCCCTCGAAACCAGCGTTGAAGATCAGGTCTACGATCAGTTTCATCTCGTGGATGCACTCGAAGTATGCGTTCTCCGGCTTGTAACCAGCCTCAACAAGTGTGTTGAAACCAGCTTCCATTAATGCGCAAACGCCGCCGCAGAGAACTGCCTGCTCACCGAAGAGGTCTGTTTCTGTTTCTGTTCTGAATGTTGTCTCAAGAACACCTGCTCTTGCTCCGCCGATACCAAGTGCATATGCAAGTCCGATATCCTGTGCGTTGCCTGTTGCGTCCTGCTCAACTGCGATAAGGCAAGGTGTACCCTTACCAGCCTGATACTCAGAACGTACTGTGTGACCAGGAGCCTTAGGTGCGATCATGATAACGTTAACGTTCTTTGGTGGTACGATGCAGCCAAAGTGAATGTTAAAGCCGTGTGCGAATGCAAGAGTCTTACCCTCTGTGAGGTATGGCTCGATAGATTTCTTATAAAGTGCAGCCTGCTTCTCATCAGGAATAAGGATCATGATGATGTCAGATGTCTTTGCAGCTTCCTCAGTTGTCATAACTGTAAGACCCTGCTGCTCAGCCTTCGCCCAGCTCTTAGAACCTTCGTAAAGACCTACTACTACGTCAACACCGCTCTCCTTAAGGTTGAGTGCATGAGCGTGACCCTGTGAACCGTAACCGATAATGGCAACTCTCTTACCCTTGAGTACGTTAATGTCGCAATCCTGCTGATAGAATATTCTTGCCTGTGCCATTGTTAATTCCTCCAAATTCAGAAATTTAAGATTTATTTTATGTAGCCTTTCGGCTATATAATCAAAGTTTATTTGCCTGCATTGAATGTGTCAGAGCCTTTCTCTATTGCGATAGTGCCTGTTCTTACCATTTCGATTATTCCGTAAGGTGCTATGACCTCCTCAAATCTGCAAAGGTGAGCGTAAGTGTCGCAAAGCTCCAATGTCATTGTCGTAAGCGTTATATCCATGACCTTAGCCCCTGTGATATCCGCAATAGTCATTATCTCACTGCGTCTGTTTGCGACCGCAGACACCTTGACTATCATAAGCTCTCTTGCGAGATACTCATTAGCCTCAAATGTCTTTACCTTGATGACCTCGATAAGCTTGTTGAGCTGTTTCTCGATCTGCTCAACTGTATGCTCGTCACCGTCAGCAACTATCGTTATTCTTGAAACGTCAGGGTCATGAGTTGGACCTACTGCAAGGCTCTCGATATTGAACCCACGTCTTGAAAACAGTCCGGAAATTCTTGATAGAACACCGCTGTGGTTTTCTACAAGAACTGAGATCGTATGTTTCATAAATCAACCTCCATAAGGAAACCTTTCCTTGATTTTTAATTATATCAGTTTATTATTAAGATTTCTTGAACGTAAACGCTATATACTGTAAACGCTACAGATAGTTAAAATATTGACCTTATAATGTTGGCATATCCTTATCCACAACGACTTCAACAAGGCAAATGCCCTTATGTTCAGCAAGCATTTCGACGCCCTTTTCCATAGTATCATCGTCATAAACTCTCATTGCAGGTATGCCGTAAGCCTCTGCAAGCTTGATAAAGTCAGGAGAACCGTCAAGGAAAACAGCAGTTTGCCTGTCATGATAGCCGTTTGTCTGAAGCTCTCTTACCATGCCAAGGCGGTTGTTTGTCATTACTACCACCTTTATATCAACGCCGAACTGAACGGCTGTTGCAAGCTCCATGAACGACATCTGAAAAGCTCCGTCGCCGCATATAGCAACTGTTGCTCTGCTGTCGTCAGCCATTTTTGCACCTATCGCCGCAGGCACAGAATAGCCCATCGTACCCATGCCGCCTGAGGTAAGAAGTCTGCCCTCTTTGCGGAACTTATATTCCGTGCAGGTCCATATCTGATTTTGTCCAACGTCTGCCACAACAGTAACATTGGCAGGCATTTTCTTTGCAAGCCTGTCGATAAACACCCTCGGATTGACAGTACCCTTTGCAGGCTCAACATACTTTCTCTCGCCCCCAAGGGTCTTGATGTGAGCTATCCACTCATCGTGTTTCATAGGCTTTGCAAGCTCCGTCATTTGCTGTAAAACAAGCTTTGCGTCGCCAACGAGAGGCAGGTCAGCACCGATATTCTTGCCTATCTCCGCAGGGTCGATATCTATATGTATTATCTTAGTAGTTTTCTCCAGAGCCAAAGGTGTTTTAACGGCTCTGTCGCCAACTCTTGCGCCCACAAGGAACAGCACGTCGCACTCGTTCACAGCAGCGTTAGCCATTTTTACACCGTGAGTACCTATCATGCCGCAGAAAAGCTGATCGTCATCAGGGAAAACAGAAATGCCCATCATAGTTGTGATAACAGGTATCTGCATAAGGTCGGCAAGCTCTCTTATCTCGTCCTCAGCGTGAGCGGCAAAAACACCACCGCCAATACAGATAAGCGGCTTCTCAGCCTCTTCCAACGCCGCCATTACACGCCTTACCTGAACGTAGTTGCCCTTTGTGGTAGGCTTATAGCTTCTTATCTCGCACTTTTCAGGGTACTCAAAGTCGATAACAGACTTCTGAACGTCCATAGGGATATCTATAAGCACAGGACCCGGTCTGCCGGTGCCTGCTATATAGAAAGCTTCCTTGAACACTCTCGCAGTGTCCTCAGGGTCTTTGAGAAGATAGCTATGCTTAACGAACGGCTCAGCCGAGCCTGTAATATCAGCCTCCTGAAAAACGTCAGAGCCTATCTGGTCGGTATTCACCTGACCTGTTATGCACACGATAGGTATAGAATCCGCATAAGCGGTAGCAATAGCAGTAATAAGATTAGTTGCACCCGGACCTGATGTAGCGATACATACCGCAGGCTTACCTGAAATTCGTGCATAGCCGTTAGCCGCATGACCACCGTTAGCCTCCTGTCTCACAAGCACCTGCCTGATGTCGTTTTCAGCATCCAGCAAAGCGTCATAGAAAGGACAGATAGCAGCTCCGGGATAGCCAAAGACGACTTTTACGTTCTCAGCTTTCAAACATTCAACCATAGCCTGACTTACAGTCATCTTCATAATAAAGTCGCCTCCATAAAAAAATTTTCTGTATAAATTATCATATAAAGTGATAAAACATACAAAGCTGTGATTTATTATACCATATTTATAAGATTTCGTCAAGTATCGTCAGCATACTAAGGAATATTTATGCTTAAAAAATTTTCGCAAAAAAAATTTGAAAAAGGGGTTGACAAGACAGATGAACTGTGCTATAATAATTAAGTCGCTGAGAGAGAACGACACAAAAACAAATAATTAATGTGGACAGGTGTCCGAGTGGTTTAAGGAGCTGGTCTTGAAAACCAGTGATACGGCAACGTACCGTGGGTTCGAATCCCACCCTGTCCGCCACATTTTTTATATATACAGGTTTGCGGATTTACCCAAGTGGTGAAGGGGCTCCCCTGCTAAGGGAGTAGGTCTGGAAACGGGCGCGAGAGTTCAAATCTCTCAATCCGCGCCAGCAAAAGTTTAAGCTTTTGCTTGTATCCGCTTTACATTAAGTAAGGCGGATTTTTTATTGCATAAATACTAAAATACCGCAGAGATATCTGTCCTCTGCGGCGTTTTTTTATTCTGCAAGCCCTGCGGCACTTTTCATTCTGTCTTTAAAGAAATGATCGAATACTGCCACGCACCTTCCCACAAGGAGCATAGCCGCCACCGTTCCGATACCGATACCTATTATCCGCTTGTCAAACAGCAGACCTATCACGCAGGCAATGGCAACACACGATGCGTCAAGTATATTCTTGCCAAAGCCCATGTTCTTTCCAAAGGCTTTTCCTATAGCCTGAGCAAGACCGTCGGCTGGGTTCGGCACGAACTTCATGGCTATCATCATTGACATTCCAGCACCCGTGCATATTATCGCTGCTGCAAGATACAGCGTGTTTTGCCACAAATGTCCGAAATTGAAATCAAGCAGCTTTGAAAACATATTCAGCAGCAGGCTGAACACAATGCTGAATGGTATTTGCAGCCAGTCTATAACAGTTCTGTCGCTGCCTTTTATTATCATTTCTATCACAACAAACAGTGCATATGTAGCAAAAGTCACAAGAGAAAAATTCACGTCCCATATACTCGATATGGCAAATGGCACTGATATAATAGTGGATACACCTAGCCCCGTTTTGATGTTCATCGTTATCCCTGCGGCAAGTATCACAAGCCCCATGGCATATATAGCCGCCCTTGCGGCATAATTCTTCTTTTCCAAACTAGATTCGCCTCCATACCAATTATACCACCTTCATTACACTTTTTCAAGAGTGCAAAAAAGCTGCCGCACCAAAAGGCACAGCAGCTTTTATACTATATAATAGTATCAGAGTTATTGATTATTCCTTTGGACCTGCAGATACAAGAGCCTTACCTGCTGGGTTGCCCTCATACTTAGCAAAGTTCTTAACAAATCTGCTTGCAAGATCCTTAGCCTTTGTCTCCCACTCGGAAGCGTCAGCATATGTGTCACGAGGATCGAGAATTGCAGGATCAACGCCTGGAAGCTCTGTTGGAACTTCAAAGTCAAAGTGTGGTATCTTCTTTGTAGGTGCGTTGAGAATATCGCCGCTAAGAATAGCGTCGATGATTCCACGAGTATCCTTGATAGAGATTCTCTTGCCTGTGCCGTTCCAGCCTGTGTTTACCAGGTATGCCTTAGCACCGCTCTTCTCCATCTTCTTAACAAGCTCTTCAGCATACTTTGTTGGGTGAAGCTCAAGGAAAGCCTGACCGAAGCAAGCTGAGAATGTTGGTGTAGGCTCAGTGATTCCACGCTCTGTACCTGCAAGCTTTGCAGTAAAGCCAGAGAGGAAGTAATACTGTGTCTGCTCTGGTGTGAGGATAGATACTGGAGGCAGTACACCAAATGCGTCTGCTGAAAGGAAGATAACGTTCTTTGCAGCAGGTGCAGAAGAAATAGGTCTTACAATGTTCTTGATATGGTCGATAGGATAAGATACACGAGTGTTCTCTGTAACGCTCTTATCAGCAAAATCGATCTTGCCGTTCTCGTCAAGAGTTACGTTCTCAAGAAGAGCATCTCTTCTGATAGCGTTGTAGATATCAGGCTCAGATTCCTTATCAAGGTTGATTACCTTAGCATAGCAGCCGCCCTCGAAGTTGAATACTCCATTGTCGTCCCAGCCGTGCTCGTCGTCACCGATAAGAAGTCTCTTAGGGTCTGTAGAAAGTGTTGTCTTACCTGTACCGGACAGACCAAAGAAGATAGCTGTGTTCTCACCGTTCTTGTCTGTGTTAGCTGAGCAGTGCATTGAAGCCATGCCCTTGAGTGGAAGGAAGTAGTTCATCATTGAGAACATACCCTTCTTCATCTCTCCGCCGTACCAAGTGTTGATGATAACCTGCTCACGGCTTGTGATGTTGAACATAACTGCTGTCTCAGAGTTAAGACCAAGCTCCTTATAGTTCTCTACCTTAGCCTTTGAAGCGTTGTATACAACGAAGTCAGGCTCAAAGTTCTCAAGCTCCTCAGCAGTTGGCTTGATGAACATATTTGTTACAAAGTGAGCCTGCCAAGCAACCTCAACGATGAAACGGATAGCCATTCTTGTATCCTTGTTAGCGCCGCAGAATGCGTCAACTACGAAAAGTCTCTTATTTGAAAGTTCCTTGATAGCGAGTTCCTTAACAGACTTCCAAGCCTCCTGTGAAGCTGGGTGGTTGTCGTTCTTGTACTCGTCAGAAGTCCACCAAACAGTGTCCTTAGAATTTTCGTCCATAACGATGAACTTATCTTTAGGTGAACGGCCTGTATAAACGCCTGTCATAACGTTTACTGCGCCAAGCTCACTTTCCTGACCCTTTTCATAGCCTTCGAGTGTTGGCTTTGTTTCTTCCTCGAACAGCTGCTCGTAAGAAGGGTTGTAAACAACTTCTGTAGTTCCGGTGATACCGTACTTGCTCAAATCGATCTTTGACATGTTGCAATAACTCCTTTTCAAAAAAATATCGTTAATAGGCGCTATAATGAAACAGCACACGCTGACGCATTCATTTTCTTTCCTTATTATTAAGCATAAGCTATACAGAAATTCATCTGACAATTGAAAACACACTGTCAGCATTTCATGCTGTGCTCCTATTACAGCAATATAATTATACCACATATTTTTCTGAATTGCAAGGGTAAACGCAGATTTTGTGAGCTGATTTTTTACATTTCGTTTAAATCTATGATGATTTTTTATGAATAAATGTAATTTCATGGTATAAAATAGATAATAAAAGATATTGACTATTGTCAAGGGTTAGCTCAGTCTTATGCAGACCGTTTTGCATTATCGATATAAAATAATTGCATTTTTATGTTTTTTTGCAAAAAAACGCCCCAAATTATGCAGGCAAATCCCGCATTCCTGCAAACAGAAAAAAGGCAGTCCACAAGGAACTGCCCTTCTCCGAAATATCAACAATAGGGGAGATCTTATTTACTTTTTCTTCTTAGCCATGACCACAGCCGCACCGCTCAGAAGTGCAAGAGCGAATGCTCCTCCTGCAACGCCGGTTGATGGGTTTGTGTTTGAAGCGTTTGAAGCTGCCTTTGAGCTGCTATCTGACTTGCTGTCAGAAGATGAGCTGTCAGAAGATGAGCTGTCGGAAGCGGAACTGTCAGAAGCGGAACTGCTCGTATCTGACGAAGCATCAGAACTGCTTACGCTGTCAGGTTGTGAAGATGCAGGTGCTTTCTTTACAAGGCTTGCCACAGCGTCATTTATAGCCTTTACCATAGCGTCCACATCAGCCTGCTCTGTGATGTTCTTTGTTCTGTCGATAGCGGCAAGAGCCTTTTCAACTTCTGAGAAGTCCTCATAATCGTCCTTGTTGAGAGCCTTTGCGGCTTTCTCTGCCTTGTCAAGCTCTGTGTAGTCTGCTGACTTGTAAACAAGTGCCTCAACAGCGTCGTTTATATCTTTCGCCATTTTGTCAACATCTGACTGCTGTGTAAGGTTTTTAGTTCTGTCGATAGCTTCAAGTGCCTTTTCTACGGCTGTAAAGTCCACATAGTTGTCCTTATTAAGAGCCTTTGCAGCTTCTTCTGCTTTGTCAAGCTCTGTATAATCTGCCTTTGCATACTCAAATACAGCCGAACTGTCTCTATGAACTGCGAATGGTTTTTCACATTCATCAGTATGGAATGTACCGCCCTTTATCTCGCACTTTTCGCAATCGTTAAGGAAAATTCCTATGTCACCACCGAGTGTGATATCTCCTCCCGAGATAAGACCGTTCTTTATATTGTCTGTACCAAGATAAATATCCGCAAGCTTGGCATTGATATCTACCTTTCCGTCCTTTATAATCAAGCCTGTCTTAAGCTCAGGGGCACCTATACCAACTACTAATATTCCTGCTCTTCCTGCATTGATATTCACATCTCCGCCGTATATCTCAACAGAGCCGTTTGCATACAAACCGTCATTCCAGCCACCATCGGCAACTTCACTTGTGTCAATATTAAGAGTTGCGTCCATTACCTTTATGGAATAAAGTGTTATGACAGCACCGCCCTTTGCGTTGACAGTTCCTGACTCAAAAGTAACATTAGGCTGATCCATTACTGGAAGGTTGCCTGTTTCTTCAAGATTAAGCACACTGTCCTTAGTCTTTCCACTTAGTACTACACCGGTATCTTTTGCGCTTCCTTTTCTCGAAATAACTGTAGTGCCTGAGGTCATCTTGTTATCTCCTGAGAAAACTATATTAGTAACTTTTTCTCCGTCAACAATGACACAAGACTTTTTCGCCGTCGAAAAATCAACATTGTCAAGTGTAAGAGTAGAAGTTGCTGCGTCCCAGCTCCAGCCCTCGTCTTCATTTTTCTGATCGTTCTGAAATCCTGCCACTGTAAGGTCAAGAGTTGTAGTTCTCTGCTGATTTGCCGCAAAAACATTTATTGCAGGCAAAGATGCCATACATATGACTGTTGCGAGCATCGTGCTAAAAATTCTTGTCTTTTTCATATTTTATCCTCCCGAAATATAAGACTTCATATCATATTTGCATTGCGATATAAAACCGCCCTGCTTATAATTATGATAGCAGAGCGGTAATAATTTTTCAACTATTTTGACACAAGCGGTCAAAAATCTGCACAAGCGGTATTCATTTAAACAAATAATGTATAAAAGTCCCACTTAATTGCTTTATATATCTATTTAATGGATATATTACTTTTTCTTCTTAGCCATGACCACAGCCGCACCGCTCAGAAGTGCAAGGGCGAAAGCTCCGCCTGCAACGCCGGTCGATGGGTTTGTGTTTGAAGCGTTTGAAGCCACCTTTGAACTGCTGTCTGTCTTGCTGTCGGCAGTCGAGCTGTCAGGCTGTGAAGAAGCAGGAGCTTTCTTTACAAGGTTTGCCACAGCGTCATTTATAGCCTTTGCCATAGCGTCCACATCAGCCTGCTCTGTGATGTTCTTTGTTCTGTCGATAGCGGCAAGAGCCTTTTCAACTTCTGAGAAGTCCTCATAATCGTCCTTGTTGAGAGCCTTTGCGGCTTTCTCTGCCTTGTCAAGCTCTGTATAATCTGCTGACTTGTATGCAAGTTAAAAAGCCTGTGTATGTGTTGCGATATCTGCTGAAATAGTTATTTCCTTGCTGAGAGGCTCGCAATCGTCAGCAGTTACATCTACAGTGTAAGTGCCTGCTGTAAGCATTGCAGTATTGTTTGTTATCTCTTTTCCGTCTACCTTTATTACAACATTTTTCAGGTCAGCAGGTGTTACTTCAAAATCAACTGCATATTCCTTAGTTGGCAGGACAGGCGTTTTTCCCTCAACATACTGATACTTTGCACCGTCAGCTGTCAGCTCGTCATAAAATTCTTTTGTTGTCATATAGTCATAAGCTTTAGCCTTGCCTGCTTCTTTATTTGAACCGCAAGCTTCAACATCTTCCGTTTCTGTGAAATAGTTGTTTTTAAAGCCAGGTGTAGACGAGGAATCTTTTCCCACTATTCCACCGAAACGTGTATATGGCTTTTTGGCTGAATACTGTGAAAGATCAATTTCTCCTGCAAAATAGCAATCACTTACAGAACCGTCAGTTACTGAGCCAACGATGCCGCCTACATCTGTGGTTCCGTTGCCAACCGGCGTGAGTTTTCCTGTAACATAGCTGTTTATGACCTTGGAATCGCCATACAAACATCCTACGATACCGCCGGCGTCTGGTGCAGCATATACCATATCGCCTGTGCTTGAACAATAGCGGACTTCCGTTCCATTCTGTGCATATCCAACTATACCGCCCACATAAAGACTTCCGCTGTCGCCTGAGATAGTTATGTCTGCTGTGTTCTCACAATATTCAAAAGTTGTGGCGTCTGCCTGACCTACCATGCCTATTAAGCCATAAACATATTTGCCGTTATTGTTGAACGATACGTTTGACACACAATCAGAAATAGTACAATCACCTGCAAATCCTGCAATAGTGCCATAAAAAGTATAGTCGTTATCAGTATTTGTCACATCAATACTTCCCTCTATAGTCAGACCTGATACCTCCGCTTCCTCGATATCGCCAAAGAAACCGACCAACACGTCTTTACCATAAATAGACGTAAAATCAATGTTTGAAATAGTATGACCATTTCCGTAAAATTTACCGCTGAAACAATGTTCAATATAGCCGTTTTTACCGATAACGTTTCCGATAGGCGTCCATACAACTCCCGTCAAATCAAGGTCATTTTCAAGAACAACAACTGCGTCCTTATTCTTGTCATAATCTCCGTTGTTTACCGCTTTTGAAAACGCCAACAGGTCGTCAACAGTTTTTATTACCGTCTTATTGTCGTCTGCAAATGCCGTTGTCGGCACAAACAAAAGACAGCCCGTCACCAAAAGACTTAAAATTTTCTTTTTCATTCTAATTCCTCCATAATATTTTTTTGTTGCTGATTTTTCTTTTTTACTCAGAACATAATTTTACTCGATTGTTTTAACATAGCCTACACACTTTGTCAATAGATTTGGCACAAACGGTCAAAAACCTGCACAAGCGGTAATAAAATAAATGAATAATGCTTGAATTTTGCTTTGATATGTGTTATTATATATTAAGAAATCATGTATAAGAAAGGATTTTTACAGTATGAGAGTGGCATTGGTAGACGATAATAAAAACGACCTTGCACTTCTTCATGAATATATTTCCGAACAAACCGCTCACAGCTGTCAGATAGATACGTTTTCAAGCGGAGAAAGCTTTTTGTCATGTTGGCAGATGGGAGCTTATGATCTGGTTGTGCTTGATATATTCATGGGGAAAATGACAGGGATAGAGGTCGCAGAAAAGCTTCGTGAAACAGACAAAAACGTGCATATCGCATTCGGCACTTCAAGCAACGAGTTTGCAAGCGAAAGCTACGACCTCAACGCCTGCTACTATCTTTGCAAGCCCTTTCAGGCTGACAAAGTAAAAGCCATGCTTGACAGGATCGGTTCTGATGAAATTGATCGTATGCGTTCCGTTAAGCTTCCCGACGGTCAGAACGTGATACTCAGAAATGTTATCTACATAGACTGTGCGTCACATATCGTGACTATCCATTGCACAGACGGTGAAAACATAGTTTCAAGAAATTCTTTCGCTGAGATCGAGAGCATTTTTTGCAGTCATTCATACTTTTACACCTCCACCAAAGGCGTCATCGTGAATTTCTATGAGATAGCCCAGCAAAAAAGCGACCTTTTCATAATGAGCGACGGCACACATATCCCCATAAGTCGCCGAAAATCCAGAGAAACATTAGACGCCTTCGCTCAGTTTCGCTTCAGTGATCTGCGAAAAGGCGGTGAGCAGTAATGCCTCCTTTATACCGCCTTGTGGAAGTGGGCATATATTCCCTTCTGAATTTTCTGCCACTTATGGTGCTTGCCCTTTATCCCTTCCGGCATAGACTTCGCTTTTCCAAAACAGCTACTGCGGGACTTGTTGTGGCTCTTTCACTGGTGCAGATCTTCTTAGGCTGGCAGGCGGCATTTTTCAGCACAAATGCAGGTCTGCTGAGTGCAGTCAGCACCCTGCTCTATGCGGCTTTTTACTTTTTCGCTGTGAAGGTCAAGGTCGGCAAAACAGGCTTCACACTGCTTCTGCTTTCAAATAACGCAAGCTTTATCGTCATTACCTCAAAATGTCTGGAGGGCATTCTGTTCCCGTCACTTGCCTATGAGTCATACCGCTGGTCGTTTTCCCTTTGTATGCTTATGACAGAAGCCGTGGTATGGGGGCCTCTTTTTATCTACATGGAAAAGGTCTACACACCTGCGGTGGAAAGAGAGCCGTCAGGTCTGGAGTGGCGCTATCTTTGGCTTATCCCATTTACGTTCTATATAATATGGTACTATACTCTCTACGGCAACTCTGCGAAAAGCAGCTTAGAGCTTGCTCTGGAGCCAAAGAACACCATAGCTCTGTTCTTTATAAACGCAGGAGCATTTCTGGTGTATTACATCGTGGCACGACTGGTCATCGAACAGCAGAAAAATCTGCGGCTTCAGGAAAATAACCACCTGCTTGAAATGCAGAACCTGCAATATGACTATTTGCAGGATAAGATAAAAGAAACAAGACGCTATAAGCATGATGTCAGACATCATATCGCTCTTATGCAGGAGCTTCTGAAAAAGGGCGAATATGATAAACTTTCGGAATATCTCAATTCTTTCAGGGATTCTATGCCCGATATATCAGAACGCATTTACTGCAAAAACACATCTGTAAGCGCACTTCTTGCATATTTTGCTCAAATAGCGGAAAGCAGCGGCATTGAATACAAGGTGAGCGCTGACATACCAGATGATATAAAAATAGACATAACCGACCTCTCTGTGCTTTTCGGAAATCTTATCGAAAACGCCATTCACGGCTGCGTGGCTGACACTGCAAAGGATAAGAAAATAATAATCAGAGCAAAGGCTGACAGCTATTCCCTTTGCTTGGCGGTGGACAACACCTTCACCGGAACTATCCTCACTGACCCAGAAGGCGGTTTCCTTTCCTCAAAACGCAAAGGCAAAGGGATAGGAACAGAGTCTGTCAAGAACATTGCCGCCAAATACAATGGCGTAGCTAAATTTGAATACGGTGACGGAATGTTTTACGCTTCCGTAATGCTGAACATATGAAAAAGGCGGAAAGCTCGCAAAGAGCCTCCGCTTTTTCTGTTTTATCGTCCTCCAAGCTTTACATTTTCAAATGTTGCCACAACAAATAATTCACATATCATTTATAAAATGTTCCTTGCATCTTTTGTGCAAAATGCTATAATCTAATTGAAAATACGGAGAGAATTCCGTATAAAGTTAATAAATCAAACAAATCGGAGGTAATTCATTATGATGGGAAGACTCAGAGCAATGCGTGAACCGCTCAAATATGTTCAGGGCAGAGATGCTACACTTAAGTTTCATGAAGAAATGGGCTATATGGGCAAAAGGTGGCTGTTTGTATGTTCAAACAGCGGCTACAAAGCCTGTCATGACAAGATAGAGAAAAGCTTTGGCGAGCTTGACGATTACAGACGCTATGAAGTATTTGGTGGTATATCAAGCAAGGGCGAGATAGCCAAAATGGAAGAGATAGTAAAGGCTGACAACATCGACACAGTAGTTGCAGTTGGCGGCGGAAGCGCAGTTGATACTGCAAAAGCTACAGCATACTACACAGGCAAGCACATTGTTATCGTGCCTACAGTTGCGGCAACAGATGCGCCATGTACAGGTCTGTCAGTAATATATAATGATGACCACAGCTTTGACAAATATCTTTTCTATCCTACCAATCCAGACGCAGTAATGGTAGACACAACAGTTATCGCAAACGCACCTGTAAAGTTCCTTATTGCAGGCATGGGCGATGCACTTGGTACATATTTTGAGGGCAGAGCTTCCATAAGAACAGAGTCCGCAAGCCTTGAAGGCACAGGCATCACAAGAGCAGGACAGGCACTTGCAAGACTTTGCTATGACACGCTGAAAACATACGGCAAGCAGGCAGTTGAGGCTTGCAAGGTACACGCAGTTACACCTGCCCTTGAAGCTATCTGCGAGGCTAACGTATATCTTTCAGGTGTTGGTGCAGACAACGTAAACTGTGCGGCTGCACACTCGTTCTACAATGGCGTAACATCATTGGGAATCAAGCACGCAGACCACGGCTGCTGTGTAGCCCTTGGTACACTGGTTCAGCTTGTACTTGAGGGTGCGCCAAAGGAAGAGTTTGAAGAGGTACAGAACTTCTGCCTTGAAGTAGGACTTCCTGTCACACTCGAGGAGATCGGTGTAACTACACCTGAGCAGGTAGAAACTATCGCAAAGAACGCTTGTATCCCAGGCGAAACTATCCACAATCTTGCAGGCGACGTACAGCCTATCGAGCTTTATGACGCTATCATGCAGGCAGACGCAATGGGCAAGATAGCGCTGGGAAAATAAAGAATAGTGTATATTTAAAATAATATTGCCACCCACAGCTGATTTGGCTGTGGGTGGTTTTTTTGAGAAAAGGCGGACAGCTCATAGGAGCGTCCGCCTTTTATATCATGGTATTGTAATCTGCTTATTCCTCGTTGTAAAGTGCGTTCGATTCCCTACTTATCATACTTATTTAAAATATAAATTCGTTCCAATATCCTTCCCTTGTTCTTTTCTGACAATATTCTGTAGTTGTTAATAAGATTAGTTTCGTCATCATCTAAGCTTGACTTGGTAAGACCAATTTTGTCATTCGTCCTGCCTGCAATATAGTCAAGAGATACATTATAGTAATCGGCAAGTTTTACCGCAATATCAAATGGGATCTCACTTTCACCACACTCATATCGGCGATATTGCGTTGTATGCATATAAAGGATATCTGCTACTTGCTTTTGTGTAAGGTCTGCGTCCTCACGCATATCTCTTATTCTTTGGTAAATGTGCATAAAAAGTCCTCCATTAATTCATTAAAAATATTCTATTACAAAAACACAAATTTGTGTTGCTTTTTTGCATTATGTGTGTTATAATAAGCTTATAAAAACACATATTAGTGTTATTATGTACTATCTTATAGTAAAAAGAAGTATATAAATTGAAATTTTAGGAGGAATCAAAATGATCAAAAAAATTTTAGCCAGTACATTAGCTTTAGCTCTTGTTTTCGGTATGGCGACAGTAAGCAACAACTTTGCTGATTTTGGCACAATCAATTTTATTACTGCAAGCGCTGATAATGTAGAAAGCGGTGAGTATCAGGGGTGGAGTTATGTTTCATATACATCTGACGGGACTGTATATACCCAGATTTATAAATATGACGGCAACGCCGAAACTGTAACTATACCTGCGCAGATCAACGGAAAAACTGTAACAAGTATTGACCCTACTACAGCATATGGAAATGGCAGTATTTTTCGAGGCACTGATGTAAAAAGGGTCATTATTCCGGCAGATTTTGAAGGCAAAATTAACGAAAAAACTTTCTGGGCTGCCAAAACCATAACAGAGATAATTGTTGAGGAGGGAAACCCGAACTATTCTTCATATGACGGAATGTTGTTTTCTAAGGACATGACGGAACTTCTTGACTGCCCTGAGGGAAAAAGCGGAAAGGTCGTTATCCCAAGCGGAGTTAAGTCATTAAAGGGGATTGAAGGTTATAATAATCTTGGACCTTTTGAGGACTGCAATAATATAACCGATATCGAGATCCCTGACAGCGTAGAATATATTAACGACCGTACATTCAGAGCCTGCAAGAGTTTGAAAGAAGTACACATACCTGCTAATGCAGAATTTTGTAACGGGGGTTACCTGGATGTATCAGATGCTTTTTATTGGTGTGATAGTCTTGAGAGTATAACAGTTGACAGTGGCAATGATAAATGTGGTTTTGTTGTTGACTCAGGCGCAGTATTTAATAAAGATAAAACTAAACTGTTATACGTTCCGCCAAAAGCAAAGAATATCAATATTCCTGCGGAAGTGACAAGTTTAGGTTACGATGGAACATTAAGACAAAGCATGAGCAAGGTGTTCCCCAATATAACAGTTAATGAAAATAATACGAAATTCACCATAATAGGAAACGGCTTATATGAAAAAACTGACAACGGTTTATCGCTCGTTTGTTATTATAGTGACGCAGACGACTTTGATATTGCAGATAATACTGTAACAATAGATTTATATGGCGGTGGCGCACTGTTGAAATTTTCTAGAATTACTATCCCAGAGGGCGTAAAAAGAATTGGTTATAGTTCATTTGAGAAAAACAACAGCCTTATGCAAGTGATTTTGCCAAGTACACTAGAAGAAATTGGCCAATGTGCTTTCGCTGGCTGCCCAAATTTAAAATCAATAACTCTGCCAGATATCCCAGTAAGCGATAAAGATAGTTATTTAGGAAATATAGGTGCATTAGCAATAGGCTACAATATTGACTATAATACAATGAAATATGTAAAGATGAGTGACTTCATCATTTACTGCAATGAGGGCACGGACGGAGAACGTTATGCTATCGAAAACGGCTTTACATATAAAAAGCCTGGAAGTGATGATTCATCAAGTCTGCCTGACAGTTCAAGTGATACTGACCCAGACTCATCTTCTGATAACTCATCTGATATTTCCAATGACAGTTCCTCTGATGTTTCCTCCGATACAACAAGCAATTCGGATAATTCATCAACAGCTTCATCTGATTCATCATCAGGCGCAAACTCTGTTGCTTCAAACAGCAAGTCTTCATCAGCTTCAGACAAGGTATCTTCTTCAAGCACAACTAACCCACACACAGGTGCAGCAGCCGCAGCCTTTGCAGGCACAGCTTTGCTTGGTATGGCGGCGGTAGTTGCTACCAAAAAGAAAAAGTAAATATATCCTGATAAAACAGCGTACCGCAGTCCCCTGCGATACGCTGTTCTCATATAAAATTACTTCTTAGTAGTCACACTCTTTGAAGCCGACCAAGCGCCGTAGTATTTCGTACCCTTTACAGTTGTGTACGAACGAACACGAACATAGTATTTCTTTTTGCCTGAAA
>ERZ831773.1865-NODE-1865-length-19688-cov-228.142057_pt1 | contig 19688 bp, 18 predicted proteins | sample MGYA00519696_ERZ831773 | MGnify/ENA primary metagenome ERZ831773 (study PRJEB31850, sample SAMEA3708720) | human gut metagenome | biome: human gut; feature: human-associated habitat; material: faeces | place: China | collected 2014 ...
ACTTCCTCAAAGATAATTACTGCTGTATACCAGTGTATTATATATAACTTGGTACAAATATGATTACTTTACTTCGTTTACTCTATATTTCAGCCTTAGCGAGAATAGAAAAGCTACCGCAAAAAACTTTAACTTAGTTTAACCATACTATTTTTGACGATTTCTATTTTCTCTTGTTTTCAGATAGTCTTCGATATTTTCTCTTATTATGCTTTTCTTTTCATAAGCTATTGATTTGCAAAACGGTATCTATTTTTTTCTTTCGTTTTTTATGAAAAAGTGTTATACCTTTGCATTGAGAAATAAAAAACAATAGGCATGAAGCAAAAACAATATATACTCCATTCTTTGACAATAGAGGTCATTGCGGTGTTGCTGGCTTCAATGATTGCATTTCAAATATGCAATATGCTTAGCATACGAATGAGTTTGCTTCCGTTCGTTATGGCTGTCGGATATGTGATACTGAAACTTCTATATCATCTTTGCATCTCTATAGCAAGATACATTATAGAAACTCCTTTGTCACATTTGGCATTAGCCGATGAAGTGACAGATAAAAAGACTTCGGCTGTTGCATCCTTACATACCCAAGATTGTGTAGAAGTACAAAAAAGGCGTATGGAATTATTCCATTATGAATACCAGCATGAGCAACAACAATACAAGCAACAAAAAGAAAGAGAAGAAGACGAGAAATTAAATGCTATCCTGAAATATACACGAGACACATTCAAGCGTTTTGATTTGGACGAAACAGAGATTTTCCAAATTTGCGAATCTGTCCGCTATTTTGTGACTAATCGTCAAGTGCTTTCCATGACCGAGATTCATATTAAGAAACATAGTTCGCTCACACAAATCTCTTTAAAGAACTTTGCTTGGAACATCGCTTTCCAATATAATATAGGTGGAGATGTAACTACATCATTTGTGATGGCGACATTTGCCGAATGGTTCACTAACTCCACGTTTGACACCGTAAGAAAGAATCTGCGAACTACAACAGGTCGGCATAAAATTGAAATTGACGAAAATATCCTGTCGAAATACGGTATCTAAGCCATTTTTTCGCTTCCAAATAATAATTATTATCGGAAGTTGCTTATGTTATCAGAGTATTTATATAAATTTGCTCTTGAATTAAAACGTTTTACCTCATGGCTAATTTGAACAGACTAAAAGTCGTACTTGCAGAACAACAAAAAACAGGAAAATGGCTTGCAGAACAGATTGGTAAATCCAATTGCACTGTGAGTAAATGGTGTAGTAATTCTGTTCAACCAGACCTCAAAACCCTTAATGATATAGCTAATGTTCTTGATATTGATGTGAAAGATTTGATTGTTAGCAGTAATAAATCTTAAAACAATTTATTATCATGGAAGTAAACAAGAAAGAACTCAAAGAACAAGAGATACGCACCTTGTTCATTACCCCTGCACTCCAACAAAAGGGCTGGGCTGTAAGCGTAAATATGCGTGAAGAGTATTATTTCACTGATGGTCGAGTACTTGTTGTTGGCAACCAACATTCAGTAGCAGAGGGCAAAAAGGCTGATTATCTATTATACCATAATGGTAAGCCCATTGCAGTGGTAGAAGCTAAAGATAACAAACATGCCGTTGGGGGTGGTATTCAACAAGCTATGGATTATGCCCAAATCCTTGACTTGAAATTTGCGTACTCCAGTAATGGTGATGCTTTCTTGGAACATGACTTTATCACAGGGAAAGAAACCGAAATCAAATTAGAGAATTTCCCGACAGAAGAGGAATTATACAATCGTTATCTTGCATCCAAGAACTATACATCGGATGAACTTAACATAATAGAAATACCGTTTTATTATGATGCCCATAGCCATGAGCCAAGATATTACCAACGTATAGCGGTTGACCGTACAGTGGAAGCCATTGCAAGAGGACAACAGCGTGTACTTGTCGTAATGGCTACCGGTACTGGTAAGACTTTCACTGCTTTCCAGATTATCCATCGTCTCCATAAAAGCGGAGCAAAGAAAAAGATTCTTTATCTTGCAGACCGAAATATCCTCATTGACCAAACAATGGTGCAAGACTTCAAACCTTTCAAGAAGTTTATGACTAAGATAACTTCTGTTGGGGAAGGCGAAGAGAAAATTGACTCCTCATACGAGGTATATATGGCGTTATACCACCAACTGGTTGGAAAAGAGGGCAAGCCAGATCCGTTTTTGGAGGTGCAGCCAAACTTCTTTGATTTGATTATCGTTGACGAGTGCCATCGTGGTAGCGCAAAGGACGATTCTGCATGGCGCAAAGTATTGGAGTATTTCAGCTCGGCTACCCAAATCGGTATGACTGCTACCCCGAAAGCTGATGAAGGAGCAAACAACTTGGATTATTTCGGAGAGCCGGTATATACCTATTCCCTTCTTCAAGGAATCCAAGATGGTTTCTTGGCTCCATATCGGGTTACTGCCGACTTCATCAACGTTGATTTGCAGGGCTGGACTCCCGATGAAGGTGAAATAGATTTGTTAGGAAAGGAGATTGAACAGAAATTATATCAAAGACAGAATATAGGTCGTGACCTTGCCATTAAGTTAAGGCGTAAAGTAGTAGCACACAGGATTACCCAAATGTTATACGACATCGGTCGTATGACAAAGACAATCGTGTTCTGTTCAGATATTGAGGAAGCCGCCGAAATGCGAACACTGCTTATCAACATAAATAGCGATTTATGTAAAAAATCTCCTTACTACGTAACACGCATTGTCGGAGAGGACAAAGAGGGGAAGAAGCAGTTAGACAACTTTATCAGTGTTGACGAACCTTATCCGGTAATTGTTACTACCTCCGAACTTCTATCTACAGGAGTGGACTGCAAAACTTGTGGCTTAATCGTCATTGATAAAGAAATTGGCTCTATGACGGAATTTAAGCAAATCATCGGGCGTGGCACACGACTTAGAAAAGACAAAGGCAAGTGGCATCTGGAAATCCTCGACTTCCGCAATGCTACCGCAAAATTCAAAGACCCGTCATTTGACGGCGACCCTGAACCACCCAAAGGCGGTGAAAAAAAGCCGAAGCCATATCCGCCTGTTCCCTCAAATCCTCCAACAGCTCACGAACCTCGTGAAAAGTATCTTATCAATGGAAAGGATATTCGTATTGCACATGAGATAGTATCTGTTTTGGGAGAGGATGGCAAAACCATGAGAACGGAAAGCGTTCAGTCCTTTGCGAGAAAGCAACTGTTGCGACACTATCAAAGTTTGGATGATTTCGTACAAACGTGGACTGAAGCAGAACGCAAACAGGCGGTTATGGATGAGTTAAAGGAATATGCCATCTTGATAGACGCAGTACGTGAAGCAAATCCGGCATTGAAAGATGCCGATATCTTCGATGTGATATGTCACGTTGCATTTGACCAACCACCATTGACGAGGAAAGAAAGGGCTAACAATATAAAGAAACGTAACTACTTCGGAAAGTACGAAGGCAAGGCTCGTGAAGTATTGGAGGCTCTTCTTGACAAATATGCGGAGAATGGTATTCTTGACTTTGAAAAGGCAAATATTTTGGAGATTCCTCCATTCAACAGCATAGGGAAACCAACTAAAATCATAAAACTATTTGGTGGCAAAGTCGCTTTTGAACAAGCCATCAAAGAATTGGAATATCAAATATATAAATCAGCTTAAAAATGGCAGTAAATAATATCATAAAGCGAATCCAGAATATCATGCGTCAAGACGCGGGTATCAATGGTGACGCACAAAGAATTGAACAGATGACTTGGATGTTCTTCTTGAAAGTCTATGACACACAAGAAGAAACATGGGAATGGAAAGATGAGAAATACAAGTCCATTATCCCCGAGGATTTGCGTTGGCGTAACTGGGCAATAGATAAAAAAGACGGTGAAGCATTGACTGGAGAAGCCCTACTCTCTTTCGTCAATGAGAAACTGTTTCCTACCTTGAAGAATCTCCCGATAGATGCCAATACCCCAAGAGCTAAAAGCATTGTTCAAGAAACATTTGCAGACTTGAACCAGTATATGAAGAATGGAACGCTTCTGCGCCAAGTGGTCAACATTGTAAACGAAATCGAATTTGACGATGCTGACGACCGTCACACATTCGGAGATATTTATGAGGGAATTTTGAAAGATCTGCAATCGGCAGGAAATGCCGGAGAGTTCTACACACCACGTGCATTGACTGATTTTATTGTGATGATGCTCGACCCGAAATTGGGCGAAACCTTTGGCGACTTCACCAGTGGAACGGGAGGCTTCCTCACCTCGGCACTTAAATATATGGGCAGGAATATTGGCTCTGCGGCAGATGGAGAAAAACTGCAAAATGCCGTTGTAGGTCAGGAATGGAAACCGTTGCCCTACCTTTTGAGCATCACAAACCTGCTGCTCCATGATATTGAAGCTCCCAACATAACCAACTGTGATTCGCTTGGAACGAATGTTACTGATTTCAAGGAAAGCGACAAGGTTGATGTTATCGGCATGAATCCTCCGTATGGTGGTAGCACGGAAGACAGCGTAAAAAGCAACTTCCCAGTACAGTACCGTTCAAGTGAAACTGCGGATTTGTTTATCGCCCTTATCATGTATCGCCTCAAAGCTGGTGGACGGTGCGGTGTGATTATCCCTGATGGTTTCTTATTTGGTACGGATGGAGCAAAACTTGCACTTAAAGAAAATCTCCTTCGCAAGTTCAATCTACATACAATCATCCGTTTGCCGGGTTCTATATTCTCTCCATACACATCTATTGCAACCAACATCCTTTTCTTTAATAATGAAGAAGCCGAAGGTTACGAAGAAGGATTCAAGACCAAAGAAACATGGTTCTATCGTCTTGATATGCCGGAAGGGTACAAACACTTCTCAAAGACCAAACCAATGAAGGTGGAGCATACCCTACCTATTCAGGAATGGTGGAAAGACAGGAAAGAAATTATCAGTGACGAAGTGGGTGAAAAGAGCCGTGTGTTCACTGCCCAACAATTGATAGACTTGGATTGCAATTTTGATCAATGTAAGTTCCCGAAAGAGGAAGAAGAAATACTCCCTCCAGCAGAACTGCTCAAACAGTATTTTGAAAAACGTGCTGCGCTCGACCATGAAATAGACAAAACGCTTTCCGAAATTCAAAAGATTCTCGGCATTGACATAAAATCGTGTAACTGATAATTGTGAAGTGATATGAAAGATTTGACCATCTCAAACATAGAAAGACAAAATGTACTTAACAACCGTTTTGCGGTCAGCAAAGTACAGGAGCATCTTGACATTGAAGGAATGCTCTTTGAGGGAGAGTATCGCTTTACAAAAAAAATGGTTGCCGATTTCTACGAAGTAGAAGAACGAACCATAGAACGCTATTTGGAAAAACATTCAGATGAATTAGCAGCTAACGGTTATGTTTTATGTAAAGGTAAACATCTGAAAGAGTTAAAGTTACAATTTGCTCCCGTCATAAATGTCGGGAGCAAAACGACCCAACTTGGATTGTTTAATTTCCGCTCATTCTTGGATATGGGTATGTTGCTTACAGAGAGTGAGAAAGCAAAAAAAGTACGTAGCCTTATCTTGGATTTCGTGATTACCACCATCAATGAAAAGACGGGTGGCGGAACAAAATACATAAACCGCAGGGATGTACATTATCTTCCTGCTGCAATCACAGAAGAAAACTATCGCAAGAATCTCACTTCTGCCATCAATCAATATGTGGACGGACATCCCACATACAAATATCCTCAAATTACAGACTTTATATATAAGGCTGTATTCAAGGAGAATGCTAAGGAGTATCGGGAAGTATTGAAGTTGGATTCCAAAGACAATGTTCGACACACGCTGTATTCAGAGGTTTTATTGGTTATTTCTTCTTTTGAAAACGGTGTGGGGGCAGCTCTCAGTGAACGGTTTAAAGAAAATGGTGGCAGGTTACTTACCATTGACGAGGTAGAGCGCATTGTGAATGAACTTGCCGAACATCCGATGCAGAAACCTTATTTAAATGATGCCAGAACCAAAATGGCTTCAAGGGATTTCAGTTTCCGGGATGCGTATCATGGTAATATAGCAGATTATCTGCAAGCTGTTACTCCTGAAGAGTTTGAACGATTCATCGGTGACCAGTCTATTGATTTTGACCGTATCTTAGCTGATAACAAAGATGTGCTTAAACGCTTAAAGCAGGCAGAAGATGAGTAAGGAAATTATTTACATAGATTACGATGAAGCCTTAAACATCTATGGCAAAATGATTGATGCCAGCGATGGTGGTTTTGAAGGAGTGCGTGATGAAGGTGGTATTCGTGCAACATTGGATTTTGTGCAAAATGATTTATACTATCCAACCTTTGCAGACAAACTAACCTATCTGATGTATAGATTCTGTTCCGGGCATTTCTTCAATGATGGGAATAAGCGTATTGCATTGACTTTAGGCGCATACTTCTTACACAAGAACAACTACTACTGGCACGCCTGCATCTGTATGCGTACATTGGAATCTATCATTTACCATGTGGCAGCATCGAATATCGACCAAGATTTGTTGCTGCGTATCGTCAATAGCTTTTTGACAAGTAAAGACTATGACGAGGAACTGAAAATAGATATTGCCAATGCCATGAGTAAGGGCGAATTAGGAATACAAGGCGAAGATTACGAACAAGATTAAATATGAAAACTATAAAAATTATATTATTACTGTTTTGTATTATTTTAGGACTCAACGCTAAAGCACAAACAGTAGGTTATACTTATAAAGCACTTGCAGCCGAAGGTTGCAATATGAAGTACAGTGTAGCTAAGCAAGACACCATTTATTCGATAGTAGCAACAGTGCGTTCAGACAGAATGAATTTTCTCGCTGAACCAACTATGAAAATTCGGACATTCACAGGTAAATATCTTGAATTAAGAGGAACTGTGATTGGGAATGGAAGTCAATCTGCTGGTGTTATAAGTGGAAATATTGTAATCCCCGTTACAGAAATAAGTTCTACTGCTCAATTCAGAATTACTCCACAGCAGTTTGAAATCTTGAATGAAGGTGTGGCAAAAATTCGGTTGTCTATGACACCTATGAATCATGAACGTACCTTCAAAAAAGACAAGATAGGAAAAAAGTTATATCAGTTCTATCTGAAGGAAAAACAAAAAGACGAAAACTTCTAAGTCAATTAGAATAAAATGAACGGTAAGCAATTAAAAAACAGCATACTCCAGTGGGCGATACAGGGGAAACTTGTACCGCAAGATCCTAATGACGAACCAGCATCTGTGCTTCTTGAACGCATCAGGGTAGAAAAAGCTAAGTTTGTCAAGGAAAAGAAAATCAAGAAAGACAAAAACGAATCAATCATTTACCGTGGTGACGACAATTCCTATTATGAGAAGTTTCTCGCCACCGGGGAGGTAAAGTGCATTGATGACGAGATTCCGTTTGAGATTCCGCAGGGGTGGGAATGGTGCAGATTGAAGCATATGTGTTCTATGCAGGCTGGGAAAAATATATCAGCTTCAGAAATTTATGATGAAAAGTCAGTTCTTCACCCATATAGATGTGTCGGTGGAAATGGACTACGAGGGTTTACAAACACATTCAATGCAGAAGGACATTTTGCTATTATTGGCAGACAAGGAGCATTATGTGGATGCCTTAATATGGAAAGTGGGAAATTCTATGCCACAGAACACGCTGTAGTTGTGAATGGCTTTGGTATAATTCCATCGTTGTTCATCTATTACTTTTTTACAGCATTGAACTTAAATCAATATGCAACCGCAACAGCTCAACCCGGTTTGGCAGTATCCAATATAGTTGAAGTATTTATACCTTTACCTCCGCTTCCTGAGCAACTACGCATAGTCTCAAAAATAGAAAAACTACTTCCGTTAGTCAAAACTTATGAACAAGCACAGAATGGACTTAACGAACTTAATGCCTCACTTAACGAGCAATTACGTAAATCGATCCTGCAAGAAGCAATACAAGGCAAGTTAGTTCCTCAAATTGCAGAGGAAGGAACAGCCGAAAAGTTGCTTACCGAGATTAGCGAAGAGAAAGAACGCCTCATAAAAGAAGGTAAGCTAAAGAAGTCTGCTTTGACCGATTCCATTATCTTCAAAGGTGACGATAACAAGTATTATGAGCAGGTAAACAAAAAATGCTTGGATATAACAGAACAGATACCTTTTGAAATTCCTGAGAATTGGGTTTGGGTAAGGATGGGGCAAATTGGAAATTGGGGTGCTGGCTCAACTCCCCAACGAGGTGATGCGAATTATTATAATGGCAAAATTCTATGGCTTAAAACTGGAGAACTGAATAATGGGATAGTGTATGATACTGAGGAAAAAGTTACGCAGAAGGCTTTTCAGGATTGCTCTTTACGTATGAATAAAATTGGGGATGTCCTTATTGCAATGTATGGTGCTACTATTGGAAAATTAGCAATCGTAGGTAAGGAACTCACTACAAATCAAGCCTGTTGTGGTTGTACTCCTTATTTGATTTATAATTGGTATCTATTTTATTTCCTTATGGCAAGCCGAGATTCTTTCATAAAGAAAGGAGAAGGTGGTGCCCAACCTAATATTTCTCGTGTGAAACTGGTTGAGCACTTAATACCTTTGCCTCCACTAAAAGAGCAATATCGCATTGTTACCCAAATAGAAAAACTATTTGAGCAACTGCGATAATTCATTTACCCGTTCTGTTATACGTTGCTGTTCTGCTAATGGTGGAATGCCAATAGGCAAATTATAAAATAACTCTTTATTGAGGTGCGGAATTGCCGCACCTCTTTTTGAATTTCTCAACTCCTCTTTGTAGAATAGGATGAAAGCCAATACATAAGGCTTCCACATGACTGAAGAAAGCCATAGTTGTTTGAACGTACTCCCCATATATCCATCCTGTGGAACCAAGAAAACTTCACCGGAATTTTCACCATCTACAAGAATGATGTTATCCCCAGCATAGACAAATTTTCCTTTCTCTACGATGGCTGATGATGATTTTCCACGTAAGTATTTTGCATCCAAACAAACGCCCTTTCCGTTTCTCTTTTCACCGTCTATTAGTTGGCATATATCTTTCAAACGTAATACAGTCCAGCTATTGGGATATTCAAAAGAAAGCTCAATTTCAATGATTTGCCCGTTTATCCTCTCATAATACTTGCTAAGTTATATAACTTTTCAACAATTCGTAATTGCTCTTTAATCGAAGGCAGAGGGATTAAAAAGTTACTAATATCTGCCATTGAAATATTATCATTAGTTGAGTTTTTTTGTTTGCTAATAAACTCTTTGATATGTGGAGCTATTATAACAAAATTAAGATAATCAACACTAATCCATAAATTTCGTATTCTGGCAACACGTTGATTCAACAAAAGCTCATCTTCTGGTAATTCTCTAACAAACAAACTTTTGCCAACAGTGCCTCCAGTCATAGCCATAATAATATCAAATTTTTGGATTCTATATATATCTGATATTGGAGTTCCATTGTATCTAACAATCTTCGTATTAACAAAACCTTGTTCACTGATGTCAGAAATGCGTATCACACGTTTACCTAATTCTTCTTTTAATGAGCTGCTTTGAAAAGCATAACCTCCTGTTATATCAGAGATACTACTTAATCTTACCCATGCCCAAGAATCAGGTATTTCAAATGGTATCTCGTCAGTAATATCTTTTTCGTTTTTACCATTCTTCTCCCAATACTTGTTATCGTCACCTTTGAATATAATAGAATCGGTTAAGGCAGACTTCTTTAGTTTACCGTCTTTGACAAGTTGCAATTTCTCTTGCCGTATTTGTTCGAGTAATTCTTGTGCTGTACCTTCGTCTGCAATCTGTGGAACAAGTTTTCCCTGTATTGCCTCTTGGAGAATAGACTTCTTTAGCTTATCATTGATTGAAATATTCAACTCTTCCAAGCAGTCCTGTACTTCGCTATATTTTTTTATAAGTGGCAAGAGTTCTTCTAATTTGGCAACAATTCTCTTTTGTTCGGGAAGAGGGGGAAACGGTAATAATAATCCTTTTAAACGATTCGCTGAAAGTCCAGGCATTGCAGTTCCTACTGAAGCTAAGTTATTGCTTTCTTTTAATAGGTAGATAAAGTGATATACATATTCGCAAATGCCATTTACACATGGGCGTAATCTATGGACATGATTTTGAAGACAAATATCATAATCATAGTTCCAAATTGCAGAACGACCGTAACCTGCACCACCTTCACAAACAAGCAAATCGCCTTTTGTAGCAGAACATGTTTTTATTTCTTCCTCTGTAAAATTCATAACTTTTACATTATCAAGGATGAAATATCCCCAATATAGATTGGATGTTGTAATAAATTTCTGTGGTGTTCCGCCATTCTTATTACTACCACTTTGCTGCTTTCCACTTGTATGATTGAAGATGTTGCCAATGCGTGTCCATTCCCACCCCTGCGGTATCTCAAACGGAATCTCCTCGTCAATGCATTTCACCTCTCCAGTAGCGAGAAACTTCTCATAATAGGAACTCAATGAATTTGTGGATGCTATACATTATTAATGATAGCGAATTGTTTAACTAATAATGTATCAGACATGAGCATTGAAAATTTTGAAACGTATCTTCGTCAAGGGAATATGGCGGAGAATACGGTCGCGGCTTACCTCTATGCCGTAAGAGAATACTATTCCCAACACAAGGAACTGAACAAGCGCAATCTGCTTGTTTATAAAACTTATCTCATTGAGAAGTTCAAGCCTAAAACTGTAAATCTTCGTATTCAGGCAATGAACAAGTATCTTGATTGCATGGGGAAATCTCGTCTGAGACTTAAATCCGTCAAGGTACAACAGCGTAGCTACTTGGAAAATGTAATCAGCAATGCCGACTATGTTTTCCTAAAGAACAAACTTAAGAAAGAGGAAAATCAAGAATGGTATTTCGTGGTTCGTTTCCTTGCTGCCACCGGAGCAAGAGTCAGCGAACTAATACAAATGAAGGTGGAGCATGTGCAGATAGGCTATTTCGACATCTACACCAAAGGTGGAAAGATACGCCGTATCTACATTCCGAAAGCTTTACGCAAGGAGGCAACAGAATGGTTAAACAAGGCAAATCGTACCACGGGCTATCTTTTCCTCAATCGCTTCGGTGAACGTATCACTACCAGAGGTATTGCTCAACAGTTGAAAAACTATGCTTCAAAATACGGTTTGAATGAAAAAGTAGTTTACCCTCACTCGTTCCGTCATCGCTTTGCCAAGAATTTCTTGGAGAAGTTCAACGATATTTCTTTGCTTGCCGATCTGATGGGGCATGAAAGCATAGAAACCACTCGCATTTATTTGAGACGCAGTAGTGCCGAACAACAAGAGATTGTTGATAAGATCATAACTTGGTGAGACATTAGGAAGGGTGGTTCGTCCATCCTTCCTAATTCCGCTAAACACACATCGAATATATTATCCATCCTCCCAATGTCAAACAGAAATATGCATATAATATCCAAAATCCAATAACGGAGATTTTTGCTATCCAGCCATTAAGAGAAAACGAAGTATAAGATTTCGCAAATCTATTAACTTCTTTCCAATGTTTTTCATGAGTAGCTTTCAACTCAGCCATTTGTTTTTCAAATAGGCATTTTTCTTCCTCAATCAATTTGTGGCGATATTCAGCGAGGATGGATTTATCCGTTTCGCTAAGTTTTACAGTTATAACAGTATTCTCTACTTGAATAAAAGTGCGACAAATAGCATTGGCTATATTATCGGACTTTTTTATAGCTGCATTGAGAGTTTGTGTTGATTTTTCAAGGGCTTCCATTGAAGAATCTACACAGGCTTTTATCTGTTCCAATTCTTGAATAGCGGCTTTGATGTCCTCTATCTGATTTGTAAGATTGACAAATTCGGTGTCAAATTCTACACGATTTTCTATTTCACTAATATTGTCATCCTGATTCATGTACTTACTATCCTGCACAGGCAAAGGAGATTGGTCAAATTTACTTTTACGCATAGTGTTGTATGGTTATAAATGAAATGCTATCTGCTTCTGTTACGCTTAATGGGCTTACAGAGCCATTTTGCCATTTTTGCACAACGGATTGCCCAGTTATGTTCATCCTCGTCTTTGTCTTTACCCCATCCACTACCGGGACTGCCACCACCTCCGCACGAAGATGACATAGAAGTGGCTGCATCCAAATATCCGGCAAATAGTAAGGCGGCAACTTTGAATAAATTGGTCTGTTTGACTTCTTCATCAAGGCTTCCAAACTCTTCGTCAAAGACAGACTTAACCATATCTGGTATATCAACCTCGAGTTGTTCTCCATCCACTGTTATGGAATAGTGGTAAATAGAAGGCTTTGATTGTGGCATCACCTCTTTATTATTATGCGCCATCGTTTGAGTACATACTTCCTTTGACTGAATTGCAGTTTGTTTATCAGAAGCATGTAATCCCACCCAAGTCGCTTCAATTTTTGATGGCATCAATTTTCGACTTTTACCCAATATCGAGGATTTATAAATAGAGTTCCCTTTTCGTATAGCATACCCTTTGACCACTTCCTTATCGTCCTTTATCAACTTAATATCGTACCCCTTAGCGTTTAACATTTGGCTATAAGTTTCCCAATCAAATTCTGGCATAGCTTTCAATATTGCGATGCAGTCTTCACTGATTTGCTGAATATTCTCATCACGACGTTGCACGGATTGCACCCAGCCACGTCTCTCATTGATGATGTTGGCAGCATGAACGGCACGTTCACCAATATAATGCGCATCGTTTGTCTTGCCCATATTGTCTATGCGGTTAGCTACAATATGCAAGTGAGGGATGCCACTTTTGCTGTCGGTGTGTAACGAAACAACATACTGGCTATTTTTGATATTGGTCGGTTTAAGATGACTATCTGGTTTGCCACATCTTCGGTCAATGCCGTCAAGTACTGCAATAAACTCATCCGCCAAATTCTGCCAATCCGTCATTGTCCATCCTGCCGATTCTTCTTTGGCTGGAGATATTTCAAAGCGCAGTGCGTTCAGCTTTATGGGCTTCGGATTATATCTGTCTTTCATACATTGATGCTGGTGTTGCATCATCCGTGACCACATAGCCAAAGGTTCTATATTTTCTGGCAAGTCATGCACCTTAACGAGCTGGGCTTTATCTTTTTCCATAGAATACTCAATGGCTCTTGCTCCATGAGAAATTGCCTTTCCTTGTGCTATCATAATTTCAAATTTGATTTATACTGTCTCGTATTTGTCCCCATCGGACAATAAGCCTATTTACTGCCTCTATCCAAGCACGCATATAATTCTCATCTCGGAAATATCGTTTTTTAATCTCATCAGGTTTACCTTTGAGTACATTCTGAATGCGGATAAGGTCGGCTCGTGCATCCGATAAAGAGTTCAATCCTTGTACTTCCTCGTCTGAAAGTCGTTTGTTTGGATGGTGATTTTGCAATAATTTTCGTCCGTAGTTACTAAGTGTCAGTCCACATTCGGCAGCTTTTTCTACTATCATTTCATACTCATTTTCAGTCAGACGAATGTCTATATGACGAGTACGAACACCCTGTTTTCCATTGTTTTGTTGTATATCCATAAGCGTTTATAACTGGAATTTATTAATAAAATGTTCTATCCATTGCGAGCCTGCGAGTAATGCAAGAAGCCTCCAAGACGACAAATGAGTGAAAACATTTTGTCGGACGGTGGTACTTCTTGCATAGAATACCCATTAAAAATGGGGCATTACATACCTTAATGCAAGCATTGTCTTTGTCCGAACTATGCCATTTGTCTGTCAACTTTAAGAGTGGCTATTGTCACCTATATCCATTTGGATAATCAATAGTTTTACTTTCCCCTTAGTTTGGCTTCTCCAAAAACACATCACTAACCGGAATCCACCAGTTCCAAATGCAAGCAGTCAATCAAAGTTTGTAGGTTTGGATTTCGCTTTATCATCTTTTGAAGTATCATCGCAGGTGTTTCAGTCATCAATAAGAAATCCGCAATATCAAGTCCGTTCTTGCGCTGTTCGTCTGTGGCGCATTGTTCCAAACTATCACTCAATACAACTTTAGAACATACGGAAGTGAGTAAAGCCATCTTGGTTTGCCAAACCTCTCTTGCACCCAAATCCGGGCATAGCATAACCGACCGACCTTTCAATACACTTACCACGTCAGACTTGAAGCATCCATGCATTCCACCTGTTGCCAACCATATAAATTCCGGCATATAATGGGTAGCTATCAAAGCGGATTTTTCGCTTTCCACAATAGCAACAGGTTTGGTCGGATTCTCAGATAACAGATGTTCGCCAAACAAACATTGCTTCAAATTGTAGTTTGGGAGATTCAGTTCTGTATGTACCCAACTAACATAACTTCTTGGCTCTTTTGTCCGATGTCCTGTTTCTGCATCATACAACATTATCTTCCCTGTTCGTACATTACCTTGCCAATCAATTTGCCAATAGACAGTAGAACCGCCCCACTTCTTTGATGTGCCAACATGATATAGTTGGAATATCCGAGAAGTCTCATCTTTACCCAACATCCCAGACAGGTAGATGTACAATGGATTCATACCATAGTTAGTAAGAGTACGTTTCATTAGTTCATTGTCAACAAAAGAGGTTGGAGGCAGTAAATTGGGCTTAGGCTTATCGGCTTCAATGAAGTTATCCTTGTTGTAATCCACTACCATTGGGTTATCATGAAAATAATCCGATGGAGTGTAATGGTATTGGCAAGATTGCTCATGGTCACATCTGCCTACATAATCAGGAAAAGTTATTTCTCCTTGGCTATCTATGTACTTGACAAAACATTGTTTCTTTCCACACTTCGGGCATGAAAGTTTTGACCCACGCTTATATTTTTGAAGAGAAAATCTATATTCAGCCATACTTCTTCATTTTGTTATTGCAGTCCGTGCAGTTTGCACTTATTGCAGTTTTGCAGAAATCCTATGTCAGTGCAAAGTGCAAACTGCAACAACTGCAAACTGCAAAAGGTGTCGTTTATTGCAGCTTCTCATATTCACCTCGCTTTACTTTCTTGATAACCTTATTCGTAGCAAGGCTAACCAAAGAATACATTACCGACCTTTCCGACAACCCTACTTCTTTTCCGGCTTGAATGGCATCGGCAGTAGTGAAAGTTGCGGAAAGGCAATCAAGCAATTCTCTTTTTTGCGGTTCAACGCTCTCTCGCAACATATATTTCTGAATGTTGGTATAACAGTTCTCAAAGTATTCACTCAATGCAATAGCAGATTTGGTTGAGTCAATATCCACAAAATCCTTGTGTTCTTCACCGCAAGCCCAACGAAGGATTTGCAAGACTAAAGCTAAACGAGCCGTAATCATGGGAGCTTTAATCACTCTGCTATCCACCAATCCATCATCTTGGATTTGATTAACAGCCCGAACTGCATTATTGCGCCAGTTTGTAAAATAGGCTTTGGCTTCCGAAGAAAATTCCAATACATTATGTATGGCTCTGTCATCTTCATTCTCTATAAATGGCAAACTAATTACCTTATTTATAATAGAATCCCACATTGATGAGTATTTACCAAAAGTTGATACGGAAGATTCTTCATCCAGCCCCCAATCTGAAATTTCCTGAGACGATGGATAAACAAAAATTATTCTGTCTATCAGCCCATTGTCTTTATATCCTTTCTCTATCAGTTCGTGCATACGTGTCGTTTGCATCGTGCCGACAATATTTATAAAAGGATGCTCTATATGAATAGGTACAGGGATGCTACATCTTGAAATATCCAATGGTTTTCCGCTAAAGGCTGTCAATAGCTGCTCTATGAGTTGTCCTTTGCTATATTGATTCACGGCATTAAACATTCCCATAATTTCATCCACATATACCACGACACCTCGCTGATTGTCATCCAACGCACGCATTAAAGCTTCCGGTGTAAAATCGGATATGATGGTTCTTCGTAAAATTGGTTTGTCCGGCAATGAAGAGGACTTGTCTTTTTTAGCCTTATTGTTTTCAACCAAGCTATTATAATGCTCCATATCCAATTTAAATTGTTTGATGATTTTGGCATCATGCTTTCGGATAGGACGGAATGCAAAATCCAAAGGTGGGGTTTTGCCCATTCCGGGACGACCTACCAATATCATATAAAGGGCAGGATTACTAATCCATCCACCACGAATACGAATATTGACAGCGTTGCCGATAGCGGTTGACACTGCCACCAAAAGAGAAGCCATCATATATTCTATGGAATAATTCTCTTGTCGGGATAGAGCCAATATCATATCTTGAATTTTGGCAGGAAAAGCATCCAAAGGAATCTTGTTTTCAAAGATCCCTTCAAATTCCATTCTGAGCGCATTGCATAAATTGGTTGAATCCATTAGAATTTGGTATTTCTTTTTGACTTTATGAATTGGGCGGCTTCATCTTCCAAGTTTTTATCAGATTTGATTTTGCCGGCATGGAGCCATTCGTCAATTTCCGATTTTAGAAACATGATACGCTTCCCTCTTTTGTGGAATGGGATTAGATGACAACTCGTCCAGCCATATACAGTTTGCTCTGCCGGGTGACTGGGAATATAATCACACAATTCCTTAAGGTTCATCCATTGTTCGGTTGGAACGCTTTGATTCTGATTGTTTAATCCATCTATTTTAGAATCCAGCTCATTCAATTTATCCATCAACCACGACATTGCTTTGGGTAAATCTTCAAATGTAATGTTCTTCTCACTCATATTGCTACTTGTTTTTTGATTTTTCGGCAAAATAACAGCGATTACGCATACTGATTTCATAGTGTAATACATCACATAAATAAGCAGTAACGAAACATAATCATCATAAGGATTACCCATTGATTATCAATATGAATAGTGGAGAATATCAGTAGTAGATTTTTATGATAATGTCTTCAATCATAAAGGAATCATAAGATGGTCAGAAGAAAAGACCATAGATAAAAACAAAAAGCCACCCACGCAGATTTTACGCAGATGGCTATACTTACAAAGTATAATAATGGTTATTTTGTTTGAGATAAATCCAATTTAATGGTTTCTGTAGCTTTCTCTTTCTTTTCATCAACAACCTTTGCATACACCTGTGTTGTTCGCACATTTGTATGTCCCAACATTTTGCTGACCGTATAAATATCAGTTCCTCCAGCCAGTTGCAGGGTTGCGTAGCTGTGCCTAAAACAATGGAAGGTAATGTGTTTGGTGATTCCGGCAGCTTCAACCCACTTTTTGACAGGACGGTTTATCCAAGAAGGGTCAGGAAGTCCGGCAAAAACCAAAAGTTCACCCTCTTTTTGCTCTCCACAGAGATTATATGCTTGCTCTGATATAGGCATATATTCAACTCCTTTTGTCTTTTGCTGAGTAAAATTCAACCGATAGCCTCCATTGAACATTTCCACTTCCGACCACTTCAACTTCTGAATGTCGCAATGACGGATTCCTGTTAAAGCAGAGAACAAGGCAGCACGTTTCAGTAATGGGTCACAAGGTGTTTGAGCCAGTCGGTTTAATTCCTCTACCGTGAGATATTCTCTCCGGCTTTCCCTTTCTTGAATGCCTTTGACTTTTGCAGAAATATCAATAGTCAGATATCCGTCTATAAAAGCCTGTTTCAATCCGGCTTTGAAGATAGAGAAATAGGTTGCTGCTGTATTTTGAGAAATCGTACCTCGTTTAGTGCCTCCTTGTGGGGCATTCATTATGAATTGCCGGAACGATTCAACCATCTTTAAGTCTATTTGCGAAAAGAGAATGGTGTCACCTTTTGCGAAAATCTTCAATAATTCATGCACTCTCCTCCAGTTGACAATGATAGAATCAGAGCTATGGGCATGCCTTGTTCGCTGCACATGGTCGAAGTACTCAATGAAATTACTTCGGGAGCGTTCCAACTGCTCCGCCTGTTCTGCATCGGTATCGGCATATAAAGCTGCATTGTCGTATTCCTTTTGTCGTAGGCTTCTGACCTTGTCGGCATAGATACATGATTCCTGGTCTAATTGCGACTTACATTGAATGACACCGTTCAAATCTCGCTTCGGCTTATAAGTGGTTTTGCCTTCGGCATTAGTCCTTGCATTGCGTGACTTATCCCAAATAGGTGTTGTAATGGTACGATTGAGATATTCACGCACTCTTTGTGGCGTATCTTTTCCGGATTGAAATACAGGATAAGATTCCACATAAAGATACCATTCATCACGATATTCAGATTTGCGGAGCTTTACCGACACTCGTGTATTGACTAATGCTTTCTTCATCGCTTCACACCTTTATATAAGTTATCAATTTCTTTCTTGGGTACATACACAAAGTTCCCAATCTGCCGGGTAGGGATAGAGTATTTGCGTATATGGAGATAAACTGTACTTTCATTCACAAGAAACTTCTCTGTGATTTCTCCAATGGTATAACAATCTTTCGGCTCCAGACTATATAGTTTGGCAACAGGTTTCGGCTTTGTGAGAGCTTTCTTGCGTGGAGGATAGAGTTTCATCAGTTCTGCTTTTGATAGTAATGTCTGTCTTTCTCCTGCATTTACACTGGGGATTGTACCCTTACGAATCAAACGATAAAGAGTTTCCTTGCTTATGCCAAACAATGCGTATGCTTCAGGAACCGTGATGTACTCTTTGGACTTGGGTATCTTCTTAACCACTTCGTCCAACCTTTGCAATCTTTGTTCTTCATCCTTGCGTCGCTTCCATGCAATTTTGGAACATTTGGGAGAGCAATACCAAGATTCTATTGTTTTGGCTAAAAACTCTTCTCCACAAATCTGGCACTTCCGTTTTATTTCAAATTTTGCTGCTGGCATAATCTACTTTTTACTTATATTCCTCATTCTCAATACCGGCATTCTTGTAAGTGTCATATTATCTACTTTTAAGTGTCGGTACAATTATGATACAAATATACGATAAAAATCCGAGAAATAAGCAAAGCCAAAGAAAATTCTACAAAAAGATATAGGGCGTAACTTGTTGAGTTACACCCTATATTCCTATTTATTGTTATCGTTATTTATCGATACTTACTTCACTTCCTCAAAATCCGCATCTTGAATATCTTCTTTGTTATTAGAAGAAGAACCTTGATTAGCCTGTTGTCCTGCACCCGGACCAGCCTGAGCGCCACCTTGTGCACCACTCTGAGCATACATTTCAGCGCTGGCAGCCTGGAATGCTGTATTCAGTTCAGCCATGGCAGTATCAATAGCAGCCAAATCCTGTGCTTTATGAGCATCTTTCAGTTTCTGAAGAGCAGCTTCAATCGGAGCTTTCTTATCAGCCGGCAACTTGTCGCCTAATTCCTTCAACTGATTTTCAGTAGAGAAAATCATGGAGTCAGCTTGATTCAATTTGTCAATCTTTTCACGTTCCTTCTTGTCTGCTTCTGCATTAGCTTCAGCTTCGGCTTTCATCTTTTCGATTTCTTCCTTACTCAAACCAGAGGAGGCTTCGATACGGATAGCTTGTTCCTTGCCGGTAGCTTTATCCTTGGCAGATACTTTCAAGATACCGTTGGCATCGATATCGAATGTCACCTCAATCTGAGGAA
>ERZ831773.1882-NODE-1882-length-19551-cov-4.444245_pt1 | contig 19551 bp, 18 predicted proteins | sample MGYA00519696_ERZ831773 | MGnify/ENA primary metagenome ERZ831773 (study PRJEB31850, sample SAMEA3708720) | human gut metagenome | biome: human gut; feature: human-associated habitat; material: faeces | place: China | collected 2014 ...
ATCAGGAGATTACTTTGACACCAGTCGAAAAAGCATATCTTGAAAGCATTAAAGAAGTTTCCAAGGAAGTGAAAAGGAGATAACATGAGATTGCATACATATTATGTGTTTTAAATTGGGGAAACAGTGTTTACCAAATTAAACAAGTCAGATTATTACTTGAGGAAGGACAAGAGGATAACAAATGAGCAAAAAAATACGCAGAGTGCCGGTTGTTCTTGATGCAGGAGAAATTAAGGATTTGCCACCGGAAGATATTCGGATGATTTTAAGAGGTGCAGATGAACTGATTTTTACCGGTGGGAGAAACATGCTTGCCAAACTATTAAAAGGTTCCAAGGATAAAAAGATATTGGAATACAAACTGAATGAATGCCCGGCGTATGGATATTATCATAACCTAAAACTAAATGATATTAGCAAATGTGTTGATTGGATGATTGAGAAAGATTACCTCAGGATGAAGTATGATTATCGACTTCCTTTATTGGTGTTTTCCGAACAAGGATGGGAGATAGAAAAGGAAACATTTGCGGAAGAACTTTACCAAAGATTTTGTTTGGATGTAAAAGAAAAACATGCTCGTGTCATTTTCGAATTAAAAGAAGTAAACAGACAGGTTGTTTTGCGTGTGCTTGACAAAATAGAGGCAGAAGGAACAGATGAATTTCTAGCTTGCTTAGAAGCGTGGAGACGAATGGAAGTGAAAAAAGTTGCAGCACGGATCACAGATGTTGAAACTACGATTAAAAACAGAACAAACCTATCAGAATAGAAAATGAGTTTGATTTTTTAATGGAGGACAGGACAATGGCGAATGAGGAAAAGGAATTATATAAGTTTGTGAACGATCCGAAATATCGAAGCAAGGTGATTGCTAAAATTCACAAGAATAGTGACAATGCCTATAATAAGCGGATCAAGAAGATTGAACATGAGAGAGATGCACTGTCTAAAAAGAGAACTCGCGAAATTACGCGTATTGCCAATGACAGATGGGAAAGCCTGGCTGGCGGATCAATTGGGGTCAATCGGACAGAAGGAAAAATACAGATCAATAATACAACGGTCTTATTTTCGAGCATTCGGGGTGCGGAAATGAACATGATGACCGGTTGCCGTGTTGTCACCCGGGAGAGTTCCAAAACCAAATCAAAGAAACATGCTTCTTTAGGAGGCGCTGTAGCCGGAGGGATGCTATTTGGACCGCTTGGAGCAGCAGTTGGGGCTGTTGGGCTTGGCGAAATGGATGGAAAGACCATCGGGACTACGGTGTCTGATCAGATACCTACCTGTACTCATCTGGGCGTTATGGTCAATATTGATGGATTTATGTCAGAGGTGGTATTGCTCTCGAATCAAGTAGACCAAACGAGTGCTGCATTTATAAATGCCAGAAATGAAGCACAGAGTATTATTGCGCAGCTTGGCAAATTGGCTAAGATGCCTGTTCCATCGCACTTTTTGCAGCCGGAGGAGGAACAGTCTGTGAAAGAGATCGAAGCGCAGATCGCGGCCAAGCAGTCAGAGCTTCAGATCGCCATCAACGACAGACCAACATATGATATTCCGGCTATGTACCGCACTCCAGAGCAACGGGGAATGTCGGATGAGCAGTATTTGCAGTATTTAAATAATACAGATGCACAAAGAATGTCAGAAAGTGCAGCGTATGAGGATGCGTTAAAAGGGACACAAGCGGAGCAGAAGGCAGTTTGGCAGGCCAAAAGCGAAGCAGAACGAGCTGAAAGAAACGCTCACATAGAGCAGAGAGTGGATAATGCAGGTTATCTGAGTACGCTCAGTTCGGTTGCCACATTGATCTATAATATTATTTTTTGGTTTCTGTCTGTATTCGTGCTGCTTTTCGCTATTGCAGGATTTGCAAATGCAGGTATTGTGAGTGGTATTATTTATTTGATCACAGCGATAATGATCAATCCGCTGGTTGGCGATCATATTCGGGATAAGGGCGCTGCATTTCCCAAATGGGCGGTTATTATTATATTGATAGTTGGATTTCTGGCGGGAGCGTTGACGTTTCCGATCACGGATACGTCCTCTAATAAAACAGCGAGTATAGAAAGGGTAAATTTTTGAAAGATATTCTCATTTATCGTTGCGTTGATTTCTTTTTTGTGTATAATGATAACTGAGGTCGTTCGATATGCATTGTGCCTGTCAGAGGATGACGGTGCCTGATCTTGCATACGAAGGTCATAATATAATAAAAACAGGGGAGCTTGAATATAGCAGGCTGAGAGGAAGTGCTCAAACTTCGACCCTTTAACCTGATGCGGATAATGCCGCCGTAGGAAGTCATGATAAGAAGATTTTTTGCAGGAGGCATCAGATGTCTCCTGTTTTTTTACTTTATAGGAAACTTCTTGTTTTCATTATTGGATTAAAGTGTCAGTGGATTTTGGCACTAGGATCCATTACCAACAGAGGAGGAGAAGCATGGTAAAAGTAAATGGTGAGTTGTTAGATCTTGCAGGAAAGACAATTTCTGAATATCTGACAACAACAGAGTATGATCCAAAGCGAATTGCGGTAGAGCGCAATGGAGAAATTGTTTTTAAATCGCAATATGATGATGTGGTTTTGCAGGATGAAGACAGCATAGAAGTTGTCAGCTTTGTAGGAGGTGGTTGATGAAATGTCGATGAACAGGGAACAGAGCTCTGCTATCCCCACAAAGGAAGAATGGATGGCGGCGCTCACGATGCGCCATGGAGAGGAACGGCAGAAAGCATTTTCGGCTGCAACAGTTGCTGTTTGTGGATTGGGCGGACTTGGCTCGAACATAGCGACCGCATTGGCGCGTGCCGGTATTGGTAAATTGATCTTGATGGATTTTGACTGCGTGGATATTACGAATCTTCACCGTCAGCAGTACAAGATCACGCAGATCGGAATGCCCAAGACAGAGGCGATGGTACAGAATCTGCGGGAGATCAATCCTTATATTGATACGGAGATACATACTGTGCGCATTACAACGGAAAATGCGGTTGCTCTTTTGCAGGAGGCGGACATTGTATGTGAAGCGTTTGACAATCCGGAAGCGAAGGCAATGCTTACAAACCTCGTGTTGGAGCAGTTCCCACAAAAGTATTTTGTGGCGGGCTCCGGTATGGCGGGATTTGGGGATCCTAATATGATCCGGACGCGGAAATTGACGGAGCATTTTTATTTGTGCGGTGATGGATGCAGTGATGTTGCGGACGGCGTTGGATTAGTGGCGTCCAGAGTGATGATCTGTGCGGCACATCAGGCACATACGATCCTGCGCATCCTCGCAAAGGAGCAGTAGACAGCAAACTAAAAGGTTGGTTTCACAACGGAAAGAAGCAGCCGGCCAAAAACAGACGCTGGTTTCACAACGGAAAGAAGCAGCCAAATAAATGACACATACAACAGAAATGGAGATTATCATGAAAAATGACAAATTAGTAATTGGTGGACACGAGTTCAACTCTCGTTTTATTTTAGGTTCTGGAAAATATTCCATGAAGTTGATCGAGGCGGCAGTAAAAGACGCCGGAGCGGAGATCATTACGCTTGCAGTGCGTCGTGCCAATACGAAAGAGCAGGAAAATATTTTGGATTACATTCCGGAAGGGATAACGCTATTGCCGAATACCAGTGGCGCCAGAACGGCAGAGGAAGCCATTCGTATTGCACGTTTGGCGCGGGAACTGGGCTGTGGCGATTTTGTTAAAGTAGAGATCATGCGCGACTCGAAGTATTTATTGCCGGACAATCAGGAAACGATCCGTGCAACAGAGATTCTCGCAAAGGAAGGATTTGTGGTTATGCCATATATGTATCCGGATCTCAATACGGCTAGGGATCTTGTGAACGCCGGTGCATCTTGCGTGATGCCATTGGCTTCACCGATTGGATCCAACAAAGGATTGGCTACGAAGGAGTTTATTCAGATATTGATCGATGAGATTGACCTTCCGATCATTGTAGATGCCGGTATTGGAAAACCATCGCAGGCGTGTGAAGCAATGGAAATGGGTGCAGCGGCGATCATGGCAAATACAGCACTTGCAACCGCAGGAGATCTGCCAATGATGGCATCTGCGTTCAAGGCAGCGATCGAGGCCGGAAGAAAAGCATATCTGGCGGGAATTGGAAGGGTATTGACGCGTGGTGCATCTGCTTCCGATCCGTTGACCGGATTTTTGCGCGACTAAGGCGATACAGATTAAGGTGTCAAAAAGTTTGAATAGCTCTATCATAGAAAGGGACTATAGACACCATAATCCTATATAGGAAAGGAATATAAAATGGAAAATCAATTTTTAGTAGATTCTGAGTATCTTTCCCCGGAGGCTCTTGCGGTAAAGCACCGTCTTGAGACAGATCCTTCTTCCAGAAAAGATCATATGGAATATTTACCGGGAATGGAGATCATTGAGTCAGACGTCTGTGGTAAGGTGATGACGCAGATGAAACAGTATGAGGCAGATCGTTATACGGCAAAAGATGTGCGGGCGGCATTAGAGCATGAGACATGTACAATTGAGGATTTTAAGGCGTTGATCTCTCCGGCAGCAGAACCCTTTTTGGAGCAGATGGCGGAGCGTGCACGAAGGGAAACGAGTAAACATTTCGGTAACACGGTGTATCTTTTTACACCGTTGTATATTGCCAATTATTGTGAAAATTACTGCGTGTATTGTGGCTTTAATTGCTATAATCACATCAACCGCATGAAGCTGACGATGGAGCAGATCGAAAAGGAAATGAAAGTTATTGCGGATTCCGGCATGGAAGAAATTTTGATCCTGACCGGCGAGAGCAGAGGGCAAAGTTCGGTAGAATATATTGGAGAAGCCTGTAAATTAGCGAGAAAATATTTTCGGATGGTTGGACTTGAAATCTATCCGGTCAATACCGATGAATATCGTTATCTGCATGAGTGTGGCGCAGACTATGTAACGGTATTTCAGGAAACCTATGACACGGACAAGTACGAAACGCTGCATTTGATGGGACACAAGCGCGTGTGGCCTTATCGCTTTGATGCACAGGAGCGAGCACTGCGGGGAGGAATGAGAGGCGTGGCATTTTCGGCGTTGCTTGGTTTGTCCGATTTTCGTAAAGACGCACTTGCCAGCGCACTTCATGTATATTATTTACAGAGAAAGTATCCGCATGCGGAAATGTCTCTTTCCTGTCCGAGACTAAGACCGATCATTAACAATGACAAGATCAATCCGTTGGATGTTCACGAAAAGCAGCTTTGTCAGATCATCTGTGCTTATCGCATTTTTCTGCCATTTGTGGGCATTACGGTATCCTCACGTGAGAGCGCCTCTTTTCGTGATGGCATTGTAAAAATAGCGGCAACGAAAGTATCAGCAGGGGTTTCTACCGGAATCGGGGATCACGACAGTAAGTACAATGGCAAAGAAAATGAAGAACCACAGGGCGATGAGCAGTTTGAGATCAACGACAGCCGCAGTCTGGATAAGATGTATCAGGATATCGCGGAAGAGGGATTGCAGCCGGTCTTGAACGATTATCTTTATATCGGTTAGTTGCTATGTAAATAAGGGGAAACCTTGTCAGAAGTGTCCCTATTAAAAGATGGAAAGGTGGAGGATAATGAGAAATTTTGATCCGAGTTTATATTTTATTACGGACAGTACCGGATTTACGGAAGAGGAGTTTTTGTACCGGGTCGAGCAGGCATTGATCGGAGGAGCAACGATGCTGCAGCTTCGTGAAAAAGAAAAGACGACCAGAGAATATATGGAGCTTGCTATCAAGGTGCATGCGCTCACGCAGAAGTTCAATGTGCCGTTATTGATTGACGATCGTGTGGATGTAGCACTTGCGGTTGATGCAGAGGGTGTACATGTTGGTGCCAGTGACTTGCCGGTTGCGGCAGCCAGACGTTTGATGGGCGATCATAAGATCGTTGGTGCGACGGCAAAGACAGTTCCTTGGGCGCAGGATGTCTATGAGCAGGGGGCCGATTACTTAGGCGTGGGAGCGATTTACCCAACAACAACTAAAGTAAAAACCGTGTTGACTTCGACAGATACACTGCGGGACATCTGTGAGGCAGTGCCTATCCCGGTCAATGCGATCGGCGGCCTGAATAAGGATAACCTGGATATATTGGACGGCATTCCAATCGCAGGGATCTGCGTAGTGTCGGCGATCATGAAAGCGCTAGATCCGGCATTAGCGGCTAAAGAATTACGAGCACAGGCAGAGAAGCAAAAGAGTTCACAGAAAATTCACAAAAAATATTAGCACTCACTCTTGACGAGTGCTAATAATAGTGGTATAACATAATCAGAACGAAGGAAGAGGAAAGAAAAAGAAGTAAGATTCAAATCCCAAGTTCCAAAAATGTAACTTTTACATGTGTGAGCATTAAAAAGTTGAAGGAGGAATGACTTATGTTAATGCCTAGTATTTTTGGAGAAAACTTATTTGATGATTGGATGGATTTTTCATTCCCGGATATTGACAAGGCTTTGTATGGCAAGCATGCAAAGAACGAGATGAAAACAGATGTCCGTGAGACCGAAGATGGTTATGAATTGGATATCGACCTGCCTGGCTTTAAGAAAGATGAAGTCACAGCACAGTTGGATAACGGATATTTGACGATACAGGCATCCAAGGGCCTAGACAAAGAGCAAAAAGATAAGAAAGGCAAATATATCCGCAAGGAGCGTTATGCCGGTTCAATGAGCCGCAGTTTTTATGTTGGTGATGCGATCACGGAGGAAGATGTTCATGCGAAATATGAGGATGGTATCTTGAAACTGTCCGTGCCGAAGAAAGAAGCCAAAGCAGTAGAGCAGACGAAACACATTGCCATTGAAGGATAATGTGAGGTTAGAAAGTTTGTCCCTAACAAATAGATGGAATTGCAAAGGCTTTCGTGACCAGGGGCGTCATACCGTAAGGTATGGCGCCTTTTTGTGCTGTTTGGTGGCTGCAAAATGTTTTATTTATTGCTGATATAATAAGCAATATGTGGTTGTGGAGAATTTGAGGTATGGCAGGTTTGAGTATTTTATTTCATTGTGAATACCTCTTGATTGTGCTAAAATAAAACAGACTGTGAGAATGAACATTTTGCAGTAGAGGATTAACATATATGACAATAAATTCTTTGTTTGCTACACTGTTATAGCGAATATATAGTGGCAGGAGGTATGAAATGAGGTACTATAAAAAAGCAATCGCAGCGATCATGGCTGTTGCTGTTTTGGTCGGATTGGAACCATATATAGAGAGGATTAATATTCACGGTGTGCAATATGCCTCTGCACAGACATCAGAAGATACTATAGAGACATCAGCACAACTGTCGGAAAGTGCAACGGGAATCCCTACACAGACACCGGACGTCACACAAGGAGTATCTGCGTGTGATTATTATCAAAATATGTCAACCATTGGAAAAGATACATCGGTTGTCACGATATCCAATGCGGACGATCTTCGTGCTTATATGAAGATTATGCAAAAAGTGACCGGATTTGGGTTGACTTTTGTGCAGACAGCAGACATTGCGCTCAGTGACTACAACTTTCGATATGATAAATCTTTGAAACGTATTGCTGTTTATGATGGTGATACGTTAAAATGCACCGTTGCATCGAATGGAACTGCGTATCAGCCGGACAATTCCGATCGCAGCGCTTCGTATGCAGCACTTGGTATGTCAGAAGATTTTCTATGGTTACACGGTCACGATTTTCATGGTGTGTATCAGGGAAATCATCATCGGATATCGGGGGCTTTGCTTGGAGGATCGAGTATTTTCGGAAATGCGAGAGGTGCAGTGGTCAATTTGGTTCTGGAAGGATGCGCAGAAATTGCGGCAACTGATTGTGCATTGTTTGCGAAGGAGTTACAGGGGGCGATTGTGAACTGTTGTGCCAGGAACTGCATCATAGTAGATGTGGAGCGTGGGTACGCAGCGTGGGATGTTGGTGCTTTTGCCAGCCGTGTGACGGAAAAAGCAGTTGTAGAACAATGCACCTCTGAGAACAATCAGGTGATTGCAGAAGATATATGTGGAGACAACATTAGTCTAAATGTTGGTGGAATCGCAGGCAGTAGTTATGGTTCTATTAGAGATTGCCGGGTGCAGGGAGGCGTTGTGCATGGAAGTAATGCCGGTGGAGTGAGCGGTCTAATATCTGCTGGCGAAATTATGGGGTGCTGCAATTCCGCAGATGTTTATGGGATGTGTTATACCGGGGGGATTTGCGGCTGGAATGCAGCCATGACGTATTTGCAGATGTCTGAGTGTGTGAATGAGGGAACCGTACATGAGTGTTCCGAGACGAGTGGGAGTATGGGGCAATATGCAGGTGGGATTATCGGGTATACATTAAACGGAATTACGATTAACAGATGTCGTAATGCAGGAAATATCAGTTCCGGAGAGCAATCCTGTAATGCGGCACCGGTTAACGTAGGTGGTATATTGGGCGGTGGCTGGAATGACGGAAGCTGTGATTGGATCATTTCTAATACAGTTAATACCGGAACGTTGATCGAACGGCAGCATTCCATCAGCTATATTGGTGGCGTTGTCGGAGACGGTGCCTATCCTCTGCTAAGGCTTTCTAATATCGCGAACTTCGGAACGCTGCTCTATACAGTACAGGATACGTATGCAGAGGCGGCGATTGGCGGTATATTGGGCAGAGGCTGTGAGGCAGAACAGACAGGATCAACTATTTGGAATTTACTGCAGCAGCATGCCATGACGAACTGTGTAAATTATGGAACGGTGCAATTTGACAGTGATTCGAAAAGTGAAGAACAAATCGACTATCATGCGGTGACTGGTGGCGGACTATCCGGAAATGCTGCTGCGACCGCATGGAAAAATTGTTATGAAGCTTCGGTATCAGATCTGCCCCTATTTGGAAAAGAGGGGAATGGTACGATCATGGAGGTTCATCGGATCGATCGTGCACAAAGAGCAGGAGAGGCTTCTGCGGCGTTCATTAGTGAGAATGCAGCGTCTTATGCGCACACTTCCTCACTGGCTGAAGCCTTAAATGCATATGTTTCAGCACAGAATGGAGCGAAAGGGGATTATCTGTCTTGGCTGCAGGGAGACGATACGTATCCTACGTTAAATCTCACGATCGATCTGACGAGAAGCGGATATTCGACCGATAGACTGGTGGACGGTGCTTCTTTGTTGCCAAAACCAAGTGCGGCACCCACGAGTTCACCAACGAAAACACCGACAGCGAATCCAAGTGTTACGCCATCTGTGGCGCCGAACATCCGTCCGACAGCTAACCCAAGTGTTACGCCATCTGTGGCACCGAACATCCGTCCGACAGCGGTTCCGACGAAACGACCAACGGTTGTACCGACAAAGCGTCCGGCGGCACCGACAAAGCACCCATGGAAACCCACGATAGCACCGAGGAAATATCCTGCACCGCGCGTGAAAGTAGTCCGCAAGAAGACCAAAGCCGGTCAGCGGTATATTCAGGTGTCTCTGCGCAAAAAACAAAATTGTTATTTGCAATTTTACCGTAAAACTGCGAAAGGTTTTCGACAGATCAAACTTATGAACAATTACTTGCAGCGTGGACACCGCAAGATTAACATTGCCTATAGCAGGAAGATGAAAACCGTGACGTACAAGATACGTATCTACAGGAAAGTAAACGGACGCCGGAAGTACAGCAAATTTACGAAAGTAAAGAAAATGCGGTTATCCTAGCGCATTACTTCTTAAACAGCTGTTGTGTCGGCTGGGAAAAAACGGATAAAAAAATAAGAAATTGATAGACAGCTATGACATATAATTAAGAAAACAATAGACAAAATCAGTATATCAGCATTGATACACATAAGGGAGTAGTACAGACATTGGAAGACAAAAAGTATTGTATGAATTGTATGCAGCCATTGAGTTGGGATGGAACTTGTCCACATTGCGGTCTGGCAGCAGAGAAGATTTCGGATGCCCCGCATCATATTCCACATGGCAGTAAGTTATTTCATGGCAAATATTTGGTTGGTCGTGTGCTTGGTGAAGGTGGATTTGGTATTACATATATCGGTCTGGATCTGACGCTTTTAATCGCTGTGGCGATCAAAGAATATTTCCCAAATGGTCTGGTTTGGCGAAAATGCGATAAAACCAGATCATCTTATCAGGTTACCCCGTATACTCCGGAATCCAAAGTGTTATTCGAACGTGGCAAGGACGATTTTCTCAAAGAAGCCAGAGTGCTGTCACAGTTTGGCACACAGGAAGGCATTGTCCGTACACGCAGTTTTTTTGAAGAAAATGACAGTGTATATTTGGTTATGGATTATGTGCGTGGAGGCAGCATTAAGGATTATGTGAAACGGAATGGACCATTTTCACCACAAAATTGTTGGAATATATTGCACAATCCGATCCGGGCATTGCTGGACCTGCATCAGAGGGGTCTTGTTCATCAAGATGTCAGCCCGGATAACGTGATCATAAATGCAGAGGGCAATGGCGTATTGATTGATTTTGGCGCAGTCAGACATGCAAATGCCATTGATGACAAGACGCGGACTTCTATATACAAACAGGACAGGAAGCGAGCGAGGACACGGAATTAAAGCAAAAGAGTCATACCAGCCAGCTATGGAATATGTACAGAGTGCAAAAAGACAAAGAACCGGCTGATTTTCTGGAATGGATGTTAGAGCATGCTTCGATGTTTAAGGGCTATGGTAAAATGGGACTGAAAGTGTTCCATGAATACCGGGAAAAGATCGTGTATTACGCCAACAAAGAAGTACATGAACGTCTTGTTCGTGCTTTGGAGCAGACGGATTTTAAGGAATGGTCGGCAGAACATGGATACAAGACACCGGATTATGATAGAGGTGTTGTGCAGTATTTGAAAAATAAAAAGCGACGTAAAGATCCGGGCATTGACCAAAATTCATTACGAAGCATACAACGGGATCATTTGCTGTATTATTCCAAAATGGAAAAGAATCTGGTGATGCTGCGCGAACTGTATGCAGCTATTTTGATCCCGCAGGAAGAGCGGGATGGTGGCAGGAGCATCGTTTTTCAGAAACAGCTTAAAAATATGCCGTCGGAATTTCACTTTATGACCGATGATTATGTATCTAAGCTATTGACGGTATCCAAGCAAAAGGAGTGTTTATTCCGATTATCCAGTGAGTATGCCAAGACGAGGGACAAGAAGTGGTCGATCAAGATAAAAAGTCAAAAACAGCGCTGTCGTCAGGTGCAGCGTTCGGATATCCTGCCTATGATCCAGTGGGTTGCAGTACACCGTTATCTGGAGGAAAATGAAAAGCAGGATAGGGAATACGATCAACAGGAAGCGAAAGAGATGTTTGAGCAGATGGCAGAGGAAGCCCTGCAAAAATGCGATATGGCACCATTAAATCCGAGATATCGGTTAGATTTTGTGCTGCTGTCCTGTTTTGGGGACACAGAGATGTCGTACCTGTCAGAAATATTATGTGAATATATTCAACCGGAAGAAGAGTAGAGTGGAAACACTCTACTCTTCTTCCGGTTTTTTCTTGGTTTGTAAGGTCTGCATTGCATTGCCTAGCATTTCGTAGACATTATTTGATCTCGCCTCGTTTATGTCGTTCAAAGAAATCTTTTGTTTCCTTAGCAACAACACCGCTCAGTGCGAATAATGCGATCATGTTTGGCAATGCCATCAATCCATTGAAGATATCTGCAATCGTCCAAACAGCTTTTACAGTCATATATGGTCCGATGAAGATCGCAAGGATATAAATATATCGGAAGATCTTCACATGCTTCATATTACCTCCGCTTAAGTATTCTAAGCAGCGCTCACTGTAATAATCCCATCCAAGGATCGTTGTGAAGGCGAAGAATACCAGACATAGCATTAACACAAAAGCAGCAAATTCATTCGGGAAAGGAAGTCCCTTCTGGAATGCATAAGTTGTTACCTGAACGCCCTCTAAGCCCGGTACTTTCCAAGCTCCGGTAAGTACAATAGACAGACCGGTCAATGTACAGATTACGATCGTATCAATAAAAGTACCGGTCATGCTGACAAGACCCTGGCGAACAGGCTCATTGGTCTGTGCAGCAGCTGCTGCGATCGGTGCACTACCAAGACCGGCTTCGTTGGAAAAGATACCTCTTGCAACACCTTTCTGCATAGCAACCAACATACTTCCTACGGCTCCGCCGGTGACGGCCTTCGGCGTAAATGCTGCAACAACGATTGTTTTAATTGCTGCCGGTAGTGCTGTAATATTGCAAAGAATTAAGATAATAACAACGACGAAATATAAAATTGCCATAAATGGTACGATAACCTGACTGACGCTTGCGATTCGCTTTACACCACCGATCAATACGGCGGCAACGCAGAACGTTAAGATTAAAGAAGCGATCACAACAGACCAGGAATAATCTGCCAAAAAAGGAATGGATTTTACACGGTGTGTATTATTTGGATCAAAGAAGTTGTTTACGGCACTGGAGATACCATTTACCTGACTAAAGGTACCGATGCCGAATAATCCAACGCATACGCCGAAAAATGCAAATATTTTTGCGAGCCATTTCCAACGCTTGCCCATTCCCTGCTCTATGTAATAGAAAGGACCGCCTAAGCTATGTCCATCTTTCGCAACAACACGATATTTTACAGCAAGTAATCCTTCGGAGAATTTTGTAGCCATTCCTAGGAAGGCTGCGACGATCATCCAAAATAAAGCACCGGGACCACCGGCACCTACTGCTGTTGCGACACCGACGATATTGCCGGTACCGATCGTAGCACTTAGTGCTGTACAAAGTGCCGAGAAACTAGAAATTTCACCTTCGCCACCTTCTTCGTTTTTGATCATCCACTTGAGTGCTAACGGAAGTTTGCGAACTTGAAGTAGTTTGATACGGGTTGTTAGAAGAAGTCCACCTGCCATGATCAATATGATCAGAGGGACGCCCCATACTAAATTGTCAACAGTTACGAGAAAATTATTGATTTCTTTCCACATTTTTTTTACCTTTCTTTTGTTTTCTGTCCTTTTACCTGAGAGATTCCAGCCATAGGCTTGTTGCACCTTCGGTATCTGCCAAAACCGCAGAATTCTCCAGAGAGTCGATCCATTTACAGTTACACCGTATTGCACGGCACCTGAGAGTGTTACTCCTTCGGCAGGTGAAACCACCATTTTCCTGTAAACTTCATATCGAAACACACAATATATACTATATAACGTCTCCTATTTTTTTTCAAGAAAAAAGAAAAAAGCATTGACAACTAATAGAAGTTAGATTATACTAACTACCGTGAAATAAAAATTATTTCGCATTATTTTTTGAAGGTGGGTTAGTAAACGCTAACTATAATAAGTTATAGAAAGAAGAGGGTACTGTGATGGCAAAAGAAGTGATTATTCAGAAAATGAAAGACTCCGGCTGCAGAATTACGAAGCAGCGTATGATACTCTTAGATATTATTCTGGAGGAGGATTGTTCTTGTTGCAAAGAAATTTATTTTAAGGCATCCAAGAAAGACTCCAAGATCGGTGTGGCAACCGTATATCGTATGATCAATTCTCTGGAAGAAATCGGAGTGATCAGCCGCAAGAATATGTTTAAGGTAATGTAGTTAATAGATTGTTTTGCAAAAGCATTTTATATAGGGGACAAAAACATATTGTGTGCATTTATGTTTTTATTCCGTATGAATTCTACAAAAAAGGCAGAAACTTATGTTGATGCCTTTTTTTGTTACTTTATAGGAAACTGCTCACTACAGTAACTTCCCATACCGGAAGTTACTGTTCAAACCACATATTGCTTATTATGACGATGGTCTAATTATATTTTGCAGCTATTAGATAGTGAATCCTGCCATCAAAAAAATATAGCAATTACCTTGCTAAACCGGGACATCTCAGGCACTCCTTTAGGTATGTACTCATCAGAGACTGAACAAAATGAGAAAACGTATCAGAAGTATGTATTGACGAATGGAAAGGAGTTAGTTATCATACAGATAAGTTAGCAGAGACTAACTTAAAAGGAGGGAACGGTCATGCGAATAGAAACCTGGGAAATCATGCAGAATGCAGATTTGGATGAGATAGAATTGCAATTGGCGTTTCAGTGTGCACCGCTTATTACCGGTTTGAAGGTGTCTAATCTGTTTCAGATTGACAGCAGACATTATAAAAGATTATGTGAAATATTGGATAAAAGCAATTTTTCATTTTGCGGTTTGGGCGGAAGAAATGGGTCGGTGTCGTTGCTGATCTATCAAAAAGAATGGCTGGAGCAGTTTTTACAGCAAGAGGAGGTGCGGATATTGATGCATCGTTTGGGCTATAGGGATCTGCACTTGGAGCGGGTATTGACCAAGTTTCGCAGCAGATATATCCGATATATGCAAAAAAAACAGCAGTTCCCGCACGAGATGGGAGTACTGCTCGGATATCCGCCGGAGGATGTGGAAGGCTTTATTATATACGAAGGAAAGAACTCTTTGTGTGAGGGGTATTGGAAAGTGTATGCAGAACCGCAAAAGAAGCTTCGGTTGTTTGCACAATATGATAAAGCAAGAGAGTGGCTTTTGGATCTGCTGTATTGTGGCGTTGGGATGGAGGATATTGTAGGGGTAGCTCTTGATGCGGAAAGCAGAGCAATTTCGCAGGATTATCTTTTTGCTTCGTGAGATAGGGGCATGATCCGGGAATGCACTGTGATTCTGTATCGTTACAAATAATATAGGCGAAGAAACTTCGCGGTATAAATATGGTGCCTGATATTCAGCAAAACGAGATTGCAGGATAACAGGAACATAAAAGAATGGAGGATTATTATGAGCAAAGTATCAATTGTGTACTGGACACAAGGTGGCAACACACAGGCTATGGCAGAGGCAATCGGCGAGGGTGTTACGGCAGCCGGTGGTGAGGCGGATGTTGTATTTGTAAGCGATGCTAATATTGCAGATTTAAAAGCAGAGGGTGCATTTGCATTGGGATGCCCGGCGATGGGCGCTGAGGTGCTTGAGGAAATGGAGATGGAACCTTTTGTTCAGGATGTTGAGAGGTTTGCCAATGGAAAAAAGATCGCGTTATTTGGTTCTTATGGATGGGGAGATGGTCAGTGGATGCGCGACTGGGAAGACCGCATGACCGCTGCCGGAGCAACACTGGTTGGCGGTGAAGGCGTGATCTGTCAGGAAGCGCCGGATGAGGCTGCATTACAAAACTGCATCGAGATTGGTAAACAGCTTGTGAACGCATAAGTTTAGGTGTATCATTTCGTGGCAAAAGCATTCTGGGAGCATTTTGTCATGAATTTATTATATGGATTCTTTTGATTTAAGTCTAAAAGCGGTCTTATTGATAAAATATATCAATAAGGCCGCTTTTGGCTGGAAATTCAAAAAATCGTAATGTATAATACTTTTTTGAGAATTCTCTACAATAGATCATAGCAGAAGCGCACGGTTTTGTGATGCTTCGGAAATGGAGGAAGCATATGTTAGATTGTTTAAAAAAAGTGGATGGTAAAAAATTAGGAGTGTTTGCAGCCGGTGTAGCATTTGGTACTGCAGGTATCAAAGTATTATCCAGCAAAGATGCAAAGAAGCTTTATACAAATTGTACAGCAGCCGTTCTTCGTGCTAAGGAGTGTGTATTAAAGACAGCAACGAAAGTGCAGGAGAATGCCGAGGATATTTATGCAGAGGCACAGCAGATCAATGAGGACCGTGCGGAAGCAGAAGAGGTTCTTGGTGAGGAAGAGACTGTAGAAGCGGAAACAACAGAAGAATAATTAACGCTGCACCTGTGGACGGGGTCGCTGTCTACAGGTGTTTTGTCGTTTATTGTCCGGGTGTGCTCTGTGCAGAGATGCCCGGACAGCGTTTTAATTAGAATACCGGTTTCAATGGTTAGAAAGGCATGAATAATTATGAAGTTTGTCATTAAACATGAGATAAGAGGTCGTATTCGAGTACATCTGATCGGAAAAGCAATGAGTTTTGCGCAGGCAGACACGTTGCAATATCAATTTGAGCAGATGAAAGATGTAACGGCGGTCAAGGTACAGGAACGTACTATGGACGTTACGATCTGTTATATAGGAAGCCGTAAACATATTATTACGGCATTAGGACAGTTTTCTTATGATAAGGTGGAAGTGCCGGAGGTGTATCTCAAAAATTCAGGACGGGAAATGAATCGTTTTTATTGGGATAAATTGGTTGATCAGACGGTAGTACATTTTGTAAACAAGATATTTTTGCCGGCACCGTTACGGGCTGGGATCGCTACTGTGAGATCGGTCAAATATATTGTGCAGGGTGTTAAGACTTTGGCTAAAAGAAAAATAGAAGTACCGGTGTTGGATGCAACGGCGATCAGTGTGTCTTTAATACGAGGTGATTATAAGACGGCGGGCGCTGTCATGTTTTTACTTAGTATGGGTGAGATCTTAGAGGAATGGACGCACAAAAAATCAGTCGGAGATCTGGCACGAAGTCTGTCCCTCAATATTGATAAAGTATGGCTTGTTACTGATGATACAGAAGTGCAGGTGTCGGCTGCACAGATTAAGGAGGGCGACCGGATTCGTGTACATATGGGAGCTGTTATTCCGTTTGATGGCATTGTGACGGAGGGAGAAGCGTTAGTCAATCAGGCATCGCTTACCGGCGAGTCGCTGCCGGTGCGTAAGGCGGCAGAAAGTCCTGTTTATGCGGGTACCGTTGTTGAAGAAGGAGAGATTACTCTTTTGGTCAAAGAAAGTACCGGATCCAGCAAATACGAAAAGATCATGACGATGATCGAGGATTCCGAGAAGCTTAAGTCGTCCTTGGAAGGCAAAGCGGAGCACTTAGCTGACCGACTGGTACCATATACGTTTTTGGGTACCGGCCTTACGTTGGCATTGACACGTAATACTGTGAAAGCGTTGTCAGTATTGATGGTTGATTTTTCCTGTGCATTGAAATTGGCAATGCCGTTGTCGGTACTGTCGGCGATCCGTGAATCCAGTGCACATGATATTACTGTGAAAGGCGGTAAATTCTTAGAGGCAGTTGCGGAAGCCGATACGATCGTGTTTGATAAGACAGGAACGCTCACTAAGGCACAGCCTACGGTAGTTGAGGTGATTCCGTTTGACGATAGAAGCCCTGATGAGCTGCTTTGTATTGCAGCCTGTTTAGAAGAGCATTTCCCACATTCTATGGCAACGGCAGTTGTTGTTGAGGCAATGAAACGCGGTCTTGTTCATGAAGAACTGCACACGAAAGTAGAATATATTGTGGCACATGGTATTTCCTCTACGATCAATGACAAGAAGATCATTATCGGAAGTCATCATTTTGTCTTTGAAGATGAGGGCGCTGTCGTTCCGGAGGATAAGAAGGAACAGTTTGAGCAGCTTCCGGAGCAATATTCTCATTTGTACATGGCGATGGATGGTAAATTGGTTGCCGTGATCTGTATCGAAGATCCACTGCGAGTTGAGACAGCTGAGGTGATCCGTGAATTAAAACATCTTGGTATTCATAAGGTTGTGATGATGACTGGTGACAGTGACCGCATTGCTGCTAATATTGCTCAAAAGGCTGGTGTTGATGCGTATTATTCGGAAGTGCTTCCGGAGGATAAGGCTAATTTTGTGGAGCAGGAAAAGAAAGCAGGACATAAGGTTATCATGGTTGGTGATGGGATTAATGATTCTCCGGCATTGTCGGCGGCTGATGTAGGCATTGCGATCAGTGAGGGCGCGGAAATCGCCAGAGAGATTGCAGATGTTACGATCGCAGCAGATGACTTGCGTGAGATCATTACACTCAAGAAAATCAGCAATGCTTTGATGAAGCGTATTGACAGAAATTATAAAGTTATTGTAGGATTTAATACAGCACTTATTTTGTTCGGCGTTGGTGGTGTACTTCAGCCAACAATGTCGGCATTATTACACAATACGTCGACCATATTGATCAGTCTGAAGAGCATGGAAAACTTGTTGGAAGAGTAAGATATCATTTGAGAGGGGTATTGTAACAAGAATTAGGAGGAGTTTATGAAAGATATCAAGAAACCAGAGTTTATGCTGGAAGCGATGCGAGGACGGAGAGGGTTTATCGCCGTGCTTGAGATGTTGATCGCGATTGTAGTCTTTGTGGTCAGTTCGATCGCAATGTCCATTGGTACGATTCCTTTAATGATCGGTTATTTCGTGAGTGATCCGGAGTTTATGAAAACGGCACAGGCTGTCGCGGACGGATCGATGGATTCGCTGCAATATATGCAGAAAATGCAGGACTATGCACTCCATTTGCCGGATTGGATGACCATTGCAACACTTTTATTAGAAATCCTGATGATTGCGGTTGTTTTTATCTATTGCCGTTTTTTGGAGAAGAGAAAGATCCGTACATTAGGATTTCGTAAGAAGGGAATGGTTCCACAGTATTTGAAGGGTGCTGTGGCTGGAGCACTATTTTTTAGCGTAGCATATTTGATATGTGTTCTAACAGGAAGTATTCATGTAGAAGGATTGGTGACCAATATGGCACCTCTGGGGATTCTTGGTTACTTTGTTGGATATTTGGTACAGGGCATGGCAGAAGAGGTGCTTTGCCGCGGCTATCTGTTTGTATCGTTGTCGAGAAGACATTCCGTCGTGTATTCGGCAGTGCTCAGTGCACTGTTCTTTGCTATGTTACATGGTGCCAATTCCGGCTTGACGCCACTTGCGGTATTTAACTTATTCCTGTTTGGCATTTTCGCAGCACTGTTGTTGGTAAAATGTGAAAATATCTGGGTTGTTGGTGCGTTCCACAGTTTGTGGAATTTTGCACAGGGGAATATTTATGGCATTCAGGTCAGCGGTAATTCTCTACAGCCGGCAATCTTAAACAGCAGCAACGTGAAGGGACATGGTTTGATCAACGGTGCAGGCTTTGGCTTAGAAGGTGGTCTTGGCGTGACGCTTGTACTTGGTCTTGGTATTGCCTATTTGGTGTACAACTTGAACAAACAGGGCAAGATCGTGGAATGGGAAGGATTCCGGCCGGTCGGAGAGAATTATAATAACGATATGCCGAGCGGACAGAATTATGCAGGTCCACAGTATAACGGAAATCAGCAGGATTATGCAGGTTCACAGTACAACGGAAATGAGCAGAGTTATGCAGGTCCACAGTATGGCAGAGAAGAGCAGGATTACGCCGGTTCGCAATATAATGGAAATGAACAGAGTTACAATGGTTCATCATATAACAGCGATCAGGAGGCTTTTGCCAGACCGCAGGAAGAAGCACAGTTTGGCAAGAGTTCAGAAGGCTATGAAAATATGGGCGTAGCACCGGGGCAGACACCTTGGCATCCGGAAACACCAGAGCAGCAAATGTCCGATGAAAAGACATTTAATGCAGACTATTTCAAGGAATAGACGAGATAAAAAAAGCAAAGCCGGCGCTTTGCTTTGCAAGAATTGCTAAAGCAGTTCTTGATAACGTCACACTA
>ERZ831773.1928-NODE-1928-length-18990-cov-5.396356_pt1 | contig 18990 bp, 17 predicted proteins | sample MGYA00519696_ERZ831773 | MGnify/ENA primary metagenome ERZ831773 (study PRJEB31850, sample SAMEA3708720) | human gut metagenome | biome: human gut; feature: human-associated habitat; material: faeces | place: China | collected 2014 ...
ACAGCCCTCCAAGCCCGTTTAGGGTTTGGAGGGATTTTTATGATCTTAGCAGTGTTTTTTATTATCAAAAGCTGAATTATAAGCATCGGAAATGTTCCACAGTGAAAGCAACTTTCGTGTAATATAATGGAAGATTTGCTAAAATAATCGTGTTATTTAATGCGAAAAAAATAAAAAACTTCATTGATTTTTACACGAATATCTGCTACAACACATGTTATCAAAGACGAATAACAGAGGCAGAGATAAAATGATATGAAAAGAAAAATCCTTAGCATCTTAGTAGATATTGTGCTGATAACCTTGGGTTAAGATATGTCAGCGTAACGCTTGTTTGCGGCTTTGTGATTTTTCTTGGCGTTATGCTTGGGCTGAAAAGCCCTATGATTGTCGATAAAATTTTCGCCGGCGCTTTATCCGCACTGTTTCTTGCGGTGACAGTATATTTGTTTACAAAATCAAATATAATACTCGGCAAAAATCCGAAATCTAAGGGTGCTTTTGGTGGCTGCAACCGTCGGTTGACATATTGAATGGTCTGAATTGGTGGTTTGCAACTTCGCAAAATGCTAAAATATGAGCACAACAATCAAATCAACAGGAGGATAAATATGATTTTTGCCGATAAGCTTATACTGCTGCGAAAAAAAGCAGGTTGGTCGCAAGAGGAACTGGCTGACCAAATGAATGTAACACGACAGTCTGTTTCAAAGTGGGAGGGAGCGCAGTCAGTTCCAGACCTCGAAAAAATGATACGCCTTTCCAAACTGTTCGGAGTAAGCACCGATTATTTACTGAAAGACGAAATTGAAGAAGCTGAGCATATAAGCTTGTCCGATGATGCGCCGACATTAAGGCGTGTATCTATGGATGAGGCAAACACTTTTCTTTCTGTAAAGCTGAGGACAGCTAAAACAATAGCGTATGCTGCCTTTTTGTGTATCTTATCTCCGATAGCCCTTTTGATATTGGGAGCAATCAGCGAGAGTATGGCAGGTGGCTTGAATGAAGATATTGCAGGTGGAATTGGAATGATTGCTCTTATTATTTTTGTAGCAATAGCCGCCGCAATGTTTATATCAAGCAGTAGCAAAAGCGCCCCTTTTGCCTATTTGGAAAAAGAAAAATTTGAAACTGAGTATGGCGTGAGTGGGATGGTGAAAGAGCGCAAAGCGCAATACAAGGATTTGCACACGAAACATAATATCGCTGGAACTTGCTTATGTATTGTCGCTTTGATCCCACTTTTTATCGGAGCAATAATTGACGCGGATAACGACCTGTTCCTCACAATCATGCTTTCTCTTTCATTTCTCATTGCGGGCGTAGGCGTGATTTGCTTTATCAAGACGGGCATTATATGGGCAAGCTATGAAAAACTGTTGCAGGAGGGTGAATATTCTAAAGAGAACAAGGAAAAACCGTCATTTTCATCTGCTATTTATATAGCATATTGGGTAATTGTAACGGCAGTTTATTTAGGATACAGCCTGCCATCGAATAATTGGGGACAGAGTTGGATAATTTGGGTTGTTGCAGGAGTAATATTTCCTGCGGTCATTGTGATTACTAGTGCCTTTGAGAAAAAATCAAAATGAAATCAGAATTATTAAATTTGGCAGCACAGCCCTCCAAGCCCGTTTAGGGTTTGGAGGGATTTTTATGCTCTTAGCAGTGCTTTTTATTATCAAATGCCGGATTGTAGGCATAAACATTTTTCGGAAGGCCTTCCTGAACATGGACGAGTGCTTCACCGAAACGCTGGAAGTGGACAATTTCGCGCTGGCGCAGGAAACGAATAGGATCACAAATTTCTGGATCGCTTATTAAGCGCAGGATATTATCGTAGGTGGAGCGTGCTTTTTGTTCAGCAGCGAGGTCTTCCGTCAGATCAGTGATGGGGTCACCCTTGACCTGAAAAACGCAGGCATTAAATGGGATACCGCCAGCAGCCTGAGGCCAGATGCCGAGCGTATGATCAACATAATATTTATCAAAACCAGAAGCCTTAATTTCTTCTACAGAAAGATTTTTTGTCAGCTGATAGATAATCGCGCAGACGATTTCGATATGGGCAAGTTCCTCTGTTCCAATATCATTTAATAGTCCCTTTGTCATACCGTCTGGCATTGTATAGCGCTGTGAAAGATAGCGCTGGGAGGCAGCGAGTTCTCCGTCAGGTCCGCCAAACTGAGAGATAATTACCTGGGCAAGCTTGGCATTTGTCTGTGTGATATTAACAGGATATTGAAGACGCTTTTCATAAACCCACATTAGCAGTTACCTCCTTCCCATGGCCATGGTTCATCAGTCCAGCTCCAACCGCGGTCAGATACGGCATCAGTACGAAAAAGCGGTTTGCCAGCAGCATACTGTTTTCGTGCCTGATTATATTGTGCGGCGTTTTCCTGATATAGATGACGTGCATGAGGACAGTCAGGATGAGTATCCAAAAAGAGAGCAGCATCATCGCAGACAAAACCATGCATATAGACATTACGGTTATTCATACGCGCCTCCTTTCATGCGCTTAGAAAAGCAGCAGGTGGATGTGAAGGGATAATCGAGGGCGGCAAAGACTGTTCCAACGTTCAGAGCCTTTTGCGGCGGATAAATATCGCCAAAGGTCTGTACCGTCACATAAGAGATTCCGACAGGGCGGCTTGGAATGTTTACTTCAACAGGAGAAGTGCGATTTTCGCAAGAGCAGTTTGCTGCCATTCTATGATAATTCCCGCGTTGGATGCAGGTTCTATTTCCATTGTAGTCCATAGAGACTCCTTTGCGTGCTTTGTACTTGATATAAGATATGACAAAAAAAGACTGCGTGACAAAAAAATCAATAGAAATGCTTGATTGTTACTCGCATTTGCGATAGAATAATACAACATATGTGCAAAATAGGGATTTGCACTTATCAGAACAATTAAGAATTAAAGCTAGAAGAAATACTGGCAGAAAAAACAAGAAAACGAGAAGGAGGAGAAAAGGTTGAAGGAGCGGATCGAACAGTTGGCAGCCGGAGAGGTGCTGGTAAAAAAGCCAGAGCTGGATTTTTCACCGGCATATCTGGAGGGAAGAGTGGAAGCCGGTACTGTGCAGAATAAAGAACTTGTGATCCGGGTACGAAACAGAGTACCCTTTAAAGGCTTTTTCTACTCAACAAATGAAAGAGTAAAAATAGAAACAAAGCAGGCGGCTGGTCAGAGTGCAGCTGTCTTGTTTGAGATTAACACAATTGATTTAAAATCAGGCGATGAGATTACTGGTGCAGTCGTTGTGGTTGGCAATGCAGGTGAGCAAAAGATTGAGTACCATTACAGTGTAGGTGAAGCGTCAGGCCAAAAGGCAATGCCGCATACACTTACAGAATTTGGTGCTTTTTATCTGGAAAATCCGTCACAGGCACGTCACCTATTTGTATCAGACAAATTTAAAGAGCTTGATTTTATGAAGGATCAGGTACAGCGCACGGCTCTCTACGAAGGACTTCTTGAAGGAAGTTCTGAGCATCAGGCATTGGAAGCCTTTGCTGTTGCTATGGAGTTAAAGAAGCCGGTGCAGCTTACAGTACAGGCCAAGACGCTGTCATTTACCGAGGAGGAGCTGCCGCAGGATGGCATTGAGCTTGTGGTGACAGCAAGTACATGGGGATGGTTTGCGGCACAAATCAAGACAGATGTGCCATGGCTTATTTTTCCTCAAAAAAAGATTACATCGCGCGATTTTTCAAATCAGCAAGGTGTACTGACAGCATTTGCAGATGTAGCAAAGATGCATAATGGGCGTAATACAGCGCATGTGCAGATCGAAACACCAATGCAGACACTAGAAGTTTGTATTCAGGTCAATCGCGATTATAAAGGAAAAAACACAAAGAATGCACTGCGTTCAGATGGCAGGCCGCCAAAGGCAGTTGTACGTTATCTGTATCATCTTCTTCTTGCATATTTAAATGAGAGCCACGAAGAAACAGAGATTTTTTCACAGATGGATCAGTGTCTGGAAGAAAATATGAAGAAATATCCGGCTAGTTCAGGTCTTTTCATGTACCGTGTATGGCTGCTTGCTAAGCAGGAACGTATAGATGAAGCAAAGAAGCTTCTTGCCTGGTATAGTTCAAATTTGACACGCATCAGCACAAAACGTCAGCAGGAAGAATATCTTATGACGCTTTATTTACAGTGGGAGCTTACAAAGAAGGAGCATGATAAAAAGGAGGCAGCGTCAGCTGCACTTGAATTGCAAAAGCAGACAGACAGTCTTGTCGCTTCTCTTGTATGGCTTATGACAGAGCGTGATTTAAGTGATGCTGAAAAGCTAAGACAGTGTGAACGTTTGTATCGCATTTACGGTGCAAAGCCTATTATCTATGCGTATGCAGCAAAAATCTGCAGGGAAAATCCAGATGAAATCAGACGTACAGGAGAATTTTGGATTCAGCTTTTATCATATATGATTCGCTATTCATGTCTGACTGCGGCACTTGCAAAGCAGTATTTAGCACTTCCTCTTGCAGGTATTGAAAATGCGCAGCTTTTATATCATGTAATGAAGCGAATGTATCGCAGCTGCAAAGACAAGCAGGTACTGACATTGATTTGTTCAGCACTGATTCGCATGGGAAAAACTTCACCTGCATATGCTTATTGGTTTGAGCTAGGCATTGCACAGGAGATCAATCTGACAGGACTTAATGATGCGTTTATGACTTCAATATGTGATCAGATTTTAGATCGCGAACTTCCAAATAGCATTCTTTTATATTATTCATTTAAGAATGATTTGGATAATCATACAAGATTGAATCTTTATACATATATTTTGGAGCATTTTCCAAAGGAATCTGATATGTATCAGGCATATGAGCCGCAGATGGATGAGTTTGCGATTCGCCAGCTCTTAGATGGACGCATCAATGCGAAGCTTGTACCGCTTTATGACAACTGGCTTAGTCCAAGCCTTATTGATGAAAATCTAGGTCATGTGCTTACAACTCTTTTATTTTCAAAACAGATTACAACAACACTTCCTTACGCAAAAAAGGTTGTTGTACATTATGCGCAGCTTCGCCCAGAGCAGAGCGTGCGCATAAACGGTGGCGAGGTTTGCATTCCTGTTTATGCTAATGATGCAGCGATTCTTTTTGAGGATGCATATGGAAACAGATATGCTGATCCAGATATGAAAACAGTACTTCTTATGTATCGTGAGGAACTAGCTGCTGTCTGCAGACAAAAAGTTCCAGAGCAGCTTATGCTTATGATTAAGGAGTCTGATAATTTTTATACAAAGCCTTTTGTAAATCAGGAAAATCTGCAGCTTGCAAAGCAGCTTCTTGAAAAAGCAGAGGTTACACGTTCCTTTAAGCATGTGCTGACAGAGCGTATGGTTGAGTATTGCTATTTCCATGAGGAACAGACAAGAGAGCTTGACGCATGGCTGGTATCACTTAATCCTGGTGAGCTGACGAAAAAGACACGCGTTTATCTGATTGAGCTATGTATACTTCGCGGCTACAGCAAGGAAGCATTTGAATATGTCAGCGCATATGGAAGTGATGGCATTAGTCCAGATCTCTTATTAAAGATGACAGTGCGCCGTATTACAGAGACATTATACGAGTACAGCGAAACTCTTATAACGCTTTGTGTGCGTCTTCTTCAGGCAGAGCAGGTTCATGAGACACTTCTTCGTTATCTTTGTATGCATTATGTTGGACCAACACAGGATATGTATAATCTTTTATGCGCAGCATATGATGCAAAGGCAGACAGTAAAGATCTGGCAGCGCGTGTTGTAACACAGATGCTTTTTACAGGCAAAATTGATCATTTAGAGGAAGCTTATGAGATTAGCAAGAAGTCACATTGTGTATCTGGAAAGCTTGACCGCGCAGTGCTTGTGGTACGCTGCCACGAAAGCTTGATGAAGGAAAGTGTGCTTTCACAGGAAATGCAGGATACATTAGAGCAGCTTTTAATAGAGCAGCAGGATCTTCCAGAAGTTTTTTCACTTGCTATTCTGCAGCAGTACAGCAGACAAAAAGAGCTGTCAGAAAAAAGCAGACACTTATGTGAGCAGTTATTATATGCCTATTGTGCAAAGGGTATTTATATGAAATGCTTCCATGGTCTTAAAGATATAATTGAGCTGCCGCATCAGATGGAAGGACGCATTATTGTGCAGTGGAATGGTACACCAGATTGTCATGTATGGCTGCGCGGTGAGCTGATTCCACGAGGAAAGAAGGTTACATATGAGATGCAGGAAATTTATCCGGGTATCTATACAGCTGGTGTGTTCCTCTTCCCAGATGAGATGGTGCAGATAAGTGTGCGCTGTGGTGATGGCGATGAGGAAAAAGAGGTTAAGGAAGTACTTCTTGATCCATCCTCGTGCTATTGCAGAGAGGGCAGCATTTACGGCGAGATTCAGAAGCTGATTGAACTTGAACGAAAGGAAAATTACGACCAGTGGAAGGCAGAATGCGCCAAAGCGATTCGAAACCGTGAGGCAGCCAAGGAACTGTATGTGTTATTATAAAAGGACGAAAGATTATGGAAAAACTGATATTAGGTTTTGATTTATGCGATGATGTGACAAAAATAAGCCGGTACCGTCTTGATAACATGAACCCGGCAGACATAAGCTTTCCTCAGGCGGATAATCGTACAGTCATTCAGACGGCGCTCGGACGAAAGAAGGGACAGGACGGATGGCTTGTAGGAAAAGAAGCCTATGAAGCTGTGCTTGAGGGCGGAGGAGCTGTAGTTGATAAGCTTTTGACGCTGCTGACAAAAAAAAGCAGCGTAGCAGTTGGCGACAGGCGATATCAGCCAGAGCAGCTGTTAGGAAGCTATATAGGAACGCTTCTTGAAACTGTTTATGAGCAGTGCGGCACGCGAAGCGTTGCCAGACTTGTCTTTACGCTTGAAAAGACTGATCCGGCAGTTATGGACAGCATTATCCATTGTATGGACAGCCTTGGAATACCAAGAGAAAATGTCAGCATCATCAATCACACAGAGGCTTATTTGTATTTTGTGCTGCGCCAGCCAAAGGCAAATTTTGATAATAGAGCTTTACTTTTAGACTGGTCTGGAACTCAGCTTAGCAGCTATGAATTAAATTTGATTCGCAGTGTAAATCCGCCTGTAATTAAGGCAACAAGACAGGTGCTTGAAACTAGTCTGTCGCAGGATATGATGAGCAATGAGACTCATCGCAGGATGGTAGATTCAACAATTAGAGAGCATCTTGAGCGAATAATTGATCACCGTGGTGTAAGCTCTTTGTTTGTCAGCGGCAAGGCAATGGAAAACTGCCAGGAATGGGGAAAAAGCTTTTTAAATGCGCTTGCAGTCGGAAAAAAGGTGCGAAAAGGTATCTTTTATGAGAGCAACGTGTTCGCAAAGGGAGCCGTGATCAATGCAAACAATGAGCTGCACGGCAGAAATTCATATCCATACACAATTATATGTGAGGGACGTGTCGGTGCTTCAATGTGGATGGATACAAGTGTGCACGGCAGCAAGAAGGTTTTGATGCTTGCAAAAGAAGGCAGTAACTGGTATGATTGCCGTACAACAGCCGACCTTATTTTGGATGAGGCGTCCTCAATTCGCTTGAAGATAAAAAAGACAGGTGAAAAGCTGACTGTATTTGAAAACATCAGCCTGGATGCATTTCCAAAGAGGCCAAACAAGACAACAAGAGTTCGTCTAATTTTGACATTTACATCTGAGCATACAGCAATGGTGCGTGTGCAGGATCTTGGATTTGGCGAATTTTTCCCGTCATCAGGTATTGTTGTTAAAAAAGAAATTAAAATAGATTAAGGAGGCATCGGGAATGGAACAATATATTCAGTGCGGTGACATTGCCGAGAATCCGCTCTACGTAAAGGAACTAGGCATCCATATTTACACAGCGGAAGAATTCTGCTATTATATATTCAACAATACGTATCTGCTCGGTGAGGATTTTATCCGTCAGGAGGTCATTGACTTTTTTAGAGTTGAGCTTCATATGCCGGAATTAGCAGATAAAATTGTAAAATTCTACGGATCAAGTGCTGACATGGGTGCAGTTTTGGTAATGATCATGCGTGAAATTGGTTATTATGAAGAAAACCAGATTCAGCAGTTTCAAAACCGTCTTGACCGTATGAACCGTCAGAGCCTTTTGGAGCGCAGCAAGGAAAGAGGAGATCTTTTGCTTGATAAAGGGCGCTTTGAATGTGCGGTTCAGATCTACAGCCAGACACTGCAGATGCCAAGAGATCTTCGGCAGAAGCCTCAATTTTATGGTCAGATTCTGCAGCATATGGGTGTGGCCTATCTTCGCATGGGATATGCGGATGAGGCGATGGAATGTCTGGAAGCTGCTTATGCAGAATTAAAGCGAGAAGAGATACTAGAGCAAATGTATTATCTGGCGCTTCAGACAGGAAAGCCATTTGCAAAGGAGCTTGAATGCGTGGCGAGCAGCCAGATTTCCAGATGGCAGGCCCATTACATGGAGGTTGAAACACGTCTTCAGGAGCAAAGTGAGCAGGAGACTGTTGTGCGCAGTATCGGAGAGGATAATGAAATCAATTTAAAGATTTCACAGGATTATCTGACGCAGCGAAAACGTGCCTATTGCCATATGGTAATGGACGAGTAAGAAAAAAGAGCAAAGAAGTGAGGAGACTTATGAAAGAACTGGACAAAACATATAATCCGTCTGAGATTGAGGGCAGGATTTATGACAAGTGGATGGAGAAAAAATATTTTCACGCAGAGGTAAATCGCGACAAAAAGCCATTTACAATTGTAATGCCACCGCCGAATATTACCGGACAGCTTCATATGGGTCATGCACTGGATAATACCATGCAGGATATTCTGATCCGTTATAAGAGAATGCAGGGCTATGAGGCACTTTGGCAGCCGGGAACTGATCATGCAGCAATTGCTACTGAGGTTAAGGTAATTCAGAACTTAAAGACAAAGGGCATCGAGAAGAAGGATCTGACAAGAGATCAGTTCTTAAAGTATGCATGGGAGTGGAAAGATGAGTACGGCGGACGTATCGTGCGCCAGTTAAAGAAGTTAGGTTCCTCTGCTGATTGGGACAGAGAGCGCTTTACAATGGATGAGGGCTGCTCTGAGGCTGTTAAGGAGGTATTTATCCGTCTGTACGAAAAAGGCTATATTTATAAGGGAAGCCGCATCATCAACTGGTGTCCTGTTTGTAAGACATCTATTTCAGATGCCGAGGTTGAGCATGTAGAACAGGAAGGTCATTTTTGGCATATCAAGTATCCGATCGTAGGTGAGGAAGGTCGTTTTGTAGAGATTGCAACGACACGTCCGGAGACTATGCTTGGTGATACTGCAGTTGCCGTAAATCCAGATGATGAGCGCTATAAGGATATTGTAGGCAAGATGCTTCTGCTTCCAATTGTTAATAAGGAGATTCCGGTAATCGCAGATCCTTACGTTGATAAGGAGTTTGGAACTGGCTGTGTAAAGATTACACCGGCACACGATCCGAATGACTTTGAAGTTGGAAAGCGTCATAATCTTCCAGAGATCAATGTCATGAATGATGACGGAACCATCAATGCAAATGGCGGCAAGTATGAGGGAATGGACCGCTATGAAGCAAGAAAGGCTATCGTAGCAGAACTTGAGAGCATGGGTCTTTTAGTAAAGGTTGTTCCTCATGTTCATGCAGTTGGAACACATGACCGCTGTAAGACAACTGTAGAGCCGCTTGTAAAGCAGCAGTGGTTTGTAAAGATGGATGAGATGGCAAAGCCGGCAATCGCAGCATTAAAGGAAGGCCGTCTTAAGTTTGTTCCAGAAAATTATGGAAAGACATATTTGCACTGGCTGGAGGGAATCCGTGACTGGTGTATTTCAAGACAGCTTTGGTGGGGACACAGAATCCCGGCTTATTATTGTGATGAGTGCGGTGAGATGGTTGTATCAAAGGATGCACCGACATGCTGCCCGAAGTGCGGATGTACACATATGACACAGGATCCAGATACACTTGATACCTGGTTTTCCTCTGCATTATGGCCATTCTCTACACTTGGTTGGCCAAAGAAGACACCAGAGTACGAATATTTCTATCCGACAGACGTTCTTGTAACAGGATATGATATCATTTTCTTCTGGGTTATCCGTATGGTATTCTCAGGTATCGAGCAGACAGGAAAGGAGCCATTCCATACTGTATTGATTCATGGTCTTGTAAGAGACTCACAGGGCCGCAAGATGAGTAAATCACTTGGAAACGGAATTGATCCGCTTGAAGTTATTGACAAGTACGGCGCTGATGCACTTCGTATGACACTTATGACAGGAAACGCACCAGGAAACGATATGCGTTTCTACTATGAGCGTGTTGAGGCATCAAGAAACTTTGCAAACAAGATCTGGAATGCATCACGCTTTATCATGATGAACATGGAAAAGGCATCAACAGACAATGTTTCACTGGAAGATCTGACTATGGCAGATAAGTGGATTTTGACAAAGTGCAACAGTCTGATTGAGGAAGTAACAGAAAATCTTGACCGCTACGAGATGGGTATTGCTCTTCAGAAGGTATATGATTTCGTATGGGAAGAGTTCTGTGACTGGTACATTGAGATGGTTAAGCCACGTCTGTGGGACGATGGCAATAAGTCTCAGGCAGCAGCAATTTGGACCTTAAAGACTGTTTTGATTGAGTCCTTGAAACTTCTTCATCCATTTATTCCGTTTGTTACAGAAGAAATTTTCTGCAACCTGCAGGATGAGGAAGAAAGCATAATGGTATCTGCATGGCCGGTAAGCAAAAAAGAGTGGAACTTTGCAGAGGAAGAGGAAGCAGTAGAGATGATGAAGGAGGCAGTTCGTGCGATCCGTACAGTTCGTACTTCCATGAATGTACCGCCGAGCAAGAAGGCTACTGTATATGTTGTATCTGAGGATGCAAAGGTAAGAGAAATCTTTGAACATAATAAGATATTCTTTGCAACACTTGGTTATGCAAATGAGGTTCTGATTCAGTCTGATAAGGCAGGAATCGCTGAGGATGCCGTATCTGCTGTAACAGCACGTGCAACTATGTATATGCCATTTGCCGAGTTAGTTGATGTGGCGAAGGAGATTGAGCGTCTTGAAAAAGAAGAGAAAAAGCTCGAAGGCGAATTAAAGCGTTCTAACAGCATGCTGTCAAATGAACGTTTTATCAGCAAGGCACCGGCAGAAAAAATTGCCGAGGAAAAGGCTAAGCTTGAAAAGTATGAGGCAACTATGAAGCAGGTACAGGAAAGATTGGCTGCTTTAAAGAAGTAAATCAAATACACTTAAAAGTTAAAAAGCCATTCCCTTAGGCTTTTGCCTTGGGGATTGGCTTTTTGTGTGCTGTGCAGCATAGAAGAAAAATTATATTATTCTGAGATAGTATTATTTTTTTTACATAGTAGGCGATATAACGTCGGATTAACATCAAAGGCAGCAAGAAGCTCATTGATTTGATCTTTGTTGTCAGCACAGTGCCCGTTATACACGGCGCGAATCAGCAGATTTTTCGGGGTATGCGCCATATCAATAAACTCTAAAATCTGGGTACGGTAGCCATTCGCCTCTAAGATCTGGGCGCGCAGTCCATCAGTCATAAGTGCAGCCATGCGCTCTTTTAGTATGCCATAATGAAGTACTGGGGAGAGCAGATCATTTTTCATCTGCTTATTTAATTCATGCTGGCAGCAAGGAACAGAGAGGATGACTTTTGCACCCCCAGCCGACGGCCTTTGCAAGTGCATAGTCAGTGGCTGTGTCACATGCATGAAGCGTAACGACCATGTCGACCTGGCTGCATCCATCGTAGTAAGCGATGTCACCGCATAAAAATTCAAGCTTATCATAGCCGTATTTAACAGCGAGTTCGTTACAGTGGCGAATTACATCTTCCTTTAAATCAAGACCTGTAATGCGCACAGGATATCCCTTTAAGACCTTTAAGTAATAATAAATTGCAAAGGTCAGATAAGATTTTCCGCAGCCAAAGTCAAGAATGCGAAGCTCACGGTCTGTAGGAAGTGAGGGAAGAATATCTTCAATATATTCAAGAAAACGGTTGATCTGACGAAACTTATCATAGTGAGCGTTAACGATGTTTCCATTTTGCGTCATTACGCCAAGATCAATTAAAAATGGTACAGGAATACCTTCTTCAAGAATATATTTCTTTTTGCGGTTATGCGAAAGAGAAATTTTTGGCTGTTTGGCCGAGGCATTCATTTTCTTTTTAATAGTAATGGTTCCTTTTTTGCTCACAAGAACATTGGCGGTAAAGCTTTGTGTTTCTACGAGTGCATTTTTAAATGATGCTGTTTGTGACGAAGTATCAGAAGACAGTTTACCTGTTAAATAAGAGCCAGCGTCACCGGCAGTCAAATTTTTATGGAAAACCTGAGTTTTCGTATATTCTTCTATCTGGAAAAGCAACGATTTATTTTTTAGCATCGGACGGGCACAAATTTTAATGACACCATCCTTCGACGAAGGATTGCTTAAAATGACTCTTATAAGCGTTTCGTTTAGGCAGTCAGTAAAGAGTGACTGTAGATCGGACATAAAAAACCTTCTTTCTGCAGAATGATACAGAATCTGCTGTGTATGTTTGCGAAAAGTTGTTCTTGCTATTTCACAGATTTAATTTTATAATACAAGTATTCCAAAAGCAAGAGGAAAATAATACAATGGAAAACAGTAAGAGTAGTTATGTAAAGATAATAAATGAGATTTGCGCAGAAGAAGGAATTAAGCTTAGCAGCTATTCCTATGACTGGGCATTTTGTCTGAGAAAGGATCAAAAGCGTGCCTTCATTTTGGGGTATCAGTTTGGATTAAATCCTTCGTCTGTGCAGCAGGTATGCAATGATAAAAATATTGCAAGTGAGGTACTAAAGGAGGAAGATATTCCTAGTGTATATCACGCCTGTTTTATGGCACCGTCTATGCTGCAGTATACTGGAGGAAAAGGCAGCTGGAAAGCACTTTTAGCAGAGCTAGAGAAGGGAACGCTTGTCTGCAAGGACAATTATGGAACGGGAGGCAATCTTGTTTTTAAAGTTAGGACACAGGCGGAGCTAGAGAAGGCCGCTTCTGATATCTATAAATCATCAGAGGCAATGGCAGTTTGCCGCTATGAAGACATTCAAAGCGAATATCGTCTTGTTGTATTAGACGGCGAGATTCGCCTTGCCTTTTCAAAGATTCGTCCGTCACTTACTGGTGATGGTGTGTCAACAGTTGGCAAATTGCTGGCAGAGGCTATTGCAAAGGGACAGATTCACAGCTTTCTCGTGCCAAATGAGGCAGAGCTTTCCAAGGTACCGGAAAAAGGTAAGACTTATTTGTTAAATTGGAAGCACAATCTTGGACAGGGAGCAAGCGCACTCACACTTTCCATTCCAGATTTGGAGGAAGAGCTTGTCAGCCTTGTAAAGAAAACAGCCAAGGCACTAGGCATCCGTTTTGCTTCAATTGATATGATTAAAACTAAGGCAGGCTGGAAGGTACTTGAGGTCAACGCTGGTGTCATGATGGAACATTTTGCTTCCTCTGGTGAGAATCAGTATATCACTGCGAAGGCAATCTATCGTGATGCGATACTGAAAATGTTTGAGGGTTGATTTTTTTTGCAAAAATAGGTATTATGATGCAGAAGGCCTAAAGACTATATGAAGAAAGGTATAAAGGTATGATAAATTTTGAAGAAGAGCTGGCTAAATTTAAGCCAAGTCTTGAAGTGGATGAAACGGAAAAAGCCATCTTGAATGATAAGATGGTAGATATTACCGACATCCTTCAGGAACTGATGAATGAGATTAAGAAATAGTTAAAGATAAACACACGGAGGAATGCATGAAGTGCTATGCTTGTAACTGCAGGCTGTCCCCGGATCGGGATACCTGCCCAAAATGCGGAGCTGACATTAGACTGTACCGTAAGATTATTTACGCATCCAATCAATATTACAATCTTGGTCTGGCGAGAGCTAAGGCAAGAGATTTGACGGGAGCGGCAGAATGTCTTCGAACTAGTCTGCAGCTGTATAAGAAAAATATAAGCGCCAGAAATCTGCTCGGACTTGTCTATTATGAGATGGGTGAGGCAGCGCTGGCATTAAAGGAATGGGTTATCAGTAAAAATCTTCGTCACAGAGGAAATATTGCTGATGACTATATAAGAGATATGCGTGACAACCGTCAGTCATTAGACAGTGCAGATCACAGCATAAGAAAGTTTAATCAGGCACTTGAATACGCGAAAACTGGATCAAAGGATATGGCAGTCATTCAGTTAAAGAAGGTCATAAACGTTAATCCGCGTATGATAAAGGCATATCAGCTGCTGGCGCTTCTTTATATGGAAGATCAAAAATATGATCAGGCATTAGACGTCATTGACCGATGCCTTGAGATCGACAGAGGAAATCCAGGTGCACTTTCTTATAAGAGAGAGCTTGAGACAACCTATAAGGCTTCAAAGAAAAAGAATTCTATTGGTGTGGCAGGCGAGCTTGAGCGTGAGGAAGTAATCATCCCAGTCCGCATGCGCGACTACGGAAGCTATCTGGCAGCAGCAGCTTATGTGCTGGTTGGCTTTTTGCTATCTCTTGGAGTATTATATTATGTTATTATGCCAGGCAAGGAGGCGCAGCTTGATGAAAAGAGTCAGGCAAAGATTCAGCAGTATGAAGACAAGTATGCGTCATTAAATGCTGATATCACAGAGTTAGAAGATAAGCTGGAGAAGCTTCAGAATGAGAAAGATCAGGATGCTGAGAGCTATCAGCACAGCAGCAGTGAGAGTGAGCAGCTTGTCAATGCATATCAGGCTCTTTTAGCAGTGGCAAAGCCATTTGTTGAGGAAGATTATGCGCAGGCAATTGATCTGTATGCAGCGCTTGATGCAAATGCAGTAGATGATGATACATATAAAGAAATGTATCAGTCAATAAAGGAACAAATGGAAAATCACTTAAATGATCGTATTTTCGAGAAAGCGATCTGGAAGCGTGAGCATGAAGGTGATCGTCAGGCAGCAATAGAGTTGTGCCAGAAGATCATTGAGCTTGATCCATCATACAGTGAAGCATATTTTTATGTTGCCGTCAGTGCGCAGGAGTTAAATCAAAACGACCTTGCAATTGACATGTATACGCAGTACATACAGCGATTCCCAGTTGGACCTCAGATTCAGGATGCGCGTGTAAATTTAAATGCTATTGCACCGCAGGTACTTCGGTCACTTGATGCAAAACCAGAGGTGCCAAATGCAGCACCGGAACCGGCAGCAGATCCAAACGCGGCAGATCCAAATGCAGCAGCAGATCCAAATGCAGCAGCAGATCCAAACGCGGCAGAACCAGCGGCAGATCCGAATGCAGCGGCAGATCCAAACGCAGCAGAACCAGCAGCAAATTAAAAAAATGTACGAAAGATAAGACACAGAAGCGAAGTTGTTTCTGTGTCTTTTTTGTTAGAAAAAATAAGGGAAAGGAATTTGAAATGGAAAAAATGGAAAATGTAACATATATGCAGGCTGGACCTGTTTTGATTATTGGTTTGCCAGAGGAGGTTGATGATCATGTATGCAATGGCATTCGTGAGGAGACAGACCGCTATATTTCAGCTGGAAAGGTGCAGAAGCTGATTTTTGATTTTTCTAAGACTGGCTTTATGGACAGCTCAGGTATTGGAATTTTGCTTGGACGCTACAAGCGCATGCATCATATGGGCGGTGAAGTGCTTGTGACAGGTGAGGATGCGAAAATTCGAAGACTTCTTCGCATCTCCGGTGTGTATCAGGTGGTGGGAACACTGTAATAAGAGTAAGGTTCGCAGCAACTGCTGCAGATGGAGGAGATATGGAAGAACAACAAAAAGAATTGGATGGCAAATGGCTGCAGGAGGGTGTGCAGCGCATGATGGTTATGTTGGAGAGTGATTCGAGAAATGAAAGCTTTGCCAGAGTATGTGTGGCATCTTTTATGACACGTATGAATCCGACAGTGGCAGAGACTGATGATGTAAAGACGGCAGTATCAGAGGCGGTGACAAATTCTATTGTGCATGGCTATCCTTATGAAAAAGGATTGATCCGGCTTGTGTGTGCAATCGAAAAAGATACGCTGACAGTTCAGATTCGTGACTGGGGGCGTGGCATTGAAAATGTCAAAAAAGCAATGGAGCCAATGTACAGTCAATCTGTACGCGGAACGGAGCGTTCTGGAATGGGTTTTTGCTTTATGGAAGCATTTATGGATGATTTAAAGGTGTCCTCATCAGTTGGAAACGGAACGTTAGTACAGATGAAGAAAAAAATCTGCGGCGGCAAGAGAACAGAATAGAGGTGTTTTCTCTGGAGTGTTTGTCAAAGCTGTTTGAACAGGCCCGCAATGGTAATGCACAGGCAAGAGATCAGCTAGTGCTTGATAATACAGGGCTTGTATGGAGTGTGGTGAAAAAATACCGCGGCAGAGGATACGAGCAGGAGGATCTGTTTCAGATAGGCTGTATTGGTCTTATGAAGGCAATTGATCGCTTTGATCAGACATTTGGCGTTTGTTTTTCAACTTATGCAGTGCCAATGATAATTGGAGAGATCAGGCGATTTCTGCGAGATGATGGAATGATTAAGGTCAGCCGTACTGTAAAGGAGACGGCGGTGCGTGCCAGACAGCTGCAGGCTAAATATGAGGCTGCGTATGGGATTGAACCTACGGTCTGTCAGCTGGCAAGTCTTATGCAGATTGCACCAGAGGAATTGGCATCAGCGCTGTCTTCCTCACAGGAAGTAGAAAGTCTTCAAAAGACGATATATCAAAGTGATGGTAATGCAATTTTACTTGAGGATCGCCTTGAGTCAAAGGAAAATGAACAGGAAAAACTTGTGAATCGTCTGGCACTCAAAAAAGTAATGTGTGAGCTTCCAGATCAGGAGCAGAAAATTATTATCATGCGTTACTATTCAGGACAGACTCAGGTGCAGACTGCAAAGTGCCTCGGAATCTCACAGGTACAGGTCAGCAGGATTGAAAAACGTGTATTAAAGAAAATGAGGGCGCTTTTGGAAATGTAGTTTTAAAATTGGATGAAAAGAAACGAATGGCACATACTAAATACAGCCGCAAAATAAAAAAAGAACAAGCGGCAGGAGGCTTGTTTTGGCAGATACTATGTATATTAAAATAGGACAGAAAATTCGGGTGACGCAGCCATCTGTAAGCATTGGTGAGCTGGGAGATTTATGGTGCGCCAATGCATCAATTCAAGCACACTGCAAGGCACTTCATTATACGACTGTGTATGGGCAGCGCGCTGTCGGAGATATCCTAAAGGTAACACAGCTGATTCAAAAAGAGTATCCGGCAGTTCAAGTTGAAAATCTTGGAGAAACTGATTTTATTATTGAGTATGTGCAGGAGCGAAAAAAAAGACCTGTGTGGGAGTATACTAAGGTAGTGCTTGTCTGTATGATGATCTTCTTTGGTTCAGCATTTTCTATTATGACATTTAATGCCGACGTCAGTGTAGATCAGGTATTTGGTGATCTGCACAGGCTGATGACAGGGCAGGAGCGAACTGCCATTACTTGGTTAGAGGGTGGATATGCAGCGGGATTGTTTCTTGGCATTTTGATTTTCTACAATCATTTTAGAACAAAAAAACGCGTGATGGATCCGACACCTCTTGAAGTAGAGATTAGGGAGTATGAACGAACTGTCAATCAGTCAATCCTTGACCAGAATGAACGCATAAAAAGCAAACAAAAGCGCAGGGGTGAGCGCGTATGAGTATAAAAATAAAATTGTTTGCAGCAATAAAAGCGGCAGCAGAGGTATTAGTTGGCTTATCAGCAGGTGCCGCAGCCTCTGCTGGCGTATTTGCGTTGATTACAGTAATTGGAATTTTGCCCAGGTGGGCAGGTCACACAAGGACAGCCCGCCATGTAAGCTTGTATGAATGGAGTGTTATTTTAGGCGGAACGGCAGGGAATCTTATTTTTTTACTGCAGCCATCATTGCCTGGAAAAGAAATTCTTGAGGCAGCAGCTGGACTTTTTATGGGAATTTTTGTGGGAGGACTTATTATGTCACTAGCAGAGGTATTAGATGTATTTCCAATTCTTCTTAGGAGAGGACGCATTCAGAGCGGTATTCCATGGATGGTGCTTTCAATTGGCATTGGAAAAATGTTAGGCGCATATTTGTACTTCTCAAATCTTTAAAACAAAAAGGAGAAAATATGGTAAGTGAAGAACAGAAAAAAGAATATCAGGATTACGTAAAGGAAATTACACCAACGCACAATACACCGAGAAATATATTTAGAGCATTCTGGACGGGCGGAACGGTCTGCGTGATAGGACAGATCCTTAGTGTATTTTTTGAAAAAATGGGTATGGGAAAAGAGGCCGCAGGTACGTGGACCTCGATTGCTCTTGTTTTAGCTGCAATTATATTGACAGGACTACATTTATTTGGAAAGCTGACAAAATATGCAGGAGCAGGTCTCCTTGTTCCGATAACAGGATTTGCAAATGGAGTGGCCTCACCAGCAGTAGAAGCAGCGCCAGAGGGTGAGATTTTTGGAAAAGGTGTGCAGATATTTACGATTGCAGGACCAGTAATTTTGTACGGTGTGTTTGCAAGCTGGCTATTCGGATTAATTTACTGGCTGATGCATCTTATTTAAAGGAAAATAGCAGCGATTCAGGGTGTAATCTTCTTTGAAATGCTTTGAATCGTTGCAAATTAGACATGCAATTAAAAAAATTGAATTTTCTTTAAAAAAAGTGTTGACAAATTTGCAAGATGTGTTATAATAAGGATGTTGGTTGAGAGAACACAAAATAAACGAAACCGACAAGCACATAATCCTCGATAGCTCAATGGTAGAGCACTCGGCTGTTAACCGAGTTGTTGTAG
>ERZ831773.1968-NODE-1968-length-18527-cov-4.701169_pt1 | contig 18527 bp, 6 predicted proteins | sample MGYA00519696_ERZ831773 | MGnify/ENA primary metagenome ERZ831773 (study PRJEB31850, sample SAMEA3708720) | human gut metagenome | biome: human gut; feature: human-associated habitat; material: faeces | place: China | collected 2014 ...
GATGATAAGACATGCTGTGAAAGTACAGTTGCCACACTGAAGGAAATCGGTATTATGGGTGAATGGGTTCTCTCTGGCAGGGAAGCCGTTGAGTGCTGTTATGCACGGCATGAGTTGAAAGATGATTACTTTGCTGTTATTTTAGACTGGAAGATGCCGGATATGGATGGTATAGAGACTGCCAGAGAGATCCGGAAACGGATAGGAAAAGAGATCACCATCATTGTACTGACATCCTATGAATTCAGCGAAATTGAAGAAGAGGCAAAGGCTGCAGGTGTAGATGCTTTTATTGCAAAACCGCTGTTCCGTTCCCGGCTGACGGCTACACTGCGGCAGTTTACTTCAGGAAGAAAAGAAAATACAGCGAGAAATTATCTGGAGAAGCTGTCAGAATCAGACTACACGGGAAAAAGGATTCTGCTGGTTGAGGATAATGAGTTGAACAGAGAAATTGCTGGTGAAATTCTGCAGATGACAGGGGCAGAAGTGGAAACGGCAGAGGATGGAAAAATCGCAGTTGAAAAAGTGGAAGCTTCTCCGGAAGGATTGTATGATCTTGTTTTTATGGATATCCAAATGCCTGTCATGAATGGTTATGAGGCAACTGCAGCAATCAGGAGCCTTCCGGGTGAAAAGGGAAAACTGCCTATTGTTGCCATGACTGCCAATGCTTTTGCAGAAGATGTACAGTTGGCCAAAAATACAGGCATGAATGGACATATCGCGAAACCGCTGGATATGAATAAGCTGAATGATGTTCTGGAAAACTGGCTGTAATTGCCTTCCTAGATGCATGGGAAAAGCAGCTAGGAAACATAGAGAGGGTTTTGTTATGACAGAAACCCACAGAATACCGTATGTGTGATGGCAGTTGGCACAGGATGCTTTTTACTGTAAAAAAAAGGGATGAGTCTGGAAATGTAACCCATGTTTGCAAAATACGTGAAGAGTTGAGGCGTTTTTGTATTAAACTAAAATTAGGGAAAAGACATGTGAAATACGATGATGAAAAATAACTATATAAAACAAAAAAGAAAAGATCAAAATCCGGTAAATCATTGGAAAATTTTTGAGGGACGATTGGTATTCCTTCTGGCAATGGTGATTTTGTTTGTTGTTGCATATACTTTTATTTTACAACAAGCATATACCCAAACTGCTCTGAAAACAGAAATTGAACGAGATATTTCCAGTGCAGATGCGGTTCATAAGCTGGTAAATCACAGACTGGGACGAAAAGATTTTAATGAAATAAAAAGTAAAGCTGATGAGAATACAGAACTATTCAAGAATATGTCGACATATATGAATGAAATCAGAACGTTGAATTCTACGAGATATATTTACACAGCAACCAGAAATGAAGACGGTAGATTGATTTACGTTGTAGACGGACTGGATCCATCGGCTGGTGACGTCAGACATCCAGGAGATCCGATTGAAAAGGAGATGGTTCCTTATATAGAAAAAGCACTTTCTGGAAAAACAGTATATTCTCAGGATATTGTTGATACAACATGGGGACCTATTTTTACAGCCTGTTATCCTGTGACAGCGGAAGATGAATCTAATGAAGTAATAGGTGCTTTCTGCATAGAAATGGATATGCAGAAAGCGTATGGAATGGTTGAGAAGACGAATAAGTTAAGTATTGTACTGGGATGCATTACAGCGTGTATTTTGTTAATATTATGTACCTGTGGATATTCTGTATATAAGAAGCAAAAAGAAAATGAGCAGAAACAGCAAAAACTGTTGCAGGAAGCTGCAAGACTGGCCGATTCAGCTAATAAAGCAAAATCAACATTTCTGTTTAATATGTCTCATGATATTCGTACCCCTATGAATGCAATCATTGGATATGCAGAATTGGGAGAGAGACATTTAAAGGAGCCAACTATATTAGAGGATTACTTTGAAAAAATATTATTGTGCGGAAAGAAAATGCTGCATTTGATTGATAACATTCTTGAATTAGCACGAATCGAAAACAACCACGCAACGCTAGATGAAACAATAACAGATGTTTCTAAAAACTTTGATTTATGTATTGATATGTTTAGGAAACCGATAGAAGAAAAACATCAAACACTGAAAGTCAATAAGAACATTCGATATCCATACCTGTATATGGATGATGCAAGATCATCTGAAATTACGATTAACATTTTGAGTAATGCTGTGAAATACACGGGTGAAGGCGGTAACATAAGCTGTACATTGAACCAATATCCCGGCGAAAAAGAAGGTTGGAGTGTATTAGAGCTTATCATAGCAGACAACGGAATCGGAATGTCAGAAGAATTCCAAAAACATATTTTTGAATCATTTTCACAGGAACGATCTTCGTCAGACAGCGGAATAGAAGGTAGCGGACTTGGCATGGGAATCGTGAAGAAACTGGTGGATTTAATGAATGGCAAGATCACAGTTCAGAGCAAACCGGGAGCAGGTTCTACTTTTACAATCACGCTTCCATTAAAAATAGCAAATGAGGAAGAAAGGAATCCGAAACATGCAGACGGTCAGTTGAATATCAAAAAACTGGAAGGAAAAAGGGTTCTTCTGGTAGAAGATAATGACTTGAACGCAGAAATTGCAACGGAACTTTTGACAGAAGAGGGAATCATGATAGAAAGAGCGGAGAACGGCGTTGCATGTATTGATATGCTTAACAAAGCAAAGCAAAATTACTACAGTCTGATTCTGATGGATATTCAGATGCCGATTATGAACGGATATGAAGCATCCAGGAGAATTCGAGAACTGAAAGACGGTAACAAATCGCAGATTCCAATTGTTGCAATGACAGCAAATGCTTTTGAAGAAGATAAGAAGATGGCTTTTGCAAGTGGCATGAATGATCATGTTGCAAAACCAATAGATATGAATGTATTATTGCCTACTATTATGAAATATATGTAAAGGAAGAAAGAAGGACACTGATTTTGCAGTCAGTGTTCTTCTTACATATCAGTCGACTAAAGAAAAACATTTTATAGTTGTACATTATCTCGTTGAGAAGGGTAAATCTGTGAACTTTGTTCACTAAGCAGAACAGTGAAATTTTGACGAATGATATTTCAAGTCTTTTGCTTTTTCAGTAATTCTTGTAATCAATAAGAAGATTATTCAAGAAAAACAGGGAAAAGATAAGCCGGAGAGAGGAGCTGATTTTGGTGTGAGATAATTGAAAAAGGAATGGAAGTTACTGTTTTGGTAGCTTTCATTCCTTTTTTGACGTGAGAGAAGAGTTATTTTTGATTAAATAGATTGTTACATTCATCTATAATAGCTTCAACTGTGCGTACCTGTGATGGTGTGAGCTTGCGGAGCTTATCTGAGAAAATCAACAGATCCTTATCTATAATTTCACCAGTGAGCAAATAGTCGGCACTTACTTCTAAAGCAGAGGAGATTTTTAACAGATTTTCAGGTCTCATTGCCCGTTTTCCTGATTCCGCATAAGAAACAAACTGGGTAGTGACTTCCCCTTTTCTACAAGTGCTTCTTGAGTGAGTCCCAGCTTTTTTCGACGATCCATAATTCTTTTTCCAATTTCCTATAAACATAATTCGTTATCCGACATTAGTATAAAACCTCTCCTCTCGTATTGTTAAATTATATCCACAATAGATGATAAAAATAAGCGTCTACTGTTGGCTAAAATCAACAATACGACATATAATCAGAGATAAATATTGAAAAATCGTGGATGCATAACAAGTAGAAAAAGTAGTGTATGGGAATACGAAAAAGCGAACAGCTATAATGAAAGAAAATGAATTTTCAGGAGGACTATGGTTATGGAACAGATGGATTTTTCAATAGAGGTATCAGAAAGTGAGATAGAAAAATTTGCAGATTATTTATACCAGAAAGAAAATGCAAAGGCAACAATCAATAAATATATGGCAGATATAAAAAAGTTTTTATTTTTTTTGGCAGATGATAAGCGGATCAATAAAAAAGTATTGTTGCAATATAAAGAATGGCTTGTTCAAAAATATGCTGTCAATAGTGTTAATTCGATGCTTGCCGCATTGAATCAGTTCCTGGAATTTTTGAATGTAGGAAATCTGAAAGTGAAAAGAATAAAAGTGCAGAAGCAGCCTTTTTTACAGGATCAGAAAGAAGTGACAGAAAAAGAATGCAGGAAATTGATTGTAACAGCTATGGCAGAAGGAAAAGAACAGCTTGCATTGTGTATTGAAACAATAGCATGTACAGGAATTCGGATCAGCGAAATAAAATATTTTACAGTGGAGCGTGTAAAATCTGGAAAGATAGAGATTTATAATAAAGGAAAGTATAGAAGGATTTTTTTGCCGAAGGTATTGCAAAGGAAACTTCTTTCCTATTGCCATAATAACCAAATAGCAGAAGGTTGGATATTTGTCACGAAAAATGGGAAGTTAAAAGACAGAAGTAATATTTGGAGAGAAATGAAACGATTAAAAGAAAAGGCAGGAGTAGCAGAATCAAAAATATTCCCGCATAATTTTCGACATCTATTTGCAAGGATTTATTATAAAGTAACAAAAGATATTACAGGTCTTGCAGATTTACTTGGACATAGCAACATCAATGTAACGAGAATATATACAGCAACTACAGAAACAGTGTTCCAAAAGAAGCTGGATAAGATTGTCGAACAGGAAATATTGGAATGTACAACATAATATCTGTTATGTTGTTTATGGACAGATTACTTTTCGTACGATATAATGTTAAATAGCACCATGTTATCTGTTATGCTGTTCATATTACATAGTTCCTTTCTGATTTTTTTGGTAGCTGTGCCCTATTTAAGTACCGCTCTTGGGAAATTGGCTATAATCTTTATTATTTTTATTGTTTAAAGTTCTCTTTTTGAGGAAATGAATGACTTGCAGAAATAGGGTAGAACAGGTTAATAAAGACACTGTACAACATAACAGATATTATGTTGTATTGATTTTGCAATGAATAAGGAGTAACGATGGCATATACTGTAAGAAAATTACTTGAATCAGAACAGTTTCCGAAAATGAAGCTGCTTTGCGGTGAAAAAGGTCTAGATTTGGAAGTGAAAGGCATTCGAATAATCGAAATTGAAGATATGGAGCGATACCTGACGGGTGGTGAAATACTCATAACCAGTCTTCAGGTATATTTATCATGCAGTGATCGAGAAGTAGAGCAGCATTTTGAAGATTTAGTTAAAAGTGATATAAGTGGATTCATTGTAAAGAAAAGAAAAGAATATGATCCTACAGGACGCAGATTGAGTTTATTAGAAAAACACTGCAAAAAATATGAAATTCCTCTGGTAGAAATTCCAGGAGATTTATATTACTGGGGAATTATCCGACATGTTATGATGCAGGTATTCGATAAAGACACTGCACGCTTAAAGTATTTTAAAATTACACATGATAATTTTAATACGTTTATTTTAAAAAATAATGGATCAAGCAATACAGCAAGTGATATTATCAAATTTTTAAGCATCATGATCGAGAATCCTGTTGTATTGTATTATGGTAATCTTAATTGTATGGTTTCAACAAACTTGGACAACTCCAAGTTAATATTGTCAGATGAAATTCAGCCATATAAACCCAATATTATTACGAAATTTCAATATATGAAGCAGATGAAAGGAAGCTGTGTTCAATATGTAGTGAAATTTGCCATATTGAGTGAGGTGGAAATATATATAACAATAACAGAAGAAAATAGAGAACTGATAGAACTTGATTATATGGCAATCGAGAATGCGATTATTAACTTGCAGTATGGATTTTTGAGTGAATTTGCACAGGATGAAGTGAAAAAGAAGTATCAGAGAGATATTATCCATAATATTCTGAATGGATTACTGAGTTCGAAAGAAATGACTGAAGCGGCAGCACAGCTCGGAATGAAAGAAAGCGATACTTACAGGGTTGTTGATTTTCATACCATCAAAAAAAATGTACAAAGAAAATATACAAAAGAACAGCTTCACGAAGTAGGTGTTATCGAGGGTGAATTGATGCATCTTTTGCCGGATGCGCTTATTTACAGAAATATGGATCAGATTGTTATGATTCAACAGGTAGATTCCAATCAGACAGAACTGGAGTATCAGAAAGAGATGGAAGAAGTAGAGGATGTTATCCAGCGAAGCATCCTTTATAGAAAGAAAGATACAGACTTTCAGATTGGTATAGGAAAAAGTGTGGAAGGGTATCAACGGCTGAAAGAATCTTATCACGAAGCAAGTCGGGCTATCAAGTATATAGACATTATCCGCCTGGTGACTGGTGATAAGAATAAGTCAGTAGTACATTATTCGAACCTCGGATTTTTCCAGATATTCGGCGAAATTGATGATGTGACGGAACTGGAAAGATACATTCCGGAAACATTAAAGAAATTATATTTATATGATGATGAACATAAGGGAGAATTGATTACAACCTTGCAGATGTATCTTAAAAATAACCAAAGCATCAAGAAAACTGCAAGTGCAATGTTTGTGCATTATAGAACGATATCTTACAGGCTTGAAAAAATAAAACAAATTTCCGGAATTAATTTTGACAATGCAAATGAAGTGCTGGCAGTCAGTAATGGTCTGATTATTTATAAAATGTTAAAAGAAATAGAATAGAAAAAGAAAGAGAAATCGTGTCGAGGCATGGTTTCTTTTTTTTGAACGAAGTTCATAACAAGATATTAATGGAAGAATATCGATACGATGGAATAGATTTTACAAAAAAATAAAAAAACTTTTCCTGTTTGGAACATTATAAAAAAAATTAAAATGGTATATAATTCAGAAACGATGATGAGAAACATTCTCTGATTCAAATAGACAATGAGAAAAAATTATATTGAAAACCCATCATCGCATTACTATATGTTGCGATATTATTATTTATAGAATTCTAGATCTTATATCTGATGATAGAGTAGAACGACCCCCATATCTTGATGAAATTGATGGAAATTTTTGAATAATCAATTTCATCGTCCGACAGGAACCCACCAATTTTTTAGGACGAACTAATACCTGAAATAGTTTAGCTAAGGAAAGGGGTAAAACCATGCAGCTTACAAGTACAACGGATTATGCTATCAGAATCGTATGTTATCTGGCAGCACAAAGGCAGATGATCTCTACATCAGAATTATCTCAGGAACTAAGTGTTCCATCCAGTTATATTCCAAAAATAACAAAAAAATTAAAACAAGCAGGAATCATAAAAGCCTGTGAAGGGATAAAGGGTGGATATCAGATTGCAAAACAGCCAGAGAATATATCTTTAAGGGATGTGATATCGTGTACAGAATCCACCATGGCAATTAGCAGGTGCCTGGAAAAAGAGGGAGGTTGCTCCAAAAATTATATAGCCTGCTGTAAAGTACATCAGATTCTGCTGGATCTGCAAAATATATACAATAACCGCTTGGAAAGCGTAAAGATATCAGACATTATCCGTCCTGGTAAGGATGAATATCTTGGAAAATTTTATGTGATTATAAAAGTTAATCTGAGAGAAAAAGATTATGAATGTATTTATTCTCATAATCATGATGTCTATGAACAAGTAAAAACAGCAGAATCATATGATGACTTTATAAAAAAATATGCGGAAAAATATATTTGTGAAGCAGACTGGGTAAATGTCCAGAAATGTCTTGCAGGTGAGAATTTAACAGAACATCTTGTAGATGGATGTGTGGAAGAAGAAATTTTCTATCGCGGAATCATCGAAAATAACGGTACATCGTATGTATGGATGAAAGCTAGTAAGTATGTGGATGTAAAGGAAAATACAGCAATTATTACATTTCATAATACAAAAATGATTCCGAATACGATTGTAACAATGGAACAGGAGCTAAGAAAAAAAGAACAGGATGTTTGTATGGAACTCGAAAATGCGACTATTAACTTACAGGATGGATTTTTGAGTGAATTTGCACAGGATGAAGAAAAAAAGACGTATCAGAGAGATATTATCCATAATATTCTGAATGGATTACTGAGTTCGAAAGAAATGACTGAAGCGGCAGCACAGCTCGGAATGAAAGAAAGCGATACTTACAGGGTTGTTGATTTTCATACCATCAAAAAAAATGTACAAAGAAAATATACAAAAGAACAGCTTCACGAAGTAGGTGTTATCGAGGGTGAATTGATGCATCTTTTGCCGGATGCGCTTATTTACAGAAATATGGATCAGATTGTTATGATTCAACAGGTAGATTCCAATCAGACAGAACTGGAGTATCAGAAAGAGATGGAAGAAGTAGAGGATGTTATCCAGCGAAGCATCCTTTATAGAAAGAAAGATACAGACTTTCAGATTGGTATAGGAAAAAGTGTGGAAGGGTATCAACGGCTGAAAGAATCTTATCACGAAGCAAGTCGGGCTATCAAGTATATAGACATTATCCGCCTGGTGACTGGTGATAAGAATAAGTCAGTAGTACATTATTCGAACCTCGGATTTTTCCAGATATTCGGCGAAATTGATGATGTGACGGAACTGGAAAGATACATTCCGGAAACATTAAAGAAATTATATTTATATGATGATGAACATAAGGGAGAATTGATTACAACCTTGCAGATGTATCTTAAAAATAACCAAAGCATCAAGAAAACTGCAAGTGCAATGTTTGTGCATTATAGAACGATATCTTACAGGCTTGAAAAAATAAAACAAATTTCCGGAATTAATTTTGACAATGCAAATGAAGTGCTGGCAGTCAGTAATGGTCTGATTATTTATAAAATGTTAAAAGAAATAGAATAGAAAAAGAAAGAGAAATCGTGTCGAGGCATGGTTTCTTTTTTTTGAACGAAGTTCATAACAAGATATTAATGGAAGAATATCGATACGATGGAATAGATTTTACAAAAAAATAAAAAAACTTTTCCTGTTTGGAACATTATAAAAAAAATTAAAATGGTATATAATTCAGAAACGATGATGAGAAACATTCTCTGATTCAAATAGACAATGAGAAAAAATTATATTGAAAACCCATCATCGCATTACTATATGTTGCGATATTATTATTTATAGAATTCTAGATCTTATATCTGATGATAGAGTAGAACGACCCCCATATCTTGATGAAATTGATGGAAATTTTTGAATAATCAATTTCATCGTCCGACAGGAACCCACCAATTTTTTAGGACGAACTAATACCTGAAATAGTTTAGCTAAGGAAAGGGGTAAAACCATGCAGCTTACAAGTACAACGGATTATGCTATCAGAATCGTATGTTATCTGGCAGCACAAAGGCAGATGATCTCTACATCAGAATTATCTCAGGAACTAAGTGTTCCATCCAGTTATATTCCAAAAATAACAAAAAAGTTAAAGCAAGCAGGAATCATAAAAGCCTATGAAGGTACAAATGGTGGCTATATGCTGGCAAAACAACCGGAGAATATTTCTCTGATGGAAATTATATCGTGTGTAGAGGAAACAATGGCAATTAATCGTTGTTTGGAAGAAGATCGTTTTTGTTCCAGAAATTTAAAAGATACCTGCAAGATACATAAAATATTGTTGAGTTTGCAGAATACATACAATAATAAATTAGAGAGCGTAAAAGTTTCAGATGTTATCCGCCCTGGAGAAGATGAATATTTTGGACGATTTTATGTTGTATTAAAACTGAACTTGAAGGAAAAAAGCTACGAGTGTGTATATTCACATATCCGTGAAGTGTATGAGAAAGTAAGGAAAACAGAAAGCTATGAAGAGTTCATAAGCCAATATGTAGAAAGATACGTGTATGCTTCTGACAAAAAAATGGTTCATGACTTCTTATCAAGTGAAGGATTAGAAGAAAGACTAGTTGATGGATGTATGGAAAAAGATCTTCCATATCGCAGGATTACTGGAAAAGATAAGAATGCATATGTTTGGATGGAAGCAAAAAAATATATAGATGCAAATGAGAATACTGCAATTATTACCTTACATAATGAGAAGATTGTCCAGAACACAGTTATAAAGATGGAACGAGAACTCATAAAAAAAGAACAAGATATGACAAAGCAGTATTGGGATATGGTATCACTTTTAACTACTGTATTGAATCATAATCAGATAGTTGAATCAGGGCATCAAGATGATATTAGCTTTTATACAAAACAGGTATATCTTCAATTGCAGAAGAATTATCCGGAATATGGGATTACAGATGAAGAAATTTCGTCAGTAGCTCATTTGGCACCGATTCATGATATTGGAAAGATAAAAGTACCACTTGAAATTTTAAATAAGAATGGAAAATTGACAGATGAAGAAATGAATGTAGTAAAACAACATCCATTAGTAGGTGCAGCGATGACCCGGAGATTCCCAGAAGGAGTAATAACGGAAAAGCTGAACCAATATAGTTATGAAATATGCAGACATCACCATGAAAGATATGATGGATCAGGATACCCGGATGGTTTAAAAGGAAATGCGATTCCAATGTGTGCGCAGGTCGTTGGGATTGTTGATGCTTACGATGCATTGATCAATGATCGGCCATACAAAAGAAAATATGAACATGAAGAAGCGATACGGATGATTTCAAATGGTGAATGCGGAGCGTTTTCTAAAAAACTGATCCTATGCTTGACGGCGGCAGCAAAGCAGCCAGAGTGGTTAAAAGTAACAAAAAGTCAAGCATGACAGAAGATTTGAGGCAATTTTATGAACAAGAAATTGAGTGTTTTAAGACGAATTACAGCAGTTGTTCTGTGTGTTACATTATTATCTTCGCAAGTCGTAGTTGCGAATGCTGAAGATTCAGAAAAAATGGGTGTGCAGACCAATAGTGAAATTACAGATATATCGGAACAGGATGGTTTCAGCAGTGATGCATCTGAAATATCTGATATCACGGAAAGTGATATTCCTGATTCTTTTGAAGGAGAATCAGAGCCAAATACAGATATTAGTTCTGAAGTAACAGAGGAATTTGGTAATTCTGAAGATCAAGGATTTACAGATGGAGAAGAAACAATTATCGAGGATGAAAACACCTCAGATACTTTGGAAGAAGCAAATCCAGATTATGAAGATGGAAAAATATGTATCTACAATTACCAGCAACTTCTGCAAATCGGTACAGGAATACAGATGTTTTCCGGAGACAAAGATGGAAATGTTGGTGAAGGGGATAAGGTTCTTGCAGATGGTGCAGAACTTACCTATGCATCAGACGCTTCCTATTGTTTGATGAATGATATTCCAATAGATAATGAAAATGTCTGGAACTTCCCATCAGATTTTACAGGTAGCATCACTTCATCATCAGAGCGCACGGGCAACACAGTATATGATTCAGTGACTGACACGATTTATGTGTATAACCGATACCAGCTTGAATTGATGAAAGGGGAATCATCAGACAGCGAACCTGTAATGAGCGAGGATTACATTGCTGAAAAAGTTGGAATGGGACAGGTTTTTACACTGGAAGATGGTTCCTATCTTACTTACAGCAAAACACATAATTATGTGCTTGCTTCTTCATTTACAACAGAAACACCGGAGCTTCTTGCAAATAAGGCTGGGACAGAGGAGACAACTCAGGATATTACTAGCGCATATCCGTCCGACTATGAAGGAAGAAATTATTTCGGTCAGGTGGTAAAAAAGATTGGTGATAAAAATTATATTCTGATTGGAAATGAAACACAGCTTCGGGCAATCGGAACAGATACGGATGTGACAGAGCCAATCTGGCGAGTATATGAAACAAGAGAGAAAAAGTCGGGATTGTTAGGAGGATATACAGACTGGAAACCAGCAGCTGATACACAGACATACAAGACAGAACTGTATTATCCGGGTGATGCGGATATTGTAAAGTTTAATGACACATATAATTGGTCTGGAAAAGAATTGTATGGAAATAAAAAAGGTGACCATAAGCTGGGAGATACAGATGAGCAGGATGGTGGGGCTTTGTTAGGAACAGGTGCCACAAAACGATATCACTATGTGAGCAGTACGATTCAGGAGTCAGCTGATATGACAGTAACTGCAACAGAAAGTACTTCCAGTGATTCCAAAGTGGAATCCGTTGAAGCAGATGCAACCGTAAAAGATAGCAATTCGATTGATATGACTCCATCAGACAGCGAGGCAGCAGCTGAGACAGGAAGTAATGATGAAACCTTTACAAGTGGTGAGGATGAAAGTGATTTTTCAGATGATGCGAATCCGGAAAGTATTACGGTTGATGAGAACAAAACTTACGTCCTTACCTATGATACATCCAAAAGTAGTAATACCAATATTGCAGGCACAGGATATAAATATAGCAAGGATGCGAATTACATTATCTTTCGTGATATTGATCTTTCCAAAGAGAGTACCAATTCTAATGGGAAAGATGATAACTGGACACCTATAAAGAACTTCCAGGGAAATATGGAAGGTCGTAAGGGAATGACAGAAGGAGCTAATGTCAAAATCAGTAATGTAAAGATTGTACAGGACGCAGCAATCAATCAGAGCGCTTATTCAAATGGAAGCAGCTCAGACACGGAATATGGTGTTGGATTTTTCAGAAGTTTATCGACCCCATATGACAGTTCATTACAGATTTCATCAAAACAGGTTTTCGTAAAAAATCTCACCTTATCAGGAGTGTCTGTTTTAACTACAACGAGTTCTATAAAAAAAGATTTTAGTTTGCTTGGTGGAGTGTTGACCTTAGTTTTAAAAGTCCTGGGATTATCAAGTGGGTTGGAAAAGGATCCAAAATCTTTTTCAACAGGTGCTTTTGCTGGCGTTGTAAAAGGGAACGTACAAATATCAGACTGTCATGTAGAAGGATTATCAGGAGTATCTAATGCAAACAGCTGGACGGGTGGTTTTGTTGGGTACAGTTCAGGTATTACAAAATATGAAGCTCTATCAGGAGCACTTAAAGGAGTAACGGACGCACTTAGTAAGTTATTAAACCTGATTCCGGTATTAGGCCTTGGTGATCTGATTACAACGCTTTTGAATGGAGGCGTTCTAAGTGTCGGAAACCTGATTCCGATTGGTTATGTGAATCCGGTGTTCAGCAACTGCTCAGTAGCTGGTAGTGATACGATATCCGGACAGAATTATACAGGTGGATTTGCAGGAGAATCAATAGGTGCTGTAATGACTGGATGTTCAGTGAATGGTGCTGAGAGCGTCAATGGTATAGATTACTCTGGAGGCTTTATTGGCCGTGCTTCCAATGCAGTTGTTGCAGGTGCACTGGATCATCTGGGAATCCAAATTGCTGATTTTCCGGTTAATACTGTAATGCTTGGATGCAGTATTAATGGCAGTGCAAATGTATCTGCAACAGGAGGTTCTGGTAAGGAAAGTGGTTATGCAGGCGGATTTATAGGAGAAATGCGTAACAGTTATGCTGTGGATTGCAGTATTTCTTCTCTTGGTACAGTGTCCGGAAAAGATTATACCGGAGGATTTGCAGGTCTGGCAACCCTTGGTGCTGTTACATCTATTGATGAAAATAAAGGTCTGCTTGATCTCGTGAAAAATCTTCTTACAGGTTTATTAAACGGTACTACAACGGATATGGATATCCTGAATCTTGTAGGACTTCGGCCTTCCGTTATAAGTGGATGCACCATTGGTGGAAGTACGATATCCATAACTGCCAGTGGCAAAAATGCCGGAGGACTTGTAGGATATGCCGGAGCTGTTCAGGTTTCTAATACTTCAGAACTTGCAGACGGTTCAAAATCGACTACAAAAGCCTTGAATCGTGTACTTGCAAAAAACAGTATTTCTTACAGTTTTAATGATCATTCTAATAGTATTATTGCATCAGAAAGCATGTCCGTTTCAGCATCAGAGAATGCCGGAGGAGTCTTAGGTTACGCTAAAATGACCAGTGTCAGTGATGTCCTTGGCGGAACAGTTACAGCAGCAGACTATATGCGTTTTGAATGTAAAGATTGTTCCGTAAACGGAGGCTCTTCCGGGCTTACTGTCACTGCGTCAGATCAGGAAAATGGTTGTGCTGGAGGTGCTATTGGTTATGGAACCGGTGGAGAAGTAAGGAGAACATCCGTCACAAATCTGAATTCCGTAATGGCTGGAAAGTCTGCAGGAGGATTTGCCGGATATTTCGGAAGCGGCACCCTTGCCAATGTTGGAGGTATTAAACTTCTTGGATTACCGCTACTAAAAATTGACAGCCTTCTTTCTGTAGGCCAGATGATTGAGACATTTACAGTTGACAGCACTGTTACAGGTGTTTCCTCAGGATATAGTGTGTCTACTGGCAATGAGAAAGGTTATAGTGGTGGCTTTATTGGAGAATGCATTAGTGGACGAGCAAGGGACACAAAAATCAGCAACCTGAAAACGGTTACTGCATCTGCAGCATCCGGAAAAGCCGGGGGCTTTGTAGGTTTTGCCAAAGCCGGAGATGCATTAAGTGCCGGGGATTCCACTACATCACAACTGACAGGAATCGAATTGGAGAACCTGCTAGGCGTTGTCAGTGCACTGAGACCGGAGTTCAATAATACTTCTATTGCATATGTTTCGAATGGTTCTGACCCTCAGGTATCCGCTGATATGGCGGGCGGCTTTGTGGGAGACGGACAGGCAGTAGATATCAACTATGGAAACAACAATTCTGGATTCAAAGCTGACACAGACACGAATTCATCTTCGAATGAATCTACAGGTGAAAAGAATAGTGAAGAAGCAGATTTCATTTCAGCAGTCACGAATAGCGAGAATGAAACAACAGAAGGTGAGACTGGTGCGATTGCAACAACAAATATTACCGGACTTTCCTATATAAAGGGAACCAGCTATGCCGGTGGTTTTGCAGGAAGGCTGATGCCTGGTGATGTGGCACAGACAGGTTCTATTAAGTTACTGGGTCTCTTAAATGTAAATCAGCTTCTCAGTGTCATGGATGTGGCGTATCCGAGAATTTCCGACTCTTCTATCGAGGGAGACAGCTTAGTTGTAACAGCATCTGGAAAAAATGATGATGTGGCGCTTGGAGATGCCGGAGGATATATCGGTAATGGAAAAGCAGTCATGGTGAAGAACTCTGATGTGACCAATGTAAAAGAAGTCACTGCACCGTATCATGCCGGTGGCTATATCGGAATCATGCGTTCCGGAAGTGCGGCGGAGGCAGGAGATGCCACAGGAGATCTTTTGAACAGTGTCCTTGGTAAGATTCTGAGTCTGAAGGAACTGGCAAGTGTCCTGCAGGCTGCATCCAGCAAAATTACAAACTGCAAAGTTGCTGGTACCGCAGATGGTTTGACTGTTACGGCTGACAGGGGATTTGAAAACGCAGAAGGCTATGCAGGCGGCTTCGTTGGAGAGATGCAGAGCGGTCATGTAGATAATTCATCAAATGCTGTTGACGCTGGAAAAGGAACGGCAGTAGAAAATCTTCTGAAAGTAGAAGGTCTTCGTTATGCCGGAGGCTTCGGAGGTCTGGTAAAAGCCGGAGCGGTTGCAGAGATTGGAGATAAGTCATCAATTCTTACAAAAGTAGTTGATCTGACAGGATTACTTTCCCTGGTTAATGCTTTTGTTCCTGTGATCAGTAATGCCAGTGTTAATTCTGTAGAAAAAGGGTTTACCGTTACCGTTACAGGTACTCTTGAAAAAGACAGCACCAACGATGCGGATGCTGGAAGTGCCGGAGGCTTTATCGGATGCGGAACCGGTGTACAGATCAGCAATTCCGATGTAAATAAATTGCAGCATACAGGTGTCAGTGAGCCAAAGAATCTGCAGCAGGAAGATGGTAGCAGTTATTACGGAAGCGACAGTGCATATGCGGTAAGTGGTTATCGTTATGCCGGCGGCTATATTGGGAAAGCTGCTATGGGAAGTACGGCAGCCATCGGTGGAGCAAGTGTTCTGGATCATGTTCTTTCTACGACAGGACTGTTATCAGCACTGACTGTAGTTGCATCTATCATAGACAGCTCAGATGTTTATGGAGCGATAGGTGGATTTAATGTTATTGCAACAGACGGAGACGGTGATACCGGAAAAGCCGGAGGATATGCAGGAGAACTTCTTGGAGTTCAGATTCAGAATAGTAATTCTTATAATTTTGCACATATCATAGGGCGTGAAAGTGCCGGTGGATATGTTGGAACCATGGAGCCGGGGAGTGCGGCAGATGTGGTCGATGGATTAAGTGCTCTTGGAGGACTTATTAAGGCTGATAATCTTCTTGGAGTTTTACAAGCCTTTGTTCCAGTAATCAAAAACAGCGAAACAACAAGTATTCCATGTGGAGGTGCTGTGAGGGCTCAGGCTGAGAGTGATGATGGCATTTATCGTGGACTTGCCGGAGGATATGCAGGTTACAACTACGGCGGTCAGATCTGGGGAAAAAATACGGATAAGTGGAAAGGCTCTGCATATACAGGAACCGTAAGGGAATGTGCAGCCTATCGTATCCGATCCGTATATGGAACAGAATATGCCGGAGGTTATACAGGACTGATGCGGTGTGCGAATGTTGCAGATACAGGAAGTCTGAAGGTTTTGTTCGGTCTTATCAAATTGGATAATCCGCTGACGCTTCTTCAGGCAGTGTATCCGACAGAAAAGAATACAGCAGTCTATGGACCGCTTCGTGGACTTGATACGGATACTTGGAATAAGTGGGTTGGCGCTGTCGGCTCTTATGGAAGTTACGGTAATAAATTACAGGCACTTGGTGAAGTCAATGATCAGGATCAGTTGAATGAGATCATTTCTCAGTATGCATATGGATACGCAGTCACAGCAGGACGGAGTATTCTTGCAAGTAAAGCAACACAGGGAGGTTCTGCTGGAGGCTATGTAGGTCGGATGGAAGGCGGTACCGTTACGAATGGTACTGCCGTAGATCTTCAGTTAGCAGAGGCTTATAGAAGTAGTGGTGGTTTTGCTGGTGAGATGCTTACAGGTTCTGTGGCAAACACAGGTGACGTTTCACTGGCAGGTCTTAAGGTTATAGGTGCAGACAGTCTGGCAGCATTAAAAACCTTTGTGCCGGTTGTAAAACAGTCCCATGTGGAAGGCTATCGTTCCGGTGCAAGAATCAAAGCAACCGGTATTGCAGACAAAGACCCGGCAGGATTTGCCGGAGGCTATGTGGGAAGGATGATCGGCGGCCAGATCTGGGGAGATGAAACTACCTCCTGCAGTATCATAAATTTAAGGCGTGTAGATGGAACTTCCTATGTAGGCGGTTTTGCTGGAAAAGTAGATCCGGGGAGTGTGGCAGCTATTGATACAGCTACAAAACAGGGACTTTTGAATAAGCTTCTGGATGTTCTTATGGTAAATGCTCCGGCAGAGCTGATCAAGGTTTTGAATGCAACTGTTTCCACCATTCGTTGTGCATCTGTGTCAGCTTGGGATGACTGGGGCGTGATTGTAAACGGAACCTATCAAAATGGAAGCAATACAGGGTACGCAAAGGCAGCTGGAGGATTCGCAGGAAGTCTTTGTGGAGCAGTTCTTGGCGAGAAGGATAAGCCAGAAAGCGGAATCCGTGCAGACAAGATTCGCTCTGTAGTAGCAGGTGAATATGCCGGAGGATGCTTCGGTATTGCGGATGTTTCCGGTGCCGCAAACATTAGTGCAGGTAATGAGACCTCGGTATTACAGTATCTTTTAAAACTTGGAAAAACCGATGTGTTGGATGCGTTCCGAAGCTATGTATATTACGGAAATGTCACAGGAAGTCCAGATGCAGGGCTTGGCGTCAGTGCTAACACAGCAACAGATACAGGACAGAATAATCAGGTTGCATACAGCGGAACAGCTGGCGGATTTGGTGGTTCACTGTTAAATGGATCTGTCAAAAACAGTAGAGTAACAGGATTAAATTATGTAACTGGACTGAACAGCGTTGGCGGTTTTGTAGGATACTCCGGAAAAAGCGGAGTTGTAAAAATGGAGAAGCTGGATGTGCTGGGAGATAAATTTGGACAGCTTCTGGGCGGTGCCCTCGGCGTTCTGGATATTTTTGGTTCCCACATAGATGACAGTAGCGTGACAGGAGTGCCTGGTGGTTATACGGTTCAGAGTAAAGGCGGAAAGGAGCAGATCGCCGGAGGCTTTATCGGCTATGCAAATCTTGCCAGAATGTCAGGTTGCAATGCCGGAGATGCCCAGAATCAGGAAAACAGTCTGAAACTGGTAGAATCCGGTGGAACAGCCGGTGGCTTCGCTGGAAGAACAAGCTTTGCCTATCTTGCAGATGTAAAACTGGATTCCACAGTGGTGGATGCATTATTCGTAGTTCTAGATCAGCTTGTAAGGGCATTGTATTTGGATAAGATCCAGGATTCCGACTTGTTGCATATTAATCTTGGAATTGTGAAGGTTGATGCGCTGTATGAAGGAAATCTTCTCCATGTGAATCTGCTGGGACTTGATATTTCCGTCGGACTGTCCAAAAAATCGGCAGACAACGACCAGCAGACAGATTTTGCAATCATTAAGATCGGAGATTCCTC